>Ga0115572_10002969_pt1 | contig 13440 bp, 9 predicted proteins | sample COGITO_mtgs_1206_FD_88681 | JGI IMG/M metagenome (GOLD analysis project Ga0115572, IMG submission 88681) | Pelagic marine microbial communities from North Sea - COGITO_mtgs_120607 | ecosystem: Environmental > Aquatic > Marine > Epipelagic | place: Germany:Helgoland, sampling site Kabeltonne... | reverse complement strand
TCTAATAATGCTTACTTATTATTAGAAGGAGAAAATACAAAAAAAGTAGAAGAGGGAGATAGATTAATTGTTAAAAGAGATTCAGCTGGCCCAATGCAGTCATGTGTATATGCTACTGTTTTAGAGAAAGCAACACAAGATAAAGGATTTATAACCCCTACTAGTTCAAGTGTTCCTCCCGGGGGTACGTATATGAAAATGAATGCTACTGACTTTTCAGCTCTTGAAGATGATGATGATATTGTAGATATAAAAGTCAACCCTGAAACTGCAGGCCAAGGTGATAGATATCCTGTATTATCTTATCCTTTCTTTTTAACTGGTGGTAATTATAATGTACCTGCAGGGTCAAGAATTGTAATGAAGATTGAACAAACAAGAGAGGGAAGAGGTACTCAATGTGAAAGAAGAACTAACTTTTTTGAACAAAGCTTTATAGCTAGTGATACTTATACAGACATGTATCAGTGGTTTACTCAATCAAACATTGCCAACTCTATAGAAAATAATTCTATTACAGATCCGTCAACAGGATCTGATGCTGTACAAAATGTTTTTATTAACACAGTAGAAGGGTCACAGTCAGGAGCTCCATCTTCAGGAGGTAATTTAACCAAAACACAATTACAAGCAGCGGGTCTAATGGGAAGCACTGCCACTGACCCATTAACAACTAATTATTATAGATTTTATCAAGACAGTGGTAATAATAATTACTATTTATTAGTAAGCGGTACAAGATGTTGTGGAGGTAGTTCGGCAGCGGATTCAACAGTAAGAGTTTCTTTTACTGTATATAGAAGAGATTCTGTTATTGTGTTTGAAACTGAGCCACAAGGCTCTTTACCAGACGTGTGGTACGAAAATGATTTATCTTTTTCTATAGATAATGTTGGAAACCACAGCGGTAATGTAACAAATCAAAACATAAACGCCGGAACTCCAGGTGTTGTAAATACAGGTTTTTTTAATTGTTATGCATTTGGTAATGGTGTAGAAAGTTATAAGATAAGAGACTCTATAACCGGGAAGTCTTTTAACTTAGGAAACAGAGTTTACACCACCTCTAATGTTGAGTACAAAGCAGCGCATAGATTTGCTGATTTAACTTATAGTGGTGTGTTTAATGACGAAACAAATGTTAATAAACTTAATGAATTTAATTTAGGATTAGCAAACTTTAAACCATTAGAAGAAACTTATGGTGATATTGAAATATTATTTGGAAGAAGAACAGATATTCTTACATTACAAGAAGATAAAATATCATACGTATTAGCTTCTAAAAATTTAATTTCTGATTCTACAGGCGGTGGTTTAGTAGCTTCAGTTCCAGAAATACTAGGAAACCAAATAGCTCGTATTGAAAACTATGGTATTAGTAATAACCCAGAAAGTTTTGTAGCATACGGAGAAAACAAATATTTTACAGACTCTAAAAGAAATGCAGTAATCCAACTAATTGGAAGCTCTGCTCAAAACGAACAGCTTGTAGTTATATCAGAAAGTGGTATGAGAAGCTGGTTTAGAGATTTATTTACAAGCGCATTTACTACGCAAAAATTAGGTGGATATGACCCGTATATGAACGAGTATGTATTAACATCTAATACTATTCTAAAACCTGAAGTTCCTCTATGTTTAGCGTGTGGTGTAAGCAAAGACATAACTGTAAAAGCATCACAAGACTTTACATATTGTGTTGATGTAACACAAGAAGTTGGAACAGTAACAGTAAGTTATGTTATACCCAATGAAGGAGAGCAAGACATAATCTCTGAAACAAGTGTATTAATGACAGATGAAGCGGGCAACCAATTAATAACAGAAACTTCTGCTGGTTCTCTGGTAAATTATACTATTCAAGTAATTTACGACGGAAATACTTATACTTCTGGTTCAGTATTTCAAGACGGTTCGTTTACTTTTCCAAAAAATTCTACATCTGCTCAGCAAGCAACAGTTATTGTTAGCACGGACTCAACAGAAAATGACACCATTCAAATTACAATGAGTTGTCCTGTTGCTACAACTATTAATTTATACAGTGTTTGTGTTACTGAACCTACTGATGCAGGTAAATATATACACAATGAATTTAACTGGACAGACGGAAGTACGACATCTACGGTTCAATCCGACTTAGTATTATTCGGGACAGGAACAACCACGTTCATTGTTTCTCAATACACGTTAATATCAGGAGGTCAAGGTTTAGCAATACCACCAGACGGATCTACTGTAACAATGTATTCTAACAAAATTAACTTTGATGACTTTGTATTTGACGCTTCATTAAACAACTTTAGATATTTGAGAAGTAATACAACTTACGCCAACAGTGTAACTGACATTACTAGTTTATTGGCTGCAGCAACGACAGCTACACCTATTGACACAACAGGTGCTCCAACTATTTATTCAGCAGACTTTACTATGCCGTCAACAGGAGAAAATAATTTATATTTAATTTGGGATTACAGAGATATTGTAACACCAACACCTGGTCCTAGTCCTAGTCCTATTCCGACTCCTAGTCCAACTCCAAGCCCAACACCAGGGCCAAGCCCAACACCTGGTCCTAGTCCTAGTCCTGTACCTAGCCCAACACCTGGTCCTAGTCCTAGCCCAACACCTGGTCCTAGTCCTAGTCCTAGTCCAACACCTAGTCCTGTGCCTGTACCTATTCCAACACCTGGTCCTAGTCCAACACCTGGGCCTGTGCCTAGTCCAACGCCTGGGCCTATTCCAACACCTGGTCCTAGTCCTAGTCCAGTGCCAGTTACACCTACTCCTAGCGCACCGTTATTTTATTTCCTAATTTCTTGTGATGGAAGTCCAGGATGTTACGAGTCATTCTCAAGTGCTCCTGGAGCTAACCAAAGATATATTGGTGGGGCAGGTAATAATATATATTATTATTATAATTCAACACCAGGAGTACCTACAGACCAAGGATCGCCTTGTCAAAATATTCAATTAATATCAAGTGAAACAGGTTGTCCTCCTGCACCAACTCCAGCGCCAGTGCCGACACCTCAAGCAACACAGGTATATGAGATGAGGAGATGTGATGGAGGTGGATCTACATACTATGTTGAATTAACACAAACAGGATACCCTTTAAACTTTGCTTTAAAATTAAACGCACCTGGCTATATGGATGGAACTTATTGTTGGTATGTTAATGATACTAATCCAAGTTCAAGCGCTGACTTTAGTGCAACAGTATTGAGTCAATATCCAAGTGGTTGTTCTGATGCAGCTTGTACAGCGCCTACACCAGCGCCTGCTGCGCCAACTCCAACACCATCGCCTATACCTACGCCTGCGCCTATACCTACGCCTGCGCCTACACCAAGTGCGCCAACATACTTGTATGCTAGATACTTAGAGTGTAGCGGTGATGTTTTAATTAATATAAGAGCTCCATTTGGAACAAACCTAGGCAGCGTGGCTAACGTGTTAGATGTGAGTGGAACGTGTTATGAATATCAAGACGATGCAGGAATAGAAAATACCAACGACTATACAACATACACTATTTATGCAAACTGTACAGCTTGTCAAGGAGCTCCTTCTCCATCGCCAGCACCAGTTCCAACACCAGCGCCTGCAGTAACATGTAATAGTGTAAGTTTAGAATTTATTTCTGATACAAACTTCTTATGCGCTAATTATGCTACATTCTACATGAACACAACCGATTTCTGTACGGCTACTGCTTTAGATAGACAAAGTGATTGTAACAGAGCAGCGTTACCAGGTTATTATAACGACGGAAGTAATTATAGATACTGGAATGGTTCTGCATTTACAAGTAACTGTACCACAACGAATTGTCCTTAGTGTTTTTTATATTCAATTATAATTAATAACTTTATTAGAATTAAATTAAATCAAATGCAGCAGTATAAAAACTTTTTGACTCCCAAAGAGTGTCAAGAATTAATTCAAATGATTGACGCTAATCATACTCGATCTTCAGTAGTAGAAGGCGGTACAGATAGAACAGCTATATCTGACTATAGAACTTCAAGTACTTGTAATTTAAGCACCTCCAATGAAACTGTGAATAATATTCATAAGCGTATTGCAGGTATATTAAATTTAGACATTAAAAAAGGTGAAGCTATGCAAGGCCAGCTTTACGAAGTAGGTCAGTATTTTAAACCTCATAATGATTTTTTTGCAGGTGACGCATATCAAAAACATTGTTTAGCTTCAGGGAATAGAACACACACATTTATGATTTATTTAAACGATGGTTTCAAAGGAGGGGGAACAAACTTTCCAAATCAAAATATGGTAGTTAATCCAGAGACAGGCAAGGCAGTTATGTGGGAAAATATGAAAGATGGAAAAGTTTTAGAAGAATATATGCACGAAGGTGTAGCAATAGAAGAGGGTAAAAAATATATTATTACTGCATGGTGGAGAGAAAATGATTGGGATGGAGCAGGTGATGAAAAACTTTATCAAGATTCATTACAACCAAAAAAAATTGAAACACCTGTAAATAAAACATATACACATAAAGATCAAATACCTAAATTTACAAAGAATGGTTTTGAAGTAATTAAGTGTCCTGAGCAAACTTGGAATATAATTAAAGACGCTTATGAAATACTAAAAGACAAGGTAACTCCTGAAAACTTTCCTGGGAAAGAAAACATCATACAAGGTGGAGAAAGCGAACTTCTTTCATTTGACCACGTACCTTCCATTAGGACTCTAATACACGAGCAGCTCCTACCTGTACATAGAGATTGGATTGCTAATGAAATGCATAATGCTATGAAAGAACCATTAATAGAGCCTTCATTTGTGTATGGAATACGTTCTTACAAAAAAGGTTCGACATTAACTCCTCATGTTGATAGGGTAGAAACACATCATATAAGCTCTATAATTATTGTGGATAAAGATTTAGCTTGTGGATGTTCTAATAAACCTGAAGCAGATGATTGGCCTTTAGATATTCAAGGGCACGATGGAGAGTGGTATAAAGTGTATGCTCAACCAGGAGATATGATACTGTATGAATCTGCAATTTGTGAACACGGAAGACTTGAGCCTTTTGGAGGAACATTTTTTAGAAATTTTTATGTACACTACAAATTTGTATAGTAGTTGAAAAAATATATTTCATTTGATACGTGGTGGGGTGGTCTAAATAATATTAGAATGACTTATGAAATGGTGGTTGCAATTGCAATATGCACAAATCGAACTATAATTTTACCGCCAAAAATATACTGTTTGTTTTTAAGTGAACATCAGCTTAAAGATAGTTTTTTTGATTTCTGGGAATTGTTTGACAAAGAATTATTTGTTAAACATTTTGATTGTGTAGACTATAAAGATATACCAGCTTATCAAAAATATGAATCTGACATACAATATTTTGAAAATATTTGCAAGGATATTAAATGTTTACCTGAAGGAAATCATCCCAACTGGGGTGTAAATCCAGACACTTATAAAAAGCCTATTGATGTAAGTGAGTTTAATTTAAATAATAAATTTATTCATTTTCCTAGAAATTTGTTTGGCCATTGGTATCATTTGATAACAGGAATTTCCGATGAACATAGGATGAGAATTAAACACAGTTTGAAATATGGATTAAAAATTAGAGATAAGTTTGAAATGAATTTAATAGCTAAACCATATAATGCTATTCACGTAAGAAGTGGAGACTTTCATCAGACAAGAACTCACAGTACAACAGAATTGTTTGGTAATTTAAGATCAATGGTAGATAGATATTTAGACACATCGTATCCTTTATTTATCGCTACAGATGAACAGGATAGAAAATACTTTGAGTGTTTAAATGGATATGAATGTTATTACTTAAATGATTTTATGGAAACTGATATGGTCTCTTCTATAGCAATAGATACGTTAATGTGTGCGAATGCAAGATTATTTTATGGAAGTAGGTACTCTACTTTTACTGATTACATTAACATTTTAAGGCATTACAATAACAAAAAAAACTGTAGTAAAAATTTATTAAATTACACTTTTACTGGCAAAGAAAAATATAGCTGGGAAAATTGTTTTGTAAATGAATATTAAAGAAAAAAATATTGTATATATATATGAATCTCCAGATGGCGGAATTACTTTATATAGAAGGCTTTATGGTAAATATGAATCAAGAGAGTTGTATGACAAAGCAAAAAATCTATGGAATATAACTTAGGTTTATTTGGAAGTCACAACTCGGCGGTAGCTATAAGCGTCAACGACGAAATTAAAGAAGTTGTAGAGCTTGAGAGGTGGGTTGGTATAAAAAATGCAGCCTTTGCATATCATTTTCCTATATCAAATCCAGAAGAAGTTCTGCGGGATATTTTAAATTATTTTAAAAATAAATACGGAGCTGTAACCTATAATACCGTTGCTTATAATTGCGATAATAATTTGCATAAAAACATTAGTGCTAAAAACTACCAGTACGTTCCTCATCATACCGCACATTGCGCAAATGGTTTATACCAATCTACCTTTGATAGAGCTTTAGTTGTTAGTTTTGACGGAGGAAGTGAAGAGGGGTTTTTTAAAATATATGAAGCAGAAAAAGGTAAAGACCCTGTTCTTATAAATAATGTAGGTATAGATTTATGTGTTCCTTATGCAGCAGTTGCTCATTATTTAGAGCCAATAAAAACAGAAGATAATTGGTGGTGGGGAAACTTAGTATATGCAGGGAAAATTATGGGGCTTGCTGGTTTGGGAAAGGTTGACTATGGTTTAGTACCAAAATTTTTTAGTTATTATCTAGGACAAAGTATAGATAATGTTAACATAGCTCATGAGAGATACCAGGCTTTAAATATAGAAGGCGACCCCGCCAACATAGCAGCAACTTCTCAATTTGTTTTTGAACAAGTGTTTAGTAGCATTATAAATGGATATAAAAACAATTTGCCTTTAATTTTTTCAGGAGGTGGCGCAATGAATATAATCAATAATTCAAAACACAAAGCATTTGTATCTCCAAACCCTGATGATAGAGGTATTGCTTTAGGTTGTTTGCTTCATATTTTAAAACCAAACGAAGTTGTGAATAGTATGTATATAGGAATGACTTGGAATGATGATAAGTATAATCAATTAGACCCTATAGAATTTGCTAATAAACTTATTGAGGAAAAAATTATTGGATTGGTGCAAGGAAACTCAGAGCACGGAGCTAGGGCTTTAGGTAATCGCTCTATTTTATGTTTGCCAAAAAAAGGAATGAAAGATAAAATAAATTCACGTGTAAAATTTAGAGAACCTTACAGGCCTTTTTCACCCATGTGTAGAGAAGAGGATAAGTATAGGTGGTTTAATTCAAAAAACAACACTATGTGGATGGCTCATAATGCGGAGGTAATAAATAACTCTGAATCTATAGACTCTATAATTCATTATGATAATACCGCTCGTCTTCAAACAATCACGCAAACTTCTAATCCATACTTGTATATGGTTTTAACTGAGCTTGCTAACAAAGGGGTTGATCCAATTATTTTAAATACTTCATTTAATAAACAGGGTAAGCCTATACTTAATACAATGGAGGAAGCTAAATGGATGTTAGATAATACAGGCTTAGATGATTTGGTAGTTTTATGAAAACTATTTTTTTAAACATAGCAAGTTATAGAGACCCTGAGTTACTACCTTCTATTACTGATTGCATTAACAGAGCAAAGTATCCTGATAGAATTTACTTTGGTATTCATGAACAGGACGAGACGCACAATAGTAGCCTTGATAAAATACATAATTTAAAATATGATTATATACATTTTAAAAAATCTAAAGGCACAGGATATTCAAGAAATTATATTAATAAAAAATTATATGATGGACAAGATTATGTTTTACAAATAGATAGTCATACTCGTTTTATACAAGACTGGGATGTAATGTATATAGAAGATTATAATCAGTTTGATGAAAAAGTAATTTTAACAGGGTTTCCACCTCAATATAAAATAGGAGATTTATATGATGATTATAAAATGTATCCATCTAATAATGCAGTAAAACCAAAACATATTACGCCGAACCACAAAATACTTTCCGAGTCAGAACCTTTTTATACTGATTACATTCAAACTTATGTGGCTTCTGGAGCGAATACTTTTATGCCTAAATCTTTTATAGAAAAATCTACTTTTGATTTATATGTTGACCCTTTTGCTGACCAAGAAATAATTTCTTTAGCAGCACATCTTTTTGGTTACAAAATGTTTGTTACTCGTAGACCAAAACTATTTCATTGTTATGCTAATAATTTAAAAGGAAGTGAAGAAAAATTTAGACCACTTATAATAGATGATTTAAAAATCACTAACTTTGAAGTGGATTTTACTTTAGCTTTTAAAAATTGTAAAACTATAAACACATCTGAGAGCTGGGTTAATTTAATTAAAAATCAAATATGATATTAGAAAAAATAAAATTAGACTTCGATTATTCATACTTTCTTGCTGAAAAACAAGACTATAACTTTCATAAAGGTTCATGTATATCTTATCAAAGGGAAGAACAAAATGATTTATACAATGAATATGGTAATGGTTATTCTTATGATGAAAACAATACAGTTATACAACAACTTTGGTATGACATTAAAGACCCTATATTTGATGGCTGGGAAGATAAATTAAACATGGATATTAAAACCGTGTCTACTATTATGCAGCCACCAGGAAACGTTGTAACATTGCATAGAGATACATTTTTTAAATTTAAAAAACTTTATCCAGATGATAAACGTACAAAAGTAAGACTAAACCTTTACTTAGAAGATTGGAAGATTGGTCACATGATTCAATATCAAGATATTCATAACAATAAAAAGTGGACTACCTCTGTGGACTGGAAAGCAGGAGATGGTTTACTATGGGATAGCTCTGTACTACACCTTTCTTGTAATGCTGGTCAAAAAGATAAATTTACTATGCAAGTATCTGGATTCCGTAGAGATTAAGAATTTAAAACCTTAGTAATTAAATTCGTATTTTTGTATATTATTAATAATATATGGCTTGTGTAACGTATGATATAGTCTGTCCCATAGGGGCGGTAGGAGGCGAGTGTACTTTTACAATTAATTGTTGTGACAGAACTAAAACATCTGTTACAATTCCTGAAGAGGATACACAGCAAGTATGTTTAGAAGTTCCTGCTAATATAGTAGTAACCTCTATATCAGGTTCTTATAATACATCAGGAGCTTCTTGTTCAACTAACTGTGGTTATGTTGACCCTACTCCTGTACCTACACCTACTCCCGCTCCAATACCTACACCTGGGCCTAGCCCAGTTCCAGTTACACCTACTCCTGTAGCGCCTGGACCAACTCCAGTATATTACTATTGGTCTGCTACCGCATGTGACGGAAGCAATATTACTACATTTAGGACAACAGATTCTAATGTAGGAAACACCCTGCTTTCTGTTTATAATATTGGTGGAGACGGATTGTGTTATGAGGTTGAGGCAGGAGGACCTACTAACAGCAATGATATTTTATCAGCATACGCTGATTGCGCAGCTTGTTGTACTAAAGTTCCTTCGAGTCCTTCTTGTACACCAACTCCAGCACCAGTCCCTGGTCCTTCGCCTACGCCTGTAGCGCCAGTGCCAGCGGTTGTTCCTTCGCCTTTAGTGCCAGATTATTGTTTAGGTGGAGAAAATGAAACTACAATACAACTAATTCAAGGATTTAATAAATATGTTTTTGGTTCTAATTATGGAAGTTATGGGGTTCAATTAGGAACTTATGTTTTAAAGAACGTTCCATCTAATCATCCTATAGCTATATTAAATACAGGTAAAACCGCAGAACTAACTTACACGGGGACTACAAATGCAGGGACAGGAACAGCACCTGACGGCAACACGTATGATTATTTTTATGGTGATGTCACAATAACAGTTATAGGAGATTTTGGAGTACTTAGTTATGCTTGTTTATACCATGGTTATATGGGTGGTGGTTATAATTTATATTACAATAGCAGTGTTTGTAGCTCTCCAACACCTAGTCCTTCTCCAGTTCCAACAGCAACGCCTGCTCCTACTAGTATTGTTCCTCCAATACCATCTCCTGTTGACACAGAGTATACATTAACATATAGTCAATCTTCAAAAGGATGGCCATCGTTTTATTCTTATATACCCGAGATAATGTTAGGAATGAATAATTACTTTTATTCATTCAATGGAGGTAATTTATTTCAACACAATATAAATGAAACAAGAAATAATTATTATGGCACACAATATAATTCACAAATAACAAGTGTGTTTAATGAGTCGCCACTTGAAAACAAAATATTTAAAACTATTAACCTAGAATCTGACACAGCTTGGCAAGCCGTAGCGGAAACGGATATACAGCAAAATGGATTCATTGATAACGATTGGTTTGTAAAAAAAGAAGGAGCGTATTTTGCTTACCTAAGACAAACAGGGGAAGTGCCTGCGCTGCAAGGACAATATGCAATGAGATCAGCTAATGGTATAGGAAAGTCTAGTAGTTATTCGGTTAACGGAACAACAGGTACTTTAAACTTTTCTATCAATCCACTTGTTTCAATAGGTAGTATAATTAGCATAGGAGATTATCTATACTTCTCTGTGCCTTCTTATACCACAATAAGTTTAGCGGGTGTAGTGACAAATATACAAGTAGATTTACCTAACAATATAAATAGAATAACTTTATCAACATCAGTTACAGGCTCTTCACCTATAACAATTAATGATGCTTACATATTATTTATCAAAAATGCAGAGGCAGAGTCTCACGGTTTACTTGGACACTATTGTATATTTACTGTTACAAACACAAGCACAACAGCTACTGAATTGTTTGCTATTGAGTCGGAAGTTATGAAAAGCTATCCGTAAAATTAGTATCTTTGCAGTAGTATGGACTTTAGTATAAGGAAATTAAAGACATCTGATTATAATGATGTATTGATAGGTTGGTGGAAAGATTGGGGATGGCAAGCGCCAGCTCAAGATTTTTTACCAGAAAATGGTGAGGGTGGTTTGATGGTAATGGTAGATAAAAAGCCTGTTTGCGCAGGTTTTATGTATGTTACCAACTCAAAGGTAAGTTGGGTTGATTGGATAATATCGGATAATAAAATAGAAGATAAAGCATTGAGACACGAGGCAGTTAAATTTTTAGTTAGTACCTTAACAAATATATGTTCACAAAACGGAGGATATATTTATGCTTTATTAAGACACGATGGTTTAATTAAAACTTATGAAGACCTTGGATATGTAAAGGGAGATAGTTATACACACGAAATGATAAAAAAAATATAATATGGCAATAGGAACAGCAACAGCTATAGGTTTGGGAATCTCTGCTTTATCTAGCGGAATGAGTTTTGCTCAGGCTGGTAAACAAAGAAAACTACAAGAAGAGGCGCAGAAAGAAGCAGAAAAAGCTTTTCAAGAAGCAAAAAATAAATTAGATGTTAATTATTTAGAAGGTCTAGCAATAGCAAAAGAACCTTATGAATTAGAAAGAGAAGCTTTGCTTCAGACAAGCGCAGCAGCATTGCAGGCTGGAGTAGAAGGAGAAACTAGAGGTGCGGCAGCCGTAGCAGGGCAAGCCTTGATGGCTCAGCAAGCAGGAGCGGCAGGACAAAGAGCAGCAATGTCTAGGGAAATGCAACAATTACAGCAGTTAGCTGCACAAGAAGAGTCAAGATTACAAGGAGCTAGAACAGAATTAGATTTAGCAGAAGCAATGGGGCAACAACAAATAGCGGCTGATGCAGCGGAAGCAAGACAAGCAGCTATATCATCTGGTGTAGAGGGATTAGCAGGTATGGGAATGACATTTTTAGAAAGCGCACCATTATTTGACGGCAAAGAGGGTTTGCGTGAAGCAAAACAATTTACTAGACAACAAAACCCAACAAGAAGAACTAGAAGATTAGGTAATGCTAATATACAAACGGTAAATTCAATTAATCCTATTTCAATTGAACAACCTGGTATAACTGCTCCAATATTTAAAATAGATTAGGCTATGGCATTAGGATATGGATATGTTAAAAGAGATGAGCCTCAACAAATAGACTGGGGAGCAATCGGTAAAGAGATGACTGACTTTATAAAGTCAGATCAAGAAAGCCGAACTAAAAGAAAAGAGGAAATACAGAATCAGTATAGCGAACTTACTAAATCTTTAATAGATAAACCGGTTGGTTATAACACAGACTTAAATGACGTTATATCTTCCTACGCTGACCAAGCATCCATAGCCGCTCTAAGTAATTTAAATAAATTAAAAAGCGGAGAGATATCTGAAAGAGATTACTACAACAAAAGAGCAAACTTAAAAAGTAGTACAGAAAACTTTTTTCTATACTCAAAAAACTTTAACGCTAAGTTAGATGAGAACATGAAGCTTGCTCAGTCACAAGACCCAAACAAAAGAGCATCTGGTAAAATGATTTATCAAATGGGATTGGCTCAAGATATGTTTGACTTTAAAAACACAAAAGCAATCATAGACCCTAAAACGGATGAGTTAATTCTAGTAAAGACAGATGAGAATGGTAATCCAACAAATGAAGTTGTCAATGTTTCACAGTTAGGGACTTTATCTTCAGAGCAAGAGCTAGAATATAATTACAGACAAGAAATTCAAAACAGAATTAAAGGGTCGGGTACTAAAAAATATAAAGACAAAAATGGGAGAGAAGTTATTACAATATTAGGGGCTGAGATAGGATCAGAACAAGCTACTAAAACTATTAATTCTTTAACTGATAGTATATTAGGAGATGAAAACCAAATGCTTAGTATTTTAGATCAAAATGGTTTTGAGTATACTCAAGATGAGAGTTTAAAAGGTAAGGATGGATACATATATTATGACATAAAAAACGGAACTTACGATTATGATAAAGATAAAGCTAGAGAGATAGTTAAGAATGAAATTACAAACTCTATTCCAGAAACAGTAATTGAGGTACAAGAACTTACTGCAAACGAAAAGGAATTAGAACGTTTAAAAATTCAAGATGCAAGAAATAGAGTGGAGAAAGGAAACATAGAACTTAAAGGATTAAGAGCTGATGATATAGACACATCTAACTTACAAGCTGAAATTAAAAGAGATATAAACGATACAGTTGGCTCTGATATAGTCAGCACATTTGATACAAATTATTATTCATTAGCAGGTGGAGCTAAGAAGAAAGGGTCTAATGCAGTAAAAGCTTCTTTAGACCTACTTAATAGATATGCTTCTGGTTTTGGAACAACTATAACTGAAGATGGAACTTACATGTACTTTACTACTGATGCTTTTGATGCTTCAGGTAAACCATTGGCTAAACCTATAGAGATTAAATATAGCTTGGAAAATATTACAGATGGTAATACAGT
>Ga0115572_10002967_pt1 | contig 13445 bp, 5 predicted proteins | sample COGITO_mtgs_1206_FD_88681 | JGI IMG/M metagenome (GOLD analysis project Ga0115572, IMG submission 88681) | Pelagic marine microbial communities from North Sea - COGITO_mtgs_120607 | ecosystem: Environmental > Aquatic > Marine > Epipelagic | place: Germany:Helgoland, sampling site Kabeltonne... | reverse complement strand
GTATTAACTACTAATCCAGTTGATCAGAACGTAAAAGTATGTTGGGCAGATGATACTAAAGTTTACTTATCGTCTGTACCGTTAGGCACTCCAACAGCTTTAGTTGCTGATAGATCAGCAAACGTTTTCGGCTTAGAGACTAAGAAAGTTATATTGAGCACTAAAGAGAATAATGCTGTTAGAAACAGAGTGCAAGTATATCCCACTAAGCTATCAGCATCTAACATTGCTACAAACTCGAATCCCGTTAGACTTAGATTCAGAAAAACACCTAAGTTTCAATATAACTGCGAGACTTCAGGAAGATTTATTCTTGGTTCGGGCACATATGATGACTATGCAGTAACTAGCGCAAACACTGCTCTTGATGTAGATATTGATTCACAAGTTACAGTAACTGCAGGCGTGGTTGCAACAAATGAATTCACTATCGCTACAAGCAATGATTTTTTCAGAACTGGTCAACCAGTCAAATTCACTGCTGGCGCAAACACTACTGTAGGTGGACCAACTGTAGGCACAGTCTATTATTATCATAGACTCACTGCTACTACGTTTAAACTGTATACGACAGAGGCAAAGGCAATAGCAGGAACAGAAGCACCAGTAAATATATCGAGTACTGGATCGGGAGCTTCACGGGGCATCATAATCGGTATTCATGGAGCAACCAACTATATCGCTGACGGCAAATACGTTTACGGTTGGTTCAGAGGTAAAGTTGCGAATGATAAAGTTACTGTATTCGGTGAACTATATCGAAAAGGCAGCCTCTACTTCTTCACTGTCTTAGATAATTATAGCTCAACTGTTAAGCTAATTGGCGGTCAAGAGTTCTTACCAGATCTAAACTTTAACGCTAATGGACAAAGACAGCCAGTGACTTTATTAGAGACAAGCAACTATACTGAAAAAGAAGGACTAAGTTCAGTTAGCATAGCGCCTAAGACTATAGTTCCTATTCCAAATACCGGCATAAACGTAGCGACTATATACTTACAGTCAGGAACAGAACAGATTGATTTAGCAACATACTTTGATTATAATAAAGAATACTTATCGTACCCATTAACTAATGAGGCTGACACACTCTATTTTGCTGTTGACTCTGATACAGTCGCGACAGAAGCAGACAAAGATCAAATCAGTTTGGGTGTAACGTGGGAAGAGCAGTAATTTATGTCAAAACAGATAAAGATAGGGCTAGACAAAAATCCAGCTCCTATCACAAAGCAGTTCAATCAGCTAATAGATACAGAGGGAACACCTCTAGTAGACGCGGCTGGTAATCCACTTTTAACGGAAGAGGATGCATCATTAGGAGCATTTACAACTTCTGATAATGCACTTTCTATATTTACCAATAATAAGGGTAAAGATGAAGCCGTTAAAGTAATAGAACAGTTTCCCGAAGTATCTGCTGTAAGTAATTCATTATTGGGAATCCCCAGAGCTGAAGAGCAACAGAGTCTTTTCTCGGATGTAGCCACTTACGGACTAGATGAAGATAACTGGAGCCAATACACGTTCACGCAAACGACATCTGAACCTATAGAGTGGTTCACTAAAAAGAATCCCATATACGGAAGAAGAGAGAATCCAACATTTAATGAAGGATCGTATGAGCAAGCTCTATACTTAAAAAACTTCTCTTCGCAATACACGTGGCCAGGAAGCACAATAGCAGAAAGACGTAGTGCTCCTACCGAAACAATGCGCCAATATATGAACTTTGTTCTTATGGGCAAATATCTATATGAGCTATTCAGTGTACACACAGAGACGCAATCTTTTGCCAATTCATATCTATTAGATGATAGCGTATACTTTCTAAAAGCTGATTCCACTAGAGACAAGCAATACGATGAAGATGGATATATAGAAGCGTTTGATGTGCAAACGAGTAGTTTTTCTGGTGCAGATGATCTATTTGATGTGGGCTACACTGATTATGATGAAGATGGTATAGAATCAGTAACTATACAAGAAGCATTCGATAAGGTAGAAGCATGGACATACATATTTGGTAGAATAGTAGATGGCAGTGTAGAATTTCCTTTGTTTCCCAGCACCAACACTCTAGGAATTACTGGAAAATTCGAAGATTCGGCAATATTTGCATCTCTAAAGATATTCGCTGGCAATTGTCGTCCTGGAGGTCGTAGTGATCTTTTACGTATTGCTGTTTTAGAGAGCACAGACACATTTAGGTATCAGCCCGGCAGAGTAAGTGGTTTTACCTTTGGTAGTAGAATGCAGAACGATGCGACTTCAATTGAAAATATTCTCGAATGGGGTTGTTCAAATGACACCGATGAGTACATGTTTCAATTACGAGGATCAGAATTCAACATTATTAGACGTAGTGTTCTTCCTTTAGGTGCTACAGTATTAGCCCGTCAAGGTCTACAAGTTTCAGATGAAAATCTAGTTAACCAAAAGGGAATAGGAACTGCTACTCAATTGTATGAAACTGTAATTCCTAGAAATAAGTTTAATGGAGATGCACTATTAGGCTCAGATAAATCTGGTCACGTTTTAACTTTTGAAGATGTGACGATGTATAAAATTGAGTTCTCATGGTATGGTGCTATAGGCGCAAAATTCTATGCATATGTTCCTATAGGTCCAGGAGAATGTCGATGGGTCTTAATACATAGATTAGTTATTGAGAATGGAATGGGTAAGCCTGTTCTTAAAAATCCAGACTTTAAGTTCAAATACTTCCTATATTCAGGAGATAGCGCAGGTTTAGTAAAGCCCGTTTTCCTATATAAATACGGGAGTAGCTATTATATAGATGGTGGCGATGAAGGAACACTTAATCTAACTACTATAGCGTCTCAGACGAAAGACTTTTTTTCTAGTTATGCTATATCTGGTGGTGGCACAAATGCAAGCGGAACTCCTGTAATAGGAATTAAGCCAAAAAATGCAATATTCAGTACAGATTCTACATATTCTGGAAATGGTGTTAGTAACTATAAGAAGATATATCCATCAACACTTTCTGCTACGACTACAGAAGATGCTAGAATTGATATTGTAGAGATTCCTGGTGGTCCAGATGGAGCCCACTACTGCTTTCAGCCTGGCATTGAAGCTGGTTTACTTACACCAGCGAATAGACAAAATGTGTCCTTGAAATTTTCTGGAGATGGCAAGACGCTAACTTCACTTTCAGGCACATTCACAAGCGCAGATATTGGTGCTAAAGTAATCGCAGACGGACTATATAACGTCTATGTTGGCGGTGACATAAACGGAAAGCTTGAATCAGAAGTTTTTAGAAGAGATAATAGAAATGGTACTACATACCAACTTATTAGTGGCAGAGATGATGCTCTAGGTTCTGTCAAGTCCTTGATGAAGTCAAACGGCACTGTAGTTAAAATTAGCGATACGAATGAATATGAATTTGAAGCTAGACTTGCTAACTACTATGGATTAGTGGGGTCTGCTGTTCCTATAAACTCATCAAAATTCAAGATACACTTTTTAAATCCTAATGCAACAGATGTCGTCTCGTCAAAGAGACATTTTGCTGATTTTGGTGTAGGAGTTATACCATATAAGCCAGTTAAATCAGGCGATACCGGTAATGAGCTGAAATTTGAAACTGGCACAGGCACATACGAGTATTTCGATGCTGTTAAGAATGAAGTTCCTATGGCAGAGTATACCTGCAGGGAAGTCAGAGTCGATGCTATAAATAAGGCAGAGTTTACAGAATCAGATAGAGGTTACGGAAACGCACTGTCTGTTGATCCTAGAGTTCCTTATCCAAAGGGAGGAGATACCGGTTATGTCTCAGCAGTTGTGGGAGAAGTCAAATTTACTGATCATTGGATAATATCATCGAAATTAGTTGAAGAGGGTGATGCAGATTTTCAGACCTACGGAGGGCAATATCGCTTAGTGTTTAACACCGATGCAGTTACTTATCCAGGAAAAGTGTCTTTTCCTACTGGCATTAATGTTCCTACTGATCTAAATGATACAGACTCATACACATCTGAGATAGGATATAACAATCAATCATTGTCAACCGATAATGATTTTAAGGTATACTACACAAGCAATACTTTTGTAGATACGAATGGTGCACTACTTTCTGGTGCTGGCCAGTTAAATCTTACCACGGCAACGGGTGCAGTTTACGCTTATTTTGCTAGTAAAAATCAAGGATCGAACAGTGGCTTGCCGGTAGGAATATATAACTTCGGTGTTGGTGGCGCCGGTGTTGCACCTTTCGCTATTCAAACTAAAGATCTGACACTCTCAGATGACTTTAAAGTTTCCGCATATAATACTGACGGTGAAGAAATGTTTCAGTATAGAAAATTCACTAAGACTAGAGCGATAAAATTCAGTAGTGGTGCAATGTATCTGTTTTTTGCATTGAAAGATTACGCTAAAGTCTATAATATAAGTGTAGAAGAGATATACCCAGAGTACACTACAACACATACTCCTCAATTATCGGGCTTAAGATCTGACAACAATAACATCACGATGTCTTTTCCTTCTGGTTCTGATGAGACTAAAAGTCCAGGATCTTTTAATGATGTAACTACACTGTCTCCTTCACTTTTTGATCTAACGACATTGAATCCTTTGAGACCAGGAACAACAATATTCTCTATCTATACTGGAGCAAATACTCCAACAAAGATCGACTTAAGTACAGTGTTTGGAACTGACAGAAAGAAAATATCGAAGGGTCTTTATAATAACATAGCTACATACTTTACAGCAAAATCAATTTCTGGAAATCCCGGCAAAATAGAAATGGCTTTAACAGTTAAGGAACAATAATGGCATTTATAGGACTAAATCTAACAAGAGATCTGGGCGATGTTGCTGATAAGGAATTATCACTACGCAATATAGGCTTGAATTTTGAAGATATAAAATTGATCTATAAGCTCTCTGACAGCGAAAGCACAGAAATTCCAATCACGATTGATGACTTACATACTACAGCTGGATTAATAGAAGATCAAAAGAAAAGCTTTAATAGTGTAGTTAATTCTGCATATGCTATAGGATTTAAAACCTCAGGTATTAGAGATATATCAACATTCTTCTCTCATAATACACGAATAAACAATAAGCTTTTGGTTAAATCATTAAAGTATAATTATCTCAATCTAAGTTCAGGTGATGCCCTAGCTCCAGACGCAATTAAAAAGAATGATATGTCAACACTTCGACTGAGTGCTTGGTCAGAAATAACGACAGACACCATTACCTATTCTGGCAAATTGAGAGTTATAGGAGATACGATAGAGTTAACTGGCGGTGCGGCTCCAATCATCATGTCAGAAGCTCCTATACCTAGATCGTTTAGATCAGAAATTGCTAACAAAACAGTTAAGATTAAGATAAATGGCGTAGATAAAAAGCTAGTTATGATGAAAGGCATACCCATAGTATTTAATGGATATATTAAGCGAGCAGTGCTTGTCACCAATGACTCAACACTAGAAGAGGAGGATGATAGATTCTTACTTGCAGCCACATCTAAAATGCAAGATACATCAATCTCTGCGGCAGTTGGCACATTCGGCGCAGGAGCATCGAGCAATGATATACCATTCACTGTCAGATTGACATATAAAAACAAAACATATAATAGTGGTGATGACACTACTGCTAATCCCGGTAGTATTGGATCTTCTGTAGATACTGACAATCCGTCAGCATATGTTTTTTCGCAATCAAGAGTTTTGCCTTATAAGATTGAGCTATTCTATGATCCTGCTAAAATATCGCTCATCGGTCTTCGCAATAAAAGAATCAGTGAGTGGACTACTGTTAAGTTACCAGAACTAAAAATACTGAATCTAGAATTAAATGCATTAACTGAGCTGCCCAGCTTTAGAGACGGTACACAAGTAGTATTCGATCTAAACAATAGCAATAGCGCAGATGCCGTAAGTAATCCCATGATAGAGGGAAAGACATACTCTGTTCATACAGTTGGCACTACGACTAAAGCTGAATTTAATGCCGGCGGTTTAAATGAATCAGTGACACGCATATCCGGTGGTAATCTGAGCTTCACAACAACAAACGGTCAAGTACTTGCTGAAAAGGGAATAAAACTTGCAGTAGGTGATACGATTACTATCACCGGTAGTACTGATCCAGGAATAAGCTCACCCTTATATAGTAGTGGATCAGTGTATACAGTTGCTTCTGTTACTGGAATATCTCCAAATATTACTGAGTTTGATATAACGATTGGTGGAGCAACACCCACTACTACAGATGGTAACACATTATCTGCCAATACAGTAAATGTGACCTCTTTCATAGATGTACCGTTTGTATACAATGGTAAGACTATGGGCACAGGAACAGCTAAGATCAAAAAAAGTGAATTTGCTTACGCCGCCTTAGCTCCCAAGTTAGAAGACTTGAAAATAAAAGGAAACTATCTATATAGGTCGCAGTATAGTGCGAATAGTCAATTAAACACACTTCCGTTAACAATTAAGAAGTTAGAAATTAGTGGCTCGTTTCAGGATAGCGTAGCGATAGATTTATTAGACTATGTAAATTTAGAGGACTTTACGTTAGATTCTAACTATATTACTACTGGATCAAGTGCAAGCAGTGCAAACAATCTTAATATGATTCCATCTACTCTACATAATGTATCTCCCGCAGTAGTAATACCAACAGACAATAAAGGAATAAAGAATTATACGCTGTATAGACAGTTAGCATATAACAGACTGGCTGAAGGCGTATATAAAAGTAAGCGACTAGAAAGGTTAAAGCTCTATAACATGTCTAGCAACTCAAACATGATTACTGGTGCAGAAAACGTAGAACTTACTGGATTTAGAACTGTTGCTACTGATAGCTCTACAGCAGGATCAGTCACATTCGCTCCAACTCATAATTGCTTTGTTGTGGGAGACCTTATTCAGATAATAGGAACAATTAATGGCGCTGGTAACAGTATAACTGGTCATACCTCAGGTCAATACTATACAATTTCTGCTATAACGACTGACTCGACTGATGCGATAGGTTTTTCAATAAGACCTGTACCCGGCAGCGGTAACGTGCAAACGGGTGGTGGATCAGCAGATAATGATTCAGCAGTCATCAAAGCTTATGGCAGTAATATTCCTCTCTTTGAGGATTCTAGTGCAATCAGTGACGAAGTCAAACAAACACTAAAGGAAATTTATCTTTTTAGACAAGATGTTAATGTCATAAACGTTTCTGGTTGCTCTGCTTTGACTAGGTATACACAGCAATATTGTCGACCAATAGCGGGTAATTACATACCAGAGCATCTAAGTATTGTATCTAAGTTCAGTGCTAACCAGTCACTAAGAACTATAGATCTTGTAGAGAGTGATGGTATAGTGGGAGATATAAATACCGCTTTTCAAAATTTACCGGAATTGCAATTCTTATATCTTAGAGGTACTTCTGTCACTGGTAGTTTAGTAACTGATAGTTTTACTGGAACAGAAAAGTTATCTGTATTAACACTAGATGGAACTAAGATTGGTGTAGGCGCTGATCAGTTCTTCGGAAACGCCTGCTTTCAGAATACTAATCTAACAAATCTTCAACTATTGAATGTAAGTAACGTTAAAGGCTCACTACCCGTCTTAACCACACAAGAAAGATTGAAACAGCTATATATAACGGGAAGTAAAATAACTGGCGGTATACCAACATTTCAAGAGAACCAAGTATTAAGTATTATAAATCTATCAAATAATAATCTCACTGGAGCTTTGCCTGAGATAGGATTCACACAGAGAAATGCTACAACCCAAATAATATTAACTAATAATGCTTTATCTAGCGCTATTCCCACACTCAGCAGTTCAGGACTCAAAATAGTTAGAATAGATGGAAATAACTTTACTGGAAACTTACCGTCATTAGCGTTATGTGCAAACTTAGTAGAATTTGATGCTAAAGATAATAAGTTATCTGGATACACTGTGGGATCACTGGCAACAAATGAAAAAATACAGTCAGTGAACTTATCTAATAATAATCTCACAGAGGTTTCTGGGCCAGCGATTATCAATGATCTATATGAGAACTATATCTTAAAGCCTAGAAAGGGCGTAAACATTCAGTTGACTGAGCAATCAGGACTAACAGAATACTCAATAGTAAATGATGGTACAGGTAGTGGTGAGGGTTCGACAGAATTTAAGCTGATGGTATTAAGATCAAACAATTGGACAATATCACTAGATAGCGGATTTACGGAAGAGTAGGAAAAATATATGGCTCAAGGATTTGTAATACAAAACAACTTGCTAGAAAGTACTCCGGCTGGACCAGATGCTAATGCAATCGACAATCTTGGTGGCACTGGTGTCTCTAATGATTTTCTATTGTTTGATGGAAACAAAAAGTTTGTTAGTAGACTGTATCGATACGAATTTGATGTAATAAATGCATCTGACACGACAGTCGTAGATTCAGTGACCAATCAATTCACAGTACTAGTGAAAGCAGAGGGAAGAGTTGCATTTGCGAATAAATCCAAAATAGCACTTGTGAATGGAAGTGGAACGCCATCATATGATTGGGAAGTATTCAACAGTAACGGAATAGATAGATTTCAGGTTAAGGCAAAGAACACTACTACTCAGATAGACATATCTGGATATGATTATATTCAAAGACAGGATATTGTAACTCACGACAATCTAAAATTCGTGAGCGTTAAAAGAATTCCCACAAATCTAACAGATAGTGGGGTCGGAGTAACCCAGACAAGTGATCCATTAAACGCAAATACTCTGAGAACAAATATAAATAATGCGGAAAGCTTATTACTCTCTTTACCAGTAAAGAAGACTCGTTTGATGTTAGGTTATGAGTCCGCAGTATTTGATGATCCAGTTAAGTTCTTGGGACCTATCACGATAACAAATACTGCCGCAGAAACAGTAACCACCACTGCTGGACCAGGAATATTTATGGTGGATGGTGCAGGAGGTACTAAAAAGTCATTTATCGATGTAACTAAAGAACCATGGCAAGTGTCAGGTGGCTTCACAGTAACTACAGACAACTTTGCAGAAATAACTGATCTTGAATTTAATCCTGGCAATAAACTATTGATTGAGGACACTACGGCAACTTTAGATATAAAAGCAACAACTGCCTCTAATCTTTCAGTCGCCGACACAACAAGAGCATTAATAGACTTCACACATAAAATGCCTATATCAGTAAATGGAGAAGAGTATTATCTTCTCATGAAGAGCACTTAAGTTATAATATAGCCATTATAAACTGTACCGTCTGGTATAGCAATTTTGAGTATATCTGAAGTAACTGCGGTAAGTCTATGATCGTTACCAGTACCACCACTTGATATAGCTTTTATGCCTGTGCTGCCACCAGTGATAGCATTTGCTCTAGTATCATGTAATGTGAGGGTATTCGCAGTTAATTTGTTCACAAAATATACTGTTCCGTCAACAAGTCCATTAATTTGTGTATTCGCTGCATTTCCCTTACTATACTTTACTGCATCTCCATCTATAAACGAATGGCTGGTTACTGTTATCTCATTATTACTTGTACTGAATGCAGTGGATGCTAAATCACCTGTAGACGGAATAGCGTAATCTAAAATTGCAGTACTGGGAGGCACTCTAATAGAAAGAGTATCTGTCTTAATTTTTACAGCTTTAAGATCAGATGAACCGGATGCCGTCTCTAGTCCATCCTCTGTTGATAAAAATGGCGCAGAGTTGTCTATAGGAAATACACAATGCGTCTTGTCTGTAGGACTCGCTGGATTATAAACATCGTCAGTTGCTGATCCAACAACTTCTCTAGGTATAATAATCACTGTTCTACCAGCTGGTATTGCGTTACTCGCTATTATGTTCGATGCCGCGTTCGAACTATTCTGAAGAGTTATCGTCTTATTGCTCGTATCTATTGCGCTTATATGTGTTGAAGCTGGTACAGATCCTTCGAATTGTACATAATCTCCTACGGTGGCGTTGCCAGCTATAAGACCATCAACATTTTCCAGAGTTATCACATTCTGACCTGCAGCAGCAGTAGCAGTAGTTAGCTTACCGTAAATTCCTCTACACTCTGGTGCTTCTGCATTGTCTCTTATTGCAGTGCTTGCATATACACCAACTATAACATCAGTAGCAAAGTCTTTACCATTTCCTAAAAATCCTGACGCTTCAGTGTTCACGAAGGCAGCGGTAGACGAATGTATCTTTCTAGTTTTTACCGTTGCACTCTGAGTTGCTCCTGCGGCACTTAGAGTAATAGAAGTCGTGACTAGAGGAGAAGTAATTAAGTCTGTTACACCAGACGCACTTAAATTACTATTGATGAGATCAGTATTAGTCCAACCCAACTCATGCTGATACAATAAATCCCCAGAAGATATTCTAGAAGTAGGCGCTCCATTCTCAATAGGATGTAATATTCCTGTAGTAGCATCACTATATTCTAGTCGGTATATACCAACAAGACCTATGTGTTCCCAAAGCATTCCTATGAAAGGATTACCATCTGCAACTGATATAGGTGCTCCAGTTCCATTAGTCGCGTCCATTGGACATGCGTTAGTGTCATCACCTTCTGCCGCATTTATCTTGCTGATGTAATCTTCATCTATAATAGCTTCGAATGTACCGGAATGTCCAGGTCTTTCTAAAATAGGAAATTCATGTAGTTTAGTTTTTGTTCTTATGACTAAACGAGAGCCAATAAATTCGTCATTTATAATGCTAGTGGTAAGAGAACCGGAATGTTCTGGAAATCTTCCCGTTGTGCTCTTTATTCTACCTCTATCATTCAATGGTATAATTTTTCTGCCTGGACCAAGTTCACTAGCATTTCCGGAAACTGCAACACTATGAACTTGTCCATTTGTCATAGGTGGAATATAGTCAATAGTCACGCTATCGTTTATTCTAACATCTTTTTTAGATTCTTCTTGAGTGGAACTAACTCTATTTTTCTGAAAAAACTCAAATGAATGTTCACTAGGCTCAATCGTCCTAGATTTGCTATATAGTGAAGTATATCTTAGAAAGCCGGTATTAGCGTCTTGTACTTCAAAGCTTTTCGTAGCTATAGATCTACCAGCAAACTTTGGCCACCAAACTGTATATCTCACTCTGAGTTTTTTATCTGAAGATACTGCATTTAGTTTGAAGTTAGAACTAAATATATCAGTTTTCCCGAATTCCCAAGTAAACGTCAATGTACTTTGAGTATTAACAGCAGTATTAAGACCACCCTCCACAACAAAAGATGTTGGATTATCCAAAGCATCATAGCTAATGTTAACGATCTTTCGGCTAGTACCCTCTATCACTACACTCATTCCTATACCAAGCGAATTAATACTAGACGTATTAGTTGGAACAACTGTAACATAGGTGTCTAAACTATCCGCAGTGTAACTAGCTACTAAAATATCAATACTCTCATTGACCACAGATGATACAGTTTCCCAATTACTTTCCGTTTCGTTATCACTATCTGACACAACATCTTGCTCAACTATATAAAACCCATTCGTCTTTATTCTTTGTAAATACGACTCTGATAAATATCCTATCCACTGTATTAGACCGAACTCGTCTCTAAATGTGTTATCTAGTTGACCGTCTAGCTTCCAGTCACCTGTATCCCAGAAGTCTACTGGACCAATAATAGCGGGAACATTAACTTGGAATATGTCAGTATATATTTTTGTTCCTAATATATCTGCCGTGCCACTAGACTTGTCTCCTGTAACATTTTCTGGTAATGGAAATGCGCTGTTTATTCTATTACTAGGTACTATAAATGCTAGTGGACCGTCACCGCCAGAGACTAATGGAGGATCACCTACGATAGATTTATTATTCTCTAGTCTATCGTTTATAGTAACTCTAGGACCTACCAATAGAGAGGTATTATCAGCACTTCTAATATATGTCTCACTGATTCCGCCTAACTGAACTAAATCAACAGATTGTCCTAAAGGCTCTTCATCTTCTAACACTCTATCCTGTAATCCACTAAGAGATAGTCCAGTGATTGGTCTTAAATCATCTGCGTCAAATCCTGTAGTAGCTAAAGTTACTCTAAATAGTTTATGATTACTTGCTCCAGAAGTCACTCCAGAGAGTGAGGTGAACACTATTAAGCCAGTTGTCAACGCAGTGTTTAATGCGTTCGTAGAAGTATCATATAACTCTATATTACTCGCATCAATCTTTCTAACGAAATATGTTGTGCCGCTGACCAATGGACTTAACGCTGTGGTCGTAACATCTACAGCTCCAGTGGAACTATAAACAACTTCATCTCCTGTACTAAATGGATGATCAGCAATAACTATTCTATTAGTGGTGACATTTACTACACTGCCACTACTAGCATCGAAAGATTCTACTATTGTGGCTCCAGGCTGACTCTGTACCGACATATCGTTTATAATATTGGTAATAGCTACGTCTGTATCTGTTAGATCCGATAAATTCTTATCAGATCTTAAGCCAAATTTTAAATACTTCTTACTTTGAGGCATGATTATATATCCATTGTTTGAAAAAGTCTTGTTTATGTTATTTATAAATATAGATAATATCTATTGATGAGTATAGGAAGAAACATGGCAATTAAAGCAAATATCATAATCGATCAAGGTGCAGACTTCAGTGCTGTAATAGACGTAAAAAACACGAACGGAACAGTCAAAGACTTGACTGGATTCACTGCAGCCGCTCAGATGAGAAAGAACTACGCTCAAAGTACTCCGTCAGGAACATTTGCTTGTACTGATAATAATACTGGTGGACAAATAACAATCACTATGTCAAATGCTGTTACAGGAGCTTTAGAGCCTGGCAGATACTTATATGATGTAGAGATTGCAGACGGCGCACCTAACATAACTAGAGTAGTAGAAGGCACTGTGACAGTAACCCCTGGAATGACCAGATAAGAGGAATAATTAAATGGCTAATATAACTGCCACACTAGCACCGTCTGATGAGATAGCGGTAACTAAATTTGCCGAGTTACCAGCAAATTTCACATTATCGCAACTAACTGACACCACAATCACGAGCCCATCTGATGGCAGTTTCTTAGTATATGATAACTCCTCTACTAGATGGATTGACGATCAAACAATAGTTAAAACTAGCACAGGTATAACTTTATCTGGTACTCTTGTTGCGACTGCTCTTGATATATCTGGTGATATAGATGTTGATGGTACATTAGAAGCTGATGCGATTACAGTCAATGGTATCACCTTAGCGGAAACAATATCTGACACTGTTGGTAATATGATTACTGATAGTAATACTGAATCAGGTATTGCTGTAACATATGATGATAGTGATAACACTTTAGACTTTAATGTTGACGATTTCAGCATTACGCTTACTGGTGATGTT
>Ga0115572_10002965_pt1 | contig 13448 bp, 8 predicted proteins | sample COGITO_mtgs_1206_FD_88681 | JGI IMG/M metagenome (GOLD analysis project Ga0115572, IMG submission 88681) | Pelagic marine microbial communities from North Sea - COGITO_mtgs_120607 | ecosystem: Environmental > Aquatic > Marine > Epipelagic | place: Germany:Helgoland, sampling site Kabeltonne... | reverse complement strand
TCCGGCTCCGGCTCCGGCTCCCGCTCCCGCTCTTCGCTCACCCGTCCCGCAGGTCAACGCCGGGGAACGCAACTCGGCTGTCCGGCTGTCGAAGATCCGCCAGCTCACGGGAGACCACATGGTGATGAGCAAGCAGGTCAGCCCCCACGCGTTCAGCGTGGTTGAAGTTGACTTTGCGAACGTTGACGTTGCGCGGAACGCAAAAAAGGCCGAGTGGAAGGCACAGCACGGATTCAGCCTCACCTATCTGCCGTTCATCACTCGAGCGATCATCGACGGACTCGCCGAGTACCCGCATCTCAACGCCAGCGTGTCCGACGGTGAGTTGATCGTGCACAACTTCGTCGATGTCGGCATTGCAGTGGACCTCGACTACGAGGGTCTGCTCGCTCCGGTCGTTCGTGACGCCGACACCAAGCGTCTTGCCGCGATTGCGGGCGAGATCTCGGACCTTGCGGACCGGGCCCGAAACCGCAAGCTGACCCCCGACGAGATCTCCGGCGGCACGTTCACGATTTCAAACAACGGCTCAGCCGGATCGGTCCTTACGATGCCGATCATCAATCAGCCACAGGTCGGGATCATCTCCACTGACGCAATCGTCCGCAAACCGGTCGTCACAGCGAGCCCCGATGGGGGTGAGGCGATTGCGATTCACCCGGTCGGTAATCTTGCGATGAGTTGGGATCACCGTGCCTTCGACGGCGCATACGCTGCCGGTTTCCTCAAGCGAGTCAAGGAGATGCTCGAAACAAAGGACTGGAACACCGAGTTATAGGGCTTCACTCTCCCCAACTGCAACGACAAATCCCGGGTTGGTGTCGATCACTGAAGCATGAATGCTGCTCTAGTCCACTATGTCCTGTCTGTTGATCCCGTACGATTTTCTCGACATAGAAATGCCGTAGATCACCGTTCATAGGCGATCTCCAAGCGGACCCGAGGAACAAAAAGGTCAGAAACAGTTGGGCCATACCCGTCTGACTGGTGTGGTCGGGGTCTTGCCCCGAGTTGAGCTCTTGATCTAATCTTCAACCACAACGCCTTACGCGACCAGAAAGCAGAAGAGGGGACTGGAATTGTTCGCACTCGCGGTTGTCGGATTTCTTGTGGCCTTCGGCCTCGTTCTGACAGATCACAGAAAAGCGGCGCTCTGTGCCGCGTCGGTACTTGCGGTCGCATGCGTTGGTTTTTACTTCAGTCACAGCTATCACGTGGACTGGCCATGGTGAAGCCGGAGGAGGCGGAGTCAAAGACAAGCCCGCAGCCTGAGCGTTCGCTGGCAGCGCTCGTGAGCGAAACTCGCCAACTCCAAGTGCTGTCGGACGATACCGCATACCGACTTGCGCGTCTCTTCAATTACTTTGGCTTGCTGGTTCCACTGTTCGTTGTCCTCGCGGCAATGACGATTCAAGTCGTGGCGGACGACCTCCCTTGCTCTCACTGCAACATGCAACGGTTGGGGTACTTCATGCTCGCACTTGGACCGGCGCTGAATCTGAGATTCGGGTTTCGGCCGAGTCACTATGGAGTCAGCCTCGCAGGTGCGATGTTTCTCGGTGCGGTGGCGCTGGACATGATGGTTCGGATCGCAAACCAGGGTCTTGACGGGTGGGGCCCTCGGGCGCTTGGTCTACATATGTACAGCTGGTCGCTTGTGATAGCGCTCATTGCGGGCGTGGCTCTAATCGCAATGTTGCTCTGGGAACGGCAGTTCGCTCTGTCACGGTCCGATGCGTATCGGCCCACAAGTAAAATAGGCCCCGCATTGAAGTTGGCGCTGGTCAGCGTGATCGCCATAGTTGCACTTGACCTCATCTCAGTGCTGTTGGAGTGTGGGCTCGGTATTTGTCCAGACTCTCCGCCTGATGATTATCCATACCTGCCGTAGTAGCAGTCGCAGTTGACTCCTGGAACTCGAGGTTGGAGACGTGAGAGCCCCAGCTGGTCGGTCGCTTCTCAAAGCTCAACCAGCACTCGACTAGGGTTCGCACGACATGCAAGCACCGAATGACGACCTTGCCCATGCTGCGTCGGCCGACCCCCTAGAAACGCTTGGCCGCTTCGGTCGGTTTGGCCGATTCGTTTCGATACATCACGTACTGTTCGCCTCAGTCTGGGTTGTCGTTATCGCAGCGGCTAGCTACCTCGCCGTTGTAGATAAGAAGGATCTGTCGAATGACTTCCGCGTGCCAAATACTGATTCGCAAGCCGCCTACGACCTTCTAGAAGATGAATTCGCTTCTCGGAATGGGGCCACCGCAAAGGTTGTGTTCTGGTCCACTGATGGAAAACCACTCGACTCCGGCGATTCTGCCTCATCGATCAAAGAAACTATTGGGCAGATCGAGAAACTTGACAAAGTAACCTCTGTCTCGAATCCGCTAAGTCTCGACGTTCAATCATTAGTCAAGCAGGTAGCTGGCTCGCTTCCGCCAGAAGTAGCTCAGGCTGCAGAGCAATTTGCGCAGAACATACCGTCTCCGATATCTGCGGATGGAAACATTGCGTTCTCGACCGTCACATACTCCGTACCGATCACGACGCTAATTACAGAAAACCCGATCAACTCTGAAAAGACTGCCAGCCAATACTCGAATCCATGGTCTGACCTAAACGATGCACTTGCTCCCGCCAGGGAACAGGGACTCAATGTTGCCATCGGCGGACCCATCGGCGACACCTACAACGCCCCAACGAGCTGGTGGGCAAATCACGCGGATGAGGTCGGATTGGCGATCGGCGCACTGCTGCTCTTTCTGGCATTTGGCTCCCTATTTGGGGCTGCTATACCGATCTCGACTGCTCTTTTTGGTGCAGTCACGGCCAGTGGACTCGTGTCCTTGCTCGCGAGTGTATTTACTATCTCGTCTTCTGCGATGCCCGTAACCCTAATGCTCTCGTTGGGAGTCGGCCTTGACTACTCGCTTCTCATAGTGACGCGATTTCGCGAGTTCGTCGCCAATGGAATCGACCCTCACAACGCTGTGGGGGCTGCCATGCAAACTGCGGGCACGTCAAGTGTATTTGCGGGTCTCACGGTTTGTGTAGCTCTACTGGGGCTCACGCTTGTTCCGCTTCCCTTAGTTCAGACGATTGGGTTGGCGGCGGCCATAGGCGTGGCGGTGATGATTGTTGCTGCGTCGACGTTGCTGCCTGCGCTCCTCGGGTTTGCGGGCCGGAAGATTGACGCGGTCGGCATCCCGAAGCGCCATGAGCGGGCTCGAGCAAAACCGGGCGTGTGGGAGCGCACGGCACGGCGGATTGTGCGGCGTCCATGGTTTGCGCTAATTGCGGGGACGGCGATACTTCTCGCATTTGCATCGCCGTTCCTGAGCATCGACTTTGGGATGCCGTCGGACGAATCGCTCCCGGACGGGTTGTCGCAACGAGAGGCGTATGAAGAACTCGCGACCGGATTCGGCCCTGGCATCAATGCACCATTAATCGTTGCGGTAGGAGTAGAAAACCCGATTTCGCTCGAGAAGTTTCTCGTCGAAACAGCGGAAATTTCAAAGGCTGTTGGCGCTGAAGAGTCGTCCAACACAGTTAAGGGTGTTGACTTTGCTGTCGGTCCAATCCCAAACTCAATCTCTGATGTGACAGCCGCAATTTATCAAATAACTCCAACAACGGGCCCGGACTCAGGTGAGACAAGCGAGTTGGTTACGCGACTTCGTCGAACCCTTTCCGAGGCATCGGATGGATCGAACATCTCCGTTCACGTTGGAGGCCAGACCGCGACTTTGATCGACTTGACGCGTGTGGTGACAAGTTACCTCCCGATTGTTGTCGGTGGGGTCGTGATCGGCGCATTTCTTCTTCTCGTAGTAGTTTTTAGATCAATTCTCGTTCCGCTCAAAGCCGCTTTTTTGAACCTCGTTTCCATCGGTGCCGCCTACGGAGTGGTGGTAGCTGTTTTTGAATGGGGTTGGGTGCGAGATCTGGTGGGCATCTCGGAGACAATACGGATAGTCTCATTTGTGCCGCTTATTATGTTCGTGATTGCATTTGGATTGTCAATGGATTACGAGGTCTTTCTGATGAGCAGGATCAAGGAAGAATGGGTCAAGACCGACGATCCTGTGGAGTCAGTGGTGACCGCAGTGGGAGCTACCGCTCGTGTTATTTCCACTGCGGCGCTTGTCATGGTTGGGGTCTTCCTTTCCTTCGTAACTAATCCGGATCCCACCGTGAAGTTGCTTGGGTTTGGGATGGCAGTGGCGGTGTTGCTCGATGCAACGATCGTTCGCATGGTGCTCCTGCCCGCAGTGATGGCGCTCTTGGGTCGGTCGGCATGGTGGTTACCGTCATGGTTGCAATGGCTTCCTCGAGTGAATCTTGAAGGTCCAGAGGAGTCGAAAATCTCGTAACAAGTAGGATCTCTGCGACGAGCGGAGGGCGAAACCTGTTACCGGGTTTGCTTCGGGGAGGTGAAGCCCTGAAACAGAGCAACAGTTATGTCGTAACCGGCACGTTTAGCGAGTCGGGTGTTCCATGCAGTGGAAGTACGTCCAGGCCGATCAACCGTCGGGTTGACCAAAGCAGTTGGGCCGAATTCGAGGTTTGCTCACGGCTACTCATGGCCTACTCAGAGCTAAGACACTCCCGGTAGCGCAGCGCATTCGCAAAGGCAGTTTAGGAGAGGCCCTGAAGTAGATTTCTTGTGCTCGGTTGGTGCGGTTGTATGGCCGCCCAAAGTCATGCCGAAATCTGAGCCAAACCTCTTGTTCGAATACGCAGGTTCGTACTGGCAGGGAGGGGCAGTGGGCGGTGAGAGCCCACCGAGGGCGCAAACCGAAGTCGCTCTAGGGTGGAGCGGACATGTTCCGGTAGTTTTAGAAGCCTTGCGGCGAATGCGCACCGCAGCTGCAAGATGGTAGATCGAAGCGAAACGCGTTCATGAATGGCGTAAGCAAAATCGCCCGACTTGGCGTTCATCGGGTCACGGAGAAAGCTTGATGCGAAATAATCTTCTGGCCGAGGCGGATCCACTCCGGGTCAGATGGCTGGGTCGCGTCCGGTATCGAGAAGCGTTGGCGATTCAGCAGTCGTTGCTCGACCACGGGTCGGGGCAGCACCTTCTGTTGCTCGAGCATCCACATGTGTTCACCTACGGTCGCACGGCTGACCTGGGCACGAACCTGAAGTCCGCACCGGCGGCTGTCGGAGCAGAGCTTGTCGCGGTCAAACGCGGCGGAGACATCACCTATCACGGCCCCGGTCAGCTCGTTGGCTACCCGATCCTCAACGTCGAGAACTCTCTCGGTGCGACCGACCACGTGTGTGGCGTGGAGGGACTGATCATCGACGCACTTGGCGAGCTCGGTGTTCCCAACGCCGGACGCCTGCCCGGATTCGCAGGTGTCTGGCTCGATCCCGGAACCGATCGGGAACGCAAGATCTGCGCGATCGGGGTACGCCTCCGTCGGGGTCGCACCATGCACGGCTTCGCCCTCAACATCACGACTGACCTCACGTACATGCGCGAGCACATCGTGCCGTGCGGGATCGGTGACAAGCCCGTTACCTCGCTGGCCGAAGAAGGCGTTGACGTCACGATGGCGCAGGTCGCCGACGTGATCGCCCGTCTCGCCGGACAACGATGGTCATCGGGCGGGCTCGAACGACAGGACGTCGCATGGGCCCATGCCGCCGACGGCCGTGACCTGTCGGCGTTCTCACGCGGCGAGGGCCCCGGTGAACAGGTCAAGCTCGTGTCGAAACGCGCGACGGCACGGATGGAATCAGCGGGAGTCACCGGCGGGCTGTCGATCGAGACCCGCAAGCCAGACTGGCTTCGTCCGAAGGTCGACATGGGCCCCGAGGCGATGGAGCTGAAGAAGACGATCCGCTCGCTCGACCTCATCACTGTCTGCGAGGACGCCGGTTGTCCGAACCTGTCCGACTGCTGGTCGGACGGCACGGCCACGTTCATGGTGCTCGGCGAGCGGTGCACGCGGGCATGCGGGTTCTGCCTCGTCGACACCCGCAAGCCGCTCGGACCCGCCACCGACGAGCCGGAGCGCGTGGCCGAGGCGATCGACCGGATGGCGCTCGACCACGCAGTCCTCACCATGGTCGCCCGCGATGATCTGGTTGATGGAGGCATGGCGCACGTCGCCGCCTGTGTCGAGGCGATCCGAGTCCGTCGACCACAGGCTCGGATCGAAACACTCATCTCCGATGCAAAGGGCGACGAGGCGTCGCTCGACCTGCTGTTCCAGGCTCGCCCCGACGTGATGAACCACAATGTCGAGACCGTCGCTCGGCTCCAGCGGGCAGTTCGACCATCTGCGGGCTACGCCCGTTCACTCGGGGTGCTCGCAAGGGCGAAGGCGGTCGGGTTGACCACGAAGACCGGGTTCATGGCCGGGCTCGGCGAAACCGACGCCGAGATCGTCGGGTTGCTCGCCGACCTTGCCGACATCGGTGTCGACATCATCACCATCGGGCAGTACCTACGCCCAACATCGCACCACCTGCCGATCATTCGGTACGCCAAGCCAGCCGAGTTCGACCGGTGGAAACAGATCGGTGAGTCACTCGGCATCGGGCACGTCGAGGCAAGTCCGCTCACGAGGTCGAGTTACCACGCCAAGGCCTCCGCCGACGCGGTCACGCCGGTGGCCCTGTCACGCTGAGCGATCAATCAGGGGCCACCAGGTCGGCTACGACAGCGAGGTGGTCGCTGGCCCAGATCGCCTCGGAGCCACCGTGGCCGACTGTCCACGCACGAATCGGGTTCCCGACCGGTTTCGGTCGCGGCCACGACACCAGCAGGTAATCGAGACGGCGATCCGGCCAGGCCGAGTCGGCCGAATACGGGCAGTCGCGGAGCCAGGTGTGACCCGGGTCGTCACCGACCTGCTCCCACACATCCGAGAACACGATTCCGTCGACCCCGGCAGTGCGTCCCGTCGCCATTCGGACTTCGTCCGTGTCTGGCACAGCATTCAGATCGGCGCCCACGACCAGTGGAAGTTCGGACGTGGGATCTCCGCGCCAGTCGCGTGCCAGTTCCAGCAGATGGCGAACCTCCGCTTGCCGGTCTGCCGACCGGTCGAACCGATGGTCGAGGTGCGTCGACGCGACGGGCCACGCCCCGAATGGCGAGTCGACGACGGCGGCCACGACGCGCCGATGGCTCGGCGACCCGTCGGCAAGTGGTAAGCGCTCGTCGCCGATGCGCTCAAGCGGCCACCGCGACAGCACCGCGTTGCCGAATGACTGGCCGTTGTAGAACACGGCGTCAGTCCGTGCGACGTGGAGTTCGAGCGCATCTGCGAGATCGTCGACTTGATCCGTCGACTCGTCGGACCACACCTCCTGCAGGCAGACAACATCGGGTGCGGCATCGCGAATCGTGTCGACAATCAGCCGTTGGCGGGCTTCCCACGGACCGAAGTGCCACCAGAGGTTCCAGGTCATGACCCGCAGTGACATCCGACCATCTTCTCAGACCGAACTATCGGGACCGAACCCATCGTCACCTTCGGGCCAACGCAGCCTCGGCTCCTGTGAGTTGGTCCGGGGTGTTGGGGCGTGCATCGCGCCCCGTAGCGTCGGCAGCGATGGTGTGGTCGGTCGAACAGGTCGAAGCGGTGGCTCCCTCCCCGGCTGCGATCACGGGCGCCCAGCCACTAGCGACACCCGGTCGTTGGTTTGATGTGGGGGCGGACGATCGCGTCATCTGGGGATCCTTCCAGGGGAGTGGGGCCGAGCCGTACGACACAGCAGTCGACCACGTGGGTGTCGGGTACCTGTGCACGTGTCCGAGCCGCATGTTGCCGTGCAAACACGCGCTCGCGCTGCTGCTCATGTGGTCCCGCGACCTGGTGCCGATCGGCGTGCCGGCAGTCAAGGTTGAGGTGTGGATCCAACGCCGACACGCCCGCGCCGTCCAGGAGGCATCGGCATGGGAGTTGGGTGATGGCGCCGGGGTGAACGCCGAGGCCGCCGAGCGCAGCGTCGACGATGAGGCAACGACTGAGGAGGAGCCGGCGCCGCTCCCGCCTTCCGTCGGCGAGCGGGACACCGCACGCAACGAACGAGTCGAGCGAATGTTTGCTGGACTGACCGAACTGGATCGGTGGTTGGACGACCGGATGCGCACCGGTCTCGCAGATCCTGCGCTTGCTCGATACGCCACGTGGGACGACCTCGCAGCGCGCCTCGTCGACGCGCAGGTGGGAGGCCTAGCGAATCGCATCCGTCGGCTCGCTGGGCTTGTCGGAGCATCGGCGACATGGCACGACGACGTCCTTGCCGAACTTGGCCTGTTGCATCTGCTTTCACAGGCTGGGCGGCGTCTGGGTTCGTTGCCGGGTCCGCTTGCCGACGCCGTTGCGACAACGGTCGGCTGGCAGGTGCGGCGCGCCGATGTACTCGGCGGGGTGCCCGACACAGACCGCTGGGTGGTGGCCGGGCGGAGCGATCAGCGCGAAAATCGTATTGAGGTGCGTCGCCATTGGCTTCGCGGCACGGCGAGCGGCCGCTGGGCGCTGGTGCTGTCGTTTGCCGCATACCAGCAGAGCCTCAACACGTCTCTCGAGGTTGGGACGGCAGTCCACGCTGACCTTCATCGCTACCCGGGCCCGGCACTGCGCGCGCTCGTCGGGAAACGTCACCTCGACGAGAGCGCTGCGATCTTCCCCGGAGACCCAGTTTCCGGCCCGCCATCTGGGCGACCACCGGCACAGTCGGTTGCCGACGCCGCCGATGAAATCGGGGGGATGCTGGTCGCGGAGCCGTGGCTCGATCGCGTCCCCACCTCGGTCACCGCCGCGGTGGTCCGTCGGGGAGACGCCTGGTTCGTCGGCGACGACACCGGTGCGCTGCCGATTCTCCCAACCGCAGCGACGCGGGGTGTCGGTGACCGTCGTAACCCACGTGCTGCGAACGACCCGCTGACGATGCTGCTGGCGCTCTCCGGGGGCGGGCTCGTCGACATGACGCTCGAGTGGACGCCGCACGGAGTCATCCCACTCGCCGTACACCTCGATCAGCGCAGCATCGACATCGGACCCCGTGCCGACACCTCGTTCGTGGGAGCGGCATGACCGTCGATGAATTGTGGGCCGAGTTGGTGACGACGTCGCTGCTCGGGACCGATCGGCGGAACCCTCCCGAAGCCGGGGGCCTGATCGGCGACCTGGTCGCTGACACCGCTCGTGCCGACCCCTCGACACGAATGCTCGCCGCAGTGGCTGCGTGTACGGCGGTCCGTCGGGCCGGTGTTCGTCCCGCCGATCCGATCGATCCGTTGGCGCCGCCGTCGTCGGATGATAGAGCCGAGTGCGTGCCTGCCGCAGTTGAGCGTTGGCATCACATCATCACGTCATGGCCGGTGCTCGAGGACGAGTGGATACTCACCCTCGTCGGACGCGGCTGGCGCCTCGCCGCGGAGCTCGTGCCCCCAGCACTCCACCGGCATCGGCGCGATTCGATCCGCCGGGCGCGCGTGTTGGTTGCGGCTGGTCCGCTCGCCGACTGGTTAATGGACCACGTCCCCGACCTCGCACAGACGCCGTCTGCCCGTCCGCTGACCTCGATCGAGATCGACCGGCTCGGAGAGTTGCCGGAGCTGCCCGTGTCCCCGGAGTTGGCGTCGCTGCTGACTCGGCGCGGCGCCGAAGTCGGTGGTGTGATCGCTGTCGGACTCGAGGACCGGACCCTTGCCGAAGCACATCGTGCCGTGCTCGTCAACGTGATCGCTCGTTGCGTGCCCGAGGGGCTGCCTGACATCGCAGAGGTGTTGGGAGCCGTCGACGACCGCTCGGCCGGGTTCGGGCTCGCGTCGGTCCTCGCCGACCTGGCCCTCACCAGGTATCGGATGCTCGACGAACTCGCCGAGCCGCCGGACGCGGAGTCGTGAGCTGGGCAATCGATGCGCTCGGCGCGGCCCGGTAACGTCGGCGACGATGAGCGAAGCTGCCCCGCCCACTATCTTGCGACCGCATGCCGAGCAGGAATACGCCGGTGAACTTGCGGCGCTCGCGGCTGCGGACGATCGCCCCCGACCCCCGGGTTGGAAGCTGTCGCCTTGGGCGGTTGTCCGCTACCTGATGGGTGGCCCGACCGGCGGCTCGTCCGACATGGTCATCACCCCCAAGTACGTCGGCTCGCAGCGGCTCATCGAGATTGCCACCGCTACCTTGGCAACCGATCGAGCGGTCCTCCTGCTCGGCGTGCCCGGCACGGCGAAGACCTGGGTGGGTGAGCACCTTGCCGCGGCCATCAGCGGCGACTCCACGCTGCTGATCCAGGGGACGGCGGGCACGACCGAGGAGACGCTGCGCTACGGCTGGAACTACGCCCGGCTGCTCGCCGAGGGTCCGAACGAGGCGGCGCTGGTGCCGAGCCCGATCCACCGGGGGATGTCTCGCGGGGCGATCGTGCGCGTCGAGGAATTGACCCGCATGCCGCCCGAGGTGCAGGACGCGCTCGTGACCGTGCTGTCGGAAAAGGTGCTCCCGATCCCAGAGCTCGACACCGAACTGTCCGCCGTGCGCGGGTTCAACCTGATCGCCACCGCTAATGACCGCGATCGCGGGGTCAACGACATCTCGTCCGCGCTCAGGCGGCGTTTCAACACGGTCGTGCTGCCGTTGCCGGCAACGGTGGAGGATGAGATTGCGATTGTCTCGCAACGTGTTGGTGAGCTTGGTCAGGCATTGGCGCTGCCCGAGGTGCCGTCGGCCGCCGACGAGATCCGCCGAGTCGTCACGATCTTCCGGGAGCTGCGCAGCGGCACGACGGTCGACGAACGGACTGCGCTCAAGGTGCCGAGCGGAACACTCTCGACCGCCGAGGCGATCTCGGTGATCACGAACGGCACCGCGCTTGCCGCCCATTTCGGTGATGGCACGCTCACCGCGTCAGATGTTGCCGCCGGCATCGTCGGTGCCGTGGTCAGCGACCCAATCCACGATTCCGTGGCGTGGCGTGAGTACCTCGAAGGCGTGGTGCGTGAGCGGTCCGACTGGGGCGAGTTCTACGAGGCATGCCGCGCCCTCGACTCGTGAGGACGGCGGATTGAGATGACCGTCCATCTCCTGGGCATCCGTCATCACGGTCCGGGGTCCGCTCGTTCGGTGGTCCGGGCGCTCGATGCGATCGACCCGGACATCTTGCTCGTCGAGGCGCCGGCCGACGTCCAATCGAGCCTCACCTGGGTTGGCCGGCCCGGCCTCGTCCCACCGGTCGCGCTCCTCGGTTATGTGGCGAACGAGCCCGGCCGGGCGATCTTTGCGCCGTTCGCCTCGTTCAGCCCCGAGTGGCAGGCCATCGCCTGGGTGAACGAGCGGGATCGACCGGTTGTTGCGATCGATCTTCCGATGGCGGTCACGTTCGCCGAGCAGGGAACCGACGAACTCCTTGCCGACACCGCTCCGCCCGACCCGCTCCGTGCGCTGGCCGTCGCCGCAGGCGATTCCGATCCCGAACGATGGTGGGAGGACGTGATCGAGCATCGTGGCGACGGGTCCCCTGCGTTCGCCGCCGTCGCCGAGGCAATGGCGGCGGCCAGGGACGGAACGATCACCTCTGCAGGCGAGGAGCGCCGTGAGGCCCACATGCGGCGAGAGATCAGACGGGCTGTGAAGGACGGTCACCAATCCGTCGCCGTGGTGTGCGGCGCATGGCACGTGCCTGCCCTTGAACTCGACGCTCATCCAGCGGCAGTCGACACCGCAACGCTGCGGGGACTCCCGCGGGTCAAAGTCGCCTCGGCATGGGTGCCGTGGACCCATCGGCGGTTGACCACGTCGTCCGGCTACGGCGCAGGCGTCGACAGCCCCGGCTGGTACCGCCACGTGTTCGATCACCCGGGTTCCGACGGGGTCGCGCGCTTCCTGGTGGACGCCGCGCACCTGTTGCGGGCGCACGGCCAGTCCGCATCACCGGACCATCTGATCGCCGGAACCCGGCTCGCCGACGCGCTTGCGACGATGCGTGGCCGACCTCGACCCGGTCTTGTCGAGGTGCTCGATGCAGCTGATGCAGTGATGGGCGGACTCGATCTCGTGCGGGCCGAACTCGTCGTCGGCGACGCCCTTGGGCAGGTTTCGGACAGCGCCCCGCAGGTGCCGTTGGCACGGGACCTGGCAAAAGCGCAGAAGTCTGCACGCCTCACACCGGTAGCGACACCTAAAACGCTCGAAGTCGACCTGCGGACACCCACCGGACTCCGCAAGTCGCACCTGTTGCATCGTCTCCTTGCGCTCGGCGTTCCCTGGGGTGCGCCGGAGGAGGGTCGCGGTTCGTCGGGCACGTTCCGCGAGACGTGGCGGGTGGCGTGGGAGCCGGAACTGTCGGTGCGGCTCGTCGAGCGGTCGGGCTATGGCAGCACGGTCGAGTCCGCGGCAACTGCCCGCCTGATTGAGCGGGTGGACGCTGCCACCGGGTTGGCCGACATTGTCGGTGCCCTTGAGCTTGCACTGTTCGCTGACCTCCGCGACGCCGTCACGCCGAGCGTGCGGCGGCTTGCCGACCGCGCTGCCACCGACCCGGACACGGGCCGGCTGATGGATGTCGTCGTCCCACTTGCCAACGCACTGCGCTACGGCGACGTACGCGGCACCGATGACGGCGCGCTGCGTGACGTGTTCGACGGAATTGTCGTCCGGATTCTTGCCGGCCTCGTGCCGGCATGCTTCGCGCTCGACGACGACGCCGCAGCGCGAATGGTCGAGCGGCTCACCGCCACGCAAACCGCGCTTGCCGTGCTCGACCACGATGCCCGTCGAGTTGCCTTCCCGGCGGTGCTGGCACAACTCGCCGATCGGCACTCGATGCGCAACGGTCTGATCAGCGGTCGGGCCACCCGTCTGTTGCATGACGCCGGGCGCTGGGACGCCACCCGAGTCGAACACCGCCTGTCGCATGCCCTGAGCCCAGGGACGCCGCCCGATGTTGGGGCGGCGTTCGTCGAAGGCTTTCTCGCTGGATCCGGCACGGTGCTCGTCCACGACACCGATCTACTCGGCGTCGTCGATCGCTGGCTGTCGTCGCTGCGACCCCAGGCTTTCGAGTCGGTTGTTGCCCTGCTGCGTCGGACCTTCGGTGCCTTCGAACCTGCCGAACGACGTCAGATCATGTTGCTGTTGCTCGGTGGTGAGATCAGCCGGGTTTCGGGATTCGGTCGCGACGTCGACGCTGTCCGAGCCGCCGCAGCCCTCGAAGCCGTACGTCACCTGCTGGGGATCCCACTCGTCGATGTCGAGGACGGCGCCGATCACTCACCATTCGAGTGGGCGGAGGCCGAGCGATGACCGGTCGAGTCGATGTCGCCATGCCTCAAGTGTCCGACCTCGAACGGCGTCGCCGCTGGCGGTTGGTGCTCGGCGGTGCGGCGGATCAGGCGGCGGACGGCAGCGATGGCGCCGACCGCGTAACGACCGAGTCATCGGCGAGTGATGACGCGAATGCCGGTGCCGGTGCCGGTG
>Ga0115572_10002962_pt1 | contig 13460 bp, 10 predicted proteins | sample COGITO_mtgs_1206_FD_88681 | JGI IMG/M metagenome (GOLD analysis project Ga0115572, IMG submission 88681) | Pelagic marine microbial communities from North Sea - COGITO_mtgs_120607 | ecosystem: Environmental > Aquatic > Marine > Epipelagic | place: Germany:Helgoland, sampling site Kabeltonne... | reverse complement strand
TCTACAAACCCTTGGAAGACGGCTCCACTGCCCTTTCTTTTGAAATTGATGCGATGCGGGCTTTTGATTTGTTTATTTTAAAGAGACCACAAGCCTTTGAGGAGTATTCATCTGAAGCAATAGCTACAGCAAAAACGTATTTTGACACCCTTACCACTGAGGAGATTAAAAAATTGACAGATAGTATAATTGCTGGTCTTCCTGGGGCAGAAGAAGGCTATACGCTGACTCAGTTTAACGAACGTATTCAGGCTTACAAACATTTGAGTAAAAATGATTTGCATCAGCATTTAATCTTGTTTATGCAAGCGCTAGTTCCTACTTTAGAATCAACTGGAGTTCATATGTGTATTCATCCCGATGATCCTCCGCATCCACTTTTTGGAATCCCTAGAGTGGTGAGCACCGCAGAAGATTTGGATATTTATTATAATGCGGTTCCTTCTCGAAATAATGGATTAACTTTTTGTACAGGTTCTTTTGGTGTACGAGCGGACAATGAGCTGTTGGCAATGTTTACCAGGCACGCTTCAAGAATCCATTTTTTGCATTTTAGAAGTACTCAAAGAGATGGAAAAGGAAATTTTTATGAAGCCAATCATCTTGAAGGGGATGTGGACATGTATGCAATGGTAAAAGCGGCTTTAACTGAAGAGCAAAGAAGAAAAGAGGAGGGCATAGCCGATTGGGAAATCCCCATGCGTCCCGATCACGGACATCAAATGTTAGACGATTTAAACAAAAACACTAATCCAGGCTATTCTGCTATAGGAAGGTTGAAAGGCTTAGCAGAAATTCGGGGTCTTTCTTTCGGAATTAGTAAAATGATCCCTAAAAACCAGAGGTTTAACGAACAAAATTCTATCGATGGATTTTTGTAGACTACTAACTAAAGACAACTCACATGATTAAAAAATATTTTTTTTTACTACTCTCAATTCTAGCTTTTTCAGCTTTTGGACAAAAAGAATATTACGAGCTACGAAAATATGAGCTTCCGTTTAATTCTTCAGAAGCAGCACTACACGATTACCTATCCTTGGCATTGTTACCCACTTTAAATCGCCAAGGAATAGAAAATATTGGAGTTTTTGAAGTATTAGGTGACCCCACACCTAAAGTCATTTATCTATTTATTCCTTATAAAAGCATGACAATTTATGCTCAAGTTTTTGAAGCTTTGGCAAAAGACAAAACCTATTTAAAAAAACGAGAAGCATACGATGCTATTTCCGTCAATAAAAAAGTATACAACCGATTTACGTCTTCTTTTTTAATAGCCTTCGATGGGATACCAAAACTGATTAAACCTAAATCTGACACAAACTTGTTTGAACTCCGAACTTATGAGGGTTATAGTGAGGAAGCTGTAAAGCGGAAAGTTAAAATGTTTAACGAAGAGGAGTTGCCTATTTTTGAGGCAACAGGTTTGCATTCCGTATTTTTTGGAGAGCAACTCTCGGGACCATTAATGCCTGCTTTGACCTATCTGTTAGGTTTTAAATCTATGGAAGAACGCAATACCAATTGGGAAAAATTTCTAGTACATCCAGAATGGAAAAGAATTTCCGTTTTAAAAGAATACGCCAATACGGTTTCTGATATCAAACGTACCTTTTTGAAGCCTCTAACTTACTCCCAACTTTAGAGTAAAACGTTTAAGTTGACGAGTGAAAGCAATTGCTTTATTCCTGTAAAATATAAACAATTCCTCCTTGAAGATGCTTTTGAAACCAAGGCAAGGCATAAAGGTCACTGCTGTGACCTAAAGCGGTATACCATTGTCGCCCTCCCTCTAGGGTATTGTACCAGGTAAGAGGAGCTTGTTGGGGACGATGTGGGTTTTTTTCGGTTTCTGACACTGTAGCTAAGTCTGCTTCTAAAAGCACTTTAAAACTTGGATTTATATTTTTGATAAAATAACATTCGTCCGCTGTGTCAAATGTTTTTGGCAAATGTTTTGTAGCAGGATGATCGGATCGATTTACTTTAATGGTAAAGGTTTGAAAGGGTGGATGTCTTAAAAATGATCCCCCGATAAGTTTCCAAAACCAAGGCCAATTACGCTCCGATCCAATGGCAGAATGCAAGCCTCCAAACCCCTTTCCACTAGAACAAAATTTTTGAAAAGCTTCCCTTTGTTTTTCGTTGTCAAAGGCTTCGTTATTTGTATTGGCAAAAAAGACGGCATCATAACGCATCAGGTCTGGACTCAAGAAAATTTCAGGATCTTCACTTACGGTAGTTTCTATTCCCAGTGCAGCACATATCTTTTTTAAAGTTGCGACACTAGTTGCTATATTTTCATGGACATAACCCTTCCCATTCTTAGTGTATAGTAAAAGTTTTTTGCCCTTTATTGTTTGAGATTGCGCGTGACCAAACAGCATCCCAAAAAAAAGAAAGAGGCTCAATCCGATTAGAACTTGTTTTTTTAGCGTATTGACAATCATATTTATTAGATGTTACATGATTTAAAATCTATATGTAAATGGAACTCCAGCTTTTAGATTTACTGTAATTTGTTGGTCTCGATAGAGTAGCTCTTTTTGAGTATTATGCCCTGCTAGTAATTGAATTTGCTGTAAGCTATTGTTTTTCCAATTTAAATCCACGATTATATTTCCTCTCGCTTTAAGCCCTTTGATACTTCCATGGCTCCAATTGGAAGGAAGCGCTGGTAGTAAGCGTAGGATATCGGGTTCATGGGATTGTACTAAACTTTCAGCTACACCTGCGGTATAGCCAAAATTTCCATCGATTTGAAAAGGAGGATGCGCGTCAAAAAGATTGGAATAAATAGACTTTTGAAAAAGCAGTTCAATGTGTTCTTGCGCCATAGCTCCATCCATCAAACGCGCTGCGCAGTTAATGAGCCAAGCGCGACTCCAGCCTGTTCCTGCTCCTCCGTTTTCCAAACGGTAATCCAGTGTTTTTCGAACTGCCTCAAACAGTTTTGGAGTTTTTGATAAACTGATTTGATCGCCTGGGTGAAATCCATACAGATGGGACATATGTCGATGACCGGGCTCCAATTCTTTGTATTCTCGATCCCACTCTAAAATACGGCCGTCGGACCCTAATTGAAATCCTGGACGAAGTTGTTTTAATTGATTTCTAATTGTAGTGATCTTTTCATTTTTTATTTTCAGGGCATCCGCTGCCAGGAGATAATTGGTAAAAACCTCGGTAATGACTTGTTGATCCATAGCACTCCCCAAACAGCTCGCTACGGGAACTCCTTGGGCATTGAGGTATCTATTTTCAGGTGAAGTTGACGGAGCAGAAATCAACGTTCCGTCTCTTTTGTCTTCGATGAGCCAGTCGCTGTAAAATTGAGCTACAGCTTCGATTGCGGGAAAACCTCTTGTTTTTAGGAACTCAAGATCTTGTGTAAAAAGATAATGCTGCCAATAGTGTTGTGCCATCCAACCTCCAGCTCCAAAAGAAGCACCCCAATAAGCGGTAGGAGCTCTTAACCATGTCGGTGCCCAGAGATCTGTGGCATGGGGTAAGAAGGAACCTCGAGCACCAAAGTTTTTTTCTGCGGTTTCTCGACCGCTTTCTATAAGCCGATCTACAAAGTCAAATAAAGGTCCGTTCAACTCATCCAGTTGGGTGAGGTTGGCGAGCCAGTAATTCATTTGAAGGTTGATATTCAGGTGGTAATCCGCATTCCAAGGCGCATTGACATGTGGATTCCATAAACCTTGGAGGTTGGCCGGAAGGGTTCCTGCCCGTGAAGAACCGATTAGCAAATACCTGCCATAATGAAACAAGGTTTCCTGAAGCTCAAGATCTATTGCTCCTTGTTTTACAGCTTCTAAGCGTTTGTCGGTAGGTTGGTTTTGAAGGGTATTGTCGGTGATCAGATCAAATTGTACCCGATTGAATAAGGATTGATGGTCTTCGAGGTGTCGTTGTTCCAAATATGCTAAGTCTTTGGATTGCAAAGCCTCTAGTTGTTTTAGATTTTGTACTTGATATTCTTCGTGATAAAAGGAAGAATTGGAGACAAGGTAGAGTTCCAATTCTTGAACTCCATCGAGAGCTATTGAATTGTCAGTTGCAGTTACCGTTCCTCCTGTATGTTTTGTTTTGATGCGGGTTTGAAATCGAACGCCATCGTTAATTGGTGCGGGCTGAGAGTTAAAACGCCCTTTGCGTTGGGTTATTTCTCCTTCTAGGATCAAATCGCCCTCCAAGATGAAGGTTCTAGCAGTAGGAACCCCTTCGTCTTGCGGTCTTTGGAGGCTTAGCCTTCCGTTCAGCCCTTTGGGATGGGTACTTTTTAGGGCAACAACAATGACTTGATCAGCAGCTGAGACAAACACCTTTTGCGAAACGGGATAGCCATTGGTTTTATAATGAGTTTCAGCTATTGCGGAATTGAGGTTTAAACTTCGTTTGTAGTCGGTAATGCTATCGTGATCAAAGTGTAGAATTAAATCCCCCAGTGTCTGGTGAGACCGGACTAGGGTTTTATTTGAAAATTTTTCAACTAAAAGGGAATCTACTTTTTGAATTTCACCCAAAAAAAGCAAACGCCGAATTTCCTTTAAATTTTCTGGTGTACCTTCTGGGTGATCCCAACCCAAATCTTTAGGCCATAGGGAATCGTCGTTTAGTTGGAGTCGCTCTTTTATCGGATTTCCAAATACCATAGCTCCTATCCGACCATTTCCTACAGGCAGTGCCTCCTCCCAAACAGAAGCGGCTTGTTCGTACCATAAAATTTGATCGTTTTGATTTGAGTGATCGGCATGGGTTTCACAACTGTGAAATGGTAGGGTCAAAAAAAGGAATATCAAAAGTAGGTGCACTCTCATTATCAAATAGAATTTAAATCTTCTTTAGGCTTCAATTTAGAGAAATAATTAGGAAATAGAATTTTTAGTTGACAACTTTTCTTTTGTAGTGTTGATTTTGAGTTTCATAATAAAACAGTATTTTTCCTTTTTAAAATATTCATGACCTCAAATACAATCGTTTGTTTTGGTGAAGTACTTTGGGATCTTTTTCCCGAAGGAAAAAAAGTAGGGGGCGCTCCTTTCAATGTAGCCAGCTCCTTAAAAAGTTTAGGTGCAGAGGTTCGTTTTATTAGTCGGGTTGGTAATGATGCCTTAGGAGAGGGGCTTCTTGCAGCTGTACACGCTCAGGGAATCGCGACAGACCAGATACAACGGGATTCCAAGCACAAAACAGGTGTCGTTCATGTAAATTTGGATTCAAAGGGATCTGCCCAATACGAAATTGAAAAAGATGTCGCTTGGGATTTTATTGTGGCCCAACCTGAAACGATTTCTCTCGTGGCAAACTCCCCTGCATTTATTTTTGGTAGTTTGATCGCGCGAGGATTTTCTTTGGAAGCACTAAATACCTTTTTAGGAGTAGCACAGTTTCGGGTTTTTGATCTAAACCTCAGACCTCCTTTTTACAGCTTGAGTTTGTTAAAGGATTTAATGCAGCAGGCCGAAATGCTCAAATTCAACGATGAAGAATTGTACGAACTCGCGGCAGCGTTGGACTCCCCATTTCACGCATTGGACCGGCACATTGAGTTTATTGCAAAACAAACCCAAACAGAAATCATTTGTGTTACCAAGGGAAAGTTTGGTGCGGTTTTATATCACTATGGCGAATGGTTTTACAATAGTGGGTACCAGATAGAGGTCCGAGATACCGTTGGGGCGGGGGACTCTTTTTTAGCCACTTTAGTTCAGTGTTTGTTAGAAAAAAGACCACGTAAGAATGCATTGGACAGAGCCTGTGCTATGGGAGCTCTTGTTGCCGGAAGTTCAGGCGCAAACCCCAAGATTTCAGAAAGTGATTTAATTACCTTTATGGGTAATTCAAACACACATTAATTTTTGTTTTATTTTGCTTTTAATCTACCACTATGAATAAAAATATTTTTTTACTGCTTTGTTTTCTAGGACATCAATTTGCTTTAGCGCAAGGGTTCGAGGGAAGCAAATTACTGGATAAAGCCATCGCCTATCACGATCCCGAAGCCAAATGGGAAACCTTTAATGCAGCTTTTGTGGTAACAATGGAAACGCCAAACCGTCCTGAGAGGAAAAGTATAATTACCGTGAATTTTCCGGCTTCATTTTTTAGTCTTGAAGTGTATCAAAACGAAAACACCTTGGTTTCGATACTCGATAAGAAAGAATGTCATCTGAGCTTTAACGGAGCAACTGATTTTTCAGAAGAAATCCGAAAGCAGTACCGCTTGGATTGTGATCGCGCTGAATTTTACAAAAAGTATTACACCTACCTCTATGGTCTTCCGATGAAACTCAAAAATCCGGGAACGCTTATTGACCCCAAAGTAAATGAGCGACGGATTGAGGGGAAACCGTATTGGGTTTTGAAAGTGAATTATGAAAAGGAAGTAGGTGAGGACACATGGTATTTTTACTTTGATCAAAAAACCTATGCCCTAAAGCAGTACCAGTTTTATCATGACGAATCCAAAAATGATGGGGAATACATTATATTGGAAGGCGAGCTTGACGTAAATGGAATCAAAATGCCTAAAGATAGAAGTTGGTATTATAACTCAAATAATCAATTTTTGGGAATCGATCGATTGACTAACAATTAAATTTAAATTAAAAATGAAAAACAAATTGAAAAACTATTACCTGTTCTTTGCCTTTATTGCATTTAGCGGAGCTGCGCAAGAGGACAAAGATCTTATTGGAAAATGGGATTTAGAGGTTGAGATGAATGGAAAAACAGCACCTTCTTGGCTGGAGGTAAAACGATCTGGGGTCAGTACTTTGATAGGCTATTTTGTAGAATACAACGGTAGTGCACGTCCTATTTCAGAAGTCCACTTCCATAAAGGGATTGTTGACTTTAGTATCCCGCCTCAATGGAATGGATTCAATGATTTGCATTTTACCGCTCTACTTAGTGAGGGGAGCTTAGAAGGAACCCTCTTGGGAAGTGATGGAAAAGCGTATGCGTTTAAAGGGGAAAGAGCCCCTAAATTGATTCGGAATAAAAAAGCGGTTTGGGGAAAACCCAAAACTCTTTTTTCTGGAAAAAATCTCAAGGGATGGCGTTCTTCAGATCCCGATCGAACGAATCAATGGGTTGCAGCAGAAGGGATTCTACAAAACCCTAGCTCAGGAGTGAATCTAATCACTGAGGACACTTATGAGGACTTTAAATTGCACATTGAGTTTCGCTATCCCAAAGGGAGCAATTCTGGGGTGTATCTCAGAGGGCGTTATGAGGTTCAGATTGAAGACAATTATGGGAAAGAACCTACGTCCACCCTTTTTGGGGGGATTTATGGCTTTTTAACACCCAACGAGATGGCCGCTTTGCCTGCAGGAGAGTGGCAGAGTTACGACATCACTTTAGAAGGAAGAAGAGTTTCTGTGGTGGCCAATGGAAAGAAAATCATTACCGATCAGATCATTCCGGGAATAACGGGAGGTGCTTTGGACAGTAAAGAGGGACTACCTGGACCTCTTATGCTGCAAGGGGATCACGGACCTGTGGAATACAGGAATATCAGCATACAGTTGCCGGAGTAGTAATTACGGTTTAGAAAAGTTTTTAAACCCGTGTAGGGCCTGCTTTAGAAATCCTTTTGGCATCTGTTCCTCTTTTGGAAATCCTAGTTTTATTGTGCCACTAGCTTCAGGGACGTAATGGGTCTTAAAAAGATAATCCCACAGGCTGAGACTGATACCAAAATTCACTCCAAATTTTCCTTTGGGGAGTGCATAGGCATGGTGGTATAAGTGCATGATGGGGTTGTTCAAAATGTATTTTAGAGGACCCCAAGAAATTTTAACATTAGCATGATTGAGATGCCCAATGAGGATAGCAAAAAAATGTACGAGGTAGGCTTGGTCGGGTTCAAAACCTCCTAAGACCATTACTCCCAGTGTTTTAAAAGGTTTGTATAGAATATTTTCCATCCAATGATATCGAAAATGAGCTGCAAAGCCCATTTCCTTTACACTGTGATGTACTTGATGGAATTTCCACAAAAAGGGAATTTTGTGTAATAAAATATGGGTAAGCCATTGAAGGAAATCCAACAGCACAAAAAAGACAAAAAATTGGACTCCAAAGGCCCAATTTTTAATGTCAAAAAGATTCAAGCTGGTAAGGGTAATTCCCAATTTTTGAAAGAAAAGTTGTAGCCCGCTATACACGCCATTGATCACTAAAGCAAACAAGAAAAAATTAAAAAACATATAAAAAATATCCAGACCAAAATCTCTTCTAAAAGCTCCTTGTTGTTTTCTCCAGGGAAATAAAATTTCTAAACCCCAAACGAGTAGTGAGATTAGTAGCAGCCCCCAAAAATAGTTGAGGTACCAAGGCACTTCAAATAAAATAGATTTAAGTGTCCAATTTAGCGTGCCTTTAAACGATGAAATAAATACGTCAATATAGTCTTGCATGGATCAAAAATACAATTCCCGACAAAGAACCTATGTAATTTAGGTTACACTGCAAATGCGAGATAGTTTATTTCGTTTTTTCAATACCATACGTCTGTTTATAGTATTGAATAATGGGGGGGAAGGGACCGTATTTGTGTTGTTCAGGGGAGAAGGAGTCTGTCCAGGGACCGTAAGGAGTGGATACAGGTTTTAATTTTTTATCAGGATAGTCAGTAGTTGTATTTTCTTTTTGGGGTCTTGAAAAACTATTGATGTATCCCGCCACGTGGTAAGCCTCCTCATCTGTAAGTTTGGGATTGTCCCATCGGGCTTGGAGGTAGGGCATGTTATTTTTGATAAAGGCTGCAGCGGTAAGTACACGATGCATCCCCGCCCCGTCGTTGTAGGTGTCATCCCCCCAAAGCGGTGGATATTGGTATCCTTTTTTCGGATCGTTGAAGCGAACGCCTTGCCCTTTAGCACCGTGGCAAAGGGTGCATTCCTTTTCGTAGATTGATTTTCCCTTGGTTAAATTAACAGCTACTGAGGGGATTTCTATTTTAGGGTAGCCTTTAAAGTTTTTAGAATTTAATTTTGGTAGCCCTTCGTCCAACCATTCCATATAGGCCAACATTGCTTTCATTTGGGGTGCGTCTTCAGGGAGTGCTTTTCCATTCATGCTGCGTTCCATGCACCCATTGATCCGTTCTGTCAGACTACCCGTTTTGTTGGCTCTTCCGCCGAATTGTGGAAATCGATTCCCAATTCCGATCCAAGAGGCAGCCCCCGACTGGGTTCCACCATTCAGATGGCAGTTGGTACAAGACAAATTGTTTCCCGCATACCGAAGGCTTGGATTTTCTTGCAGTGGACCCATATTTTGGGAAGAAGCACTTAAAAGTAAATACCCTTTTTTTACCTGTTCAGAAACCTCAGGGTTGCTCAATACCAAAACATCTGGATTCCATTCTTGGATGGGTTTCTCCGCTTCGGGTTTCCAAATTCTATCGAAGTAAAGAACACCAAAAAAAACCACAAGCATCAGTAAAAATAGGGCACCTACCAAGGCCATGAGTTTTTTAATCAAATTTTGAAACAGCTCCATCCGTTGTCAACAAATTTGAATCCAAGATACTATTTTATCTACTTTGTAAAGTAACCTGTATTACATGGGATTATAAAAATTTGTTTTTTTGGTTTTTCTATCTTTAGGACTCATTAATTATTTGCATCTACAAATTCAACTTCTTTATGAAAACTCATTATTACTTTTTATTGGCATTTATTTCCCTAGGATCTCTTCACGCTCAGGAATGGCAAACTCCTATAATTGAAGGCTATGGTGAGGTTAAGTACTTCAGCGAAGCAGCGGTACAACCCGATACTTCATTATCCTATAATTTGCTTTTTGATATAAAAAGTGAGGCTACTAAAAGTGGAGTAAATAAGGAGTTGTGGGTAATGGCGCGAATGTTAAACTTACTTTCCGTAGCAGGAGTGCCTACCGAAAAGATTCACTTAGTGGCTTCCATCCACGGTTCAGCAACTTTTATAACCTTAAACGAAGAAGCCTATCAAAAAAAATACGAAAAACCAAATCCGAATGCAAACTTGATCCGTCAACTTAAAGAGCACGGCGTGGACCTTTTTGTTTGTTCGCAAGCTACCGCCGCAAGAAAGATCACTTCCGAAGAGGTGGATGCTCATATTACGCCAGCCTTGTCAGGTCTCAGCGTTTTATCCAATTACCAATTGAAAGGCTATGTTCTGATGCCGAATTGAGAAACCGAGAATGCTAAAAACCTTTAACTAAAAAAAGAAGTCAAAAACTTTATCAGTACCCAGCCGCTTGACCGTCCTTGCGACTTTCGGAGGCGCCGTGGTAAACTTTATTTTCGGCATCCCATAAGATAGCCTGATACCCCCCATAGACCCCTCTGGCAATTCCAATTTTATGTCCTCGATCTAGCAAACCACGAACGGTAGGGTAGGGAATTGCAGATTCCACACGGATTAATCCCGTATCATGGGTTTCCCTTCCTATGGGACTGGCTCCCCCTGTATGATCCCATCGGGGAGCATCTCCGGCCTCTTGGAGATTCATACCAAAATCGATAAGATTCATTACAATTTGAGTGTGTCCCATGGGTTGAAAATCACCTCCCATGACCCCAAAGCTGACAAAGGGTTTTCCGTTTTTAGTCACAAATGCTGGAATGATAGTATGAAAAGGACGTTTCCCAGGTTCATAGGTGTTTGCTTGTCCGCGTTTCAGGCTGAACAATTCCCCTCGGTCTTGCAACATAAAACCTAATTTTGGGGGCGCCATTCCAGAACCCATACCTCGATAATTGCTTTGAATGAGAGAGACCAGAGTTCCTTCGCGATCCGCAACGGTCATGTAGATGGTTTCACCGGCAGAGATTTCACCTGCAGCATAGGTTCCAGCCTGTTCACCAATCAATTTCCTTCTTGCATTGGCATAGTCATCGGATAGTAATTCTTTAACAGGAACTTTCGCAAAATCCATATCCGCATAATATTTAGCGCGATCTTCAAAGGCTAATTTTTTAGCCTCTGTAAATAGGTGTAGATGTTCTGGACTACCAAAACTGATGTTTGAAAAGTCATACCCTTCCAAAATTTTAAGCATCTGTAATGCGGCAATCCCCTGCCCATTGGGAGGCAATTCCCAAACGTCGTAGCCTCTGTAATTTATGGATACGGGTTCTACCCACTCGGATTTGTGCGCTGCCAAATCTTTTGCCGATAAAAACCCTCCTTGTTCTTTGATAAACTTTTCAATGGTTTTCGCTATTTCTCCCTTATAGAATGCATCTCTACCCCCAACTGCAATTTTTTGATAGGTATTGGCTAAATACTCGTTTCGATAGAGCTCCCCTTCTTTAGGAAGTCGCCCTCCATTTTGAGTTTTGTAAGTATCTTCAATATTGGGAAACCCTTGGGATTCAAAAAAAGGAACGGTCCGATGCATGTACCACGCAATGAGCTCGGTCAAGGGAAATCCCTTTTTGGCATAATCAATGGAGGGTGCAAGGATTTCGGTCATGGGTTTTGATCCAAATTTTTTGTGGAGTTCAAACCAACCGTCTACTGCCCCAGGGACACTTACAGGAAGTGGACCATGAGAAGGAATTTTTTTCATTTTTCGTTCTTCAAAATACGCCAAAGAGAGATTTTTAGGACTTCGTCCACTGGCATTCAGACCGTAGAGTTTTTTTGTCTTTCCATCCCAAACGATTGCAAAAAGATCTCCTCCGATTCCACACCCGGTTGGTTCCATCAGTCCAAGTGCTGCATTGGCAGCAATAGCAGCATCAATTGCATTTCCACCATTTTTGAGCATGTCTAAACCGATTTGTGTTGCCAAAGGATGGCTGGTGGCAACCATACCGTTTTGTGCTAAAACCTCGGAACGCGTTGCAAATGACTCCCCTGTAATTCGATCTTGAGCAGTTAAAATAAGACTCCAAAAAAGGAAAAGGATAAATAAAGAACTTTTTTTCATTGCTGTTTTTTTATAATCCTAAAGTACAAAAATTGAACTAGGCTTTTATGTAGTTTATTTTGTCGTACGTAAAAGTAAATCCGTGAAGTTTGAATAAGGGTTTTTACAACACTATGAAAGAATTATTGTAATTTGAATGATATTTAAAATATTAGTATGAAAAAATTAAACAAACTAGCATCTAGTAAAAACCCCATATTCGTTTCTCGAGTGTCAAGTTTTTTGATACTTTTTTTATTGAATTTAACCCTTGTTTTTGGTCAAGTAAAACCAGCTCCCGACAGAAGCCAGGGAGAAGGTCCTTATGACCGTTTGATTATCAGAGGGGCAACGCTAATTGATGGAACAGGCGGGATGCCCAGAGGACCTGTTGATATTGTAATTGAGGAAAATAAAATTGTAGATATAAAAGGTGTGGGTACGCCCATACTTCCGATCGATGCGAAGAATCGTCCCACGGGAGCTACGAAAGAAATTGACGCAACTGGTAAATATGTGATGCCTGGAATCATAGATTTGCACATCCATACCGGGAGTGAAACGAAGGCTCCAGAAGCTGAGTATGTTTATAAATTATGGCTTGCCCACGGTATTACTACAGTTCGGGGAGTTCCTTCTGGAGATCTAGAATGGTCTCTTTCTGAAAAAAAGAGAAGTGCACAAAATAAGATTGCGGCTCCCAGAATGATTTCTTTTCACCGCCCTGGATCGGGTAAGGAATGGAAAGATCGGAAAATCCTTACCCCAGCAGATGCCAAAGAATGGGTGCAATATGCCCACAAAAAGGGAGTGGATGGACTCAAGTTGGGATCGCATCGTCCTGAAATCATGAAGGCACTTCTGGACGAAGCGAATAAACTCGGTATGGGGAGTACCGCTCACTTAGCCCAAACTGGAGTAGCTCAAATGAATGCGATAGATGCAGCGCGACTGGGATTGACTGGGATGACACATTTTTATGGTTTATTTGAATCCATGTATGAAAACCTGGATGTCCAACCATGGCCTGTGGATATGAATTACAACAACGAACAACACCGATTTGGACAGGTTGCTCGACAGTGGAATATGGTGAATCCGGGTGGAGAAAAGTGGAATGCATTGTTGGAAGAGTTTTTAGAGTTGGATTATTTTTTAAATCCTACCATGGCGATCTATTCTGCAGGTCGGGATGTCATGCGAGCGAGAAATGCGGATTGGCATTCAAAATACACCTTGCCTAGCTTGATGGATTATTTCCAACCCAGTAGAGAAAATCATGGGGCCTACTGGTTTTATTGGACCACGCACGATGAAGTTGCTTGGAAAAAGTTTTACCAAGTTTGGATGCAATTTTTAAACGATTATAAAAACAGGGGAGGTAAAGTGACTGTTGGGTCTGATGCAGGATTCATTTACCAAACCTATGGATTCACTACCATTGAAGAAATGGAAATGTTACAAGAAGCGGGCTTTCATCCTTTAGAAGTAATACGAGCGGCAACCCTGCACGGTGCGGAAGAAATATTTTA
>Ga0115572_10002960_pt1 | contig 13465 bp, 10 predicted proteins | sample COGITO_mtgs_1206_FD_88681 | JGI IMG/M metagenome (GOLD analysis project Ga0115572, IMG submission 88681) | Pelagic marine microbial communities from North Sea - COGITO_mtgs_120607 | ecosystem: Environmental > Aquatic > Marine > Epipelagic | place: Germany:Helgoland, sampling site Kabeltonne... | reverse complement strand
CCGTGTCTTTGAAGTCTTATTCTTACGGGCATATCACATTAATTTATGGAGGTTCCCGACCTCCTGGTTATTAATTCTAGGGCTGCAAATTTAGTATATTATTTTAAAAACAAACCAACAGCAACCAATTTATGTGCTTTTATTCATAAAAAAATTGAATTAGATCACAGTATGTGTGTCAAACCTCTTGTCAAACCAGTATAAAAAACGTACTTTTGCGCCCACATTTTTCGCCTAATTATATGAAGATTTCTCGTAAAGACAATGATGCCCTAAACACTTTGATTACCATCAATATCGAACGAAACGATTTTGAAAACAAAGTTAACAACGTGCTGACAGATTACCGAAAAAAAGCCAATATCCCTGGCTTTAGAAAAGGTCATGTGCCCATGGGGATGATCAAAAAACAGTACGAAACAGCAGTGACTGCCGATGAGGTCAATAAATTGTTACAACAAAATTTGGATCAATATCTCAAGGACGAAAAGATCAATATCCTAGGCAATCCACTTCCGGTGATGCATGAAGATTTGGATTGGAAAGCGCCTGAGTTATCTTTTTCTTTCGAATTGGGACTCTCCCCTGAATTTGAAGTAAAACTTACCGAAAAGAATAAAGTAATCCACTATCAAATCACCGCTACTGATGAGATGATCAATGATCAGGTAAAGCATTATCGCAAACAATTTGGCAAATTGGTTGCTCAAAAAAATGTCAAAGATGATTTCGAAATCACTGCAGCAATAAGAAATGAGGCAGCTGAAATAGAGACCTCCCATACTTTTGATTTAGGTCAGATAAAAGGTAAGTCTAATAAATTGGCTTTTGGAAAGGCAACTGTTGGTGATGAAATCAAGTTGAAGTATAAAGGTCTTTTTAAAGACGAATCTACTGCCACAAGAATACTAAGCGTTTCTACCGACAAGCTTAAAGATATTGAAGGAGAAATTAGCTTTGATATTAAAGAAATCAACGAACGTATTTTGGCCGAGATGAATCAAGAATTTTTTGATAAAATCTTCGGGCCCGATGTTGTGAAATCGGAAGAGGAAATGAAAGCCAAAATCACAGAAGGGATCGAAAAGCAATTCGAACAACAGTCCGATCAAAAGTTGCTCAATGACATAACAGAGTATTTGGTGGCCAAGACGAAATTTGATTTACCTGCCGAATTCTTAAAAAAATGGATGCAGAATAGCGGGGAACAGCCGCTTACAGCTGAGGCTGCTGGTGAGGAATACGAACGTTCTGAAAAAGGCATTCGCTACCAGTTGATCGAAGGGAAAATCATTGCTGGTCACGATCTGCAAATCAAATTTGAGGAATTAAAAGAGTTTGCCAAAGAGATGATTTTGATGCAAATGGCCCAATATGGACAGGCTGGATTGCCCGATGAGGAACTCGAAGGGATTGTAGCCAGAGTGATGTCGAATCAAGACGAGGCTCGGAAACTCTCGGAACAATTGATGAGCAAAAAGCTTTTAGAATTTTACAAGTCCAACTTGTCACTTAAAAAGAAAAAATTGTCTTTTGACGCTTTTGTGAAGGAGGCCTATGGTCAAGGCTGATTTTTTTGATTAATTTTATTTATATAAATTTAAAAATGGATTACGGAAAAGAATTTAAGGAATTTGCAACAAAACATCACGGGATTAACTCTATGTACTACGACAAGATCGTCAGCAGTATGACACCCTACATTATTGAGGAGCGTCAATTAAACGTTGCCCAGATGGATGTTTTTTCGAGATTGATGATGGATAGGATTATGTTCTTGGGAACGGCAATCAACGATAGTGTTGCCAATGTAATCCAAGCACAGCTTTTGTTTTTACAAAGTACTGATGCCAAGCGAGACATTCAGATGTATATCAATTCTCCCGGTGGAGGAGTATATGCTGGATTGGGAATTTACGATACTATGCAATTCATCACACCGAATGTCGCCACAATTTGTACAGGAATGGCTGCCTCTATGGGAGCAGTACTGCTCTGTGCCGGAGAAAAGGGCAAACGCTCCGCATTAACCCACTCAAGGGTAATGATACACCAACCCCTTGGTGGAGCTCAAGGTCAGGCTTCCGACATCGAAATTACAGCAAGGGAAATCCTTAAATTGAAAGACGAATTGTATCAAATCATTGCCAAGCAGTCGGGTCAAAGCGTTGAAAAGGTGAACCAAGATAGTGACCGCGATTACTGGATGAAGGCAGAAGAGGCCAAAAACTACGGTATGGTCGATGAAGTTTTGGGAGCTGTAAAATAAAACAACATGAGTAAGGAAGAATTAAACTGTTCCTTTTGTGGTCGTGCCAAACCCCAAACGCAATTGCTTATTGCGGGTTTAGATGCGCACATTTGTGACAAGTGTATTCTTCAAGCCCATGGAATTGTCAAAGAGGAAACCAACGAGGAGAAAACAGAACACAAGTTTGATGTGGAATTGCATCCTCCCAAAAAAATCAAGGCTTTTCTCGATGAATATGTTATTGGCCAAGAATCTGCCAAAAAGATACTCTCGGTTGCTGTTTACAATCACTACAAACGAATCAATCACTCCAAAGGAAAAAGTGAAGTTGAAATTCAAAAAAGTAATGTCATATTGGTTGGACAAACTGGAACGGGAAAAACCCTTCTGGCGCAAACCATTTCCAAAATGCTTAAAGTTCCTTTGGCCATTGTTGATGCCACGGTTTTGACAGAGGCAGGTTATGTGGGAGAAGATGTTGAAAGCATCCTTACTCGTTTGCTTCAAGCCGCCGATTACGATGTAGAAAAGGCCCAATACGGCATTGTATTCATTGACGAAATAGATAAAATTGCACGTAAGGGTGACAATCCCTCCATCACTCGAGACGTCTCTGGTGAAGGGGTGCAACAAGCTTTGCTTAAACTATTGGAGGGAACCACCGTTAACGTGCCTCCCAAAGGGGGAAGAAAGCATCCCGATCAAAAGTTTATTGAGGTAGATACTTCCAACATACTATTCATTGCTGGAGGGGCATTTGACGGCATTGAACGCGCCATTAACAATCGTTTGAATCTACAAGCCATTGGATACAATACCAATAAGGAATTGAATAAAATAGATTCAGAAAACATTCTACAATACATTACACCACGCGACATCAGATCTTTTGGATTGATACCAGAAATTATTGGAAGACTGCCGGTATTGACTTATATGAATCCCTTGGATAAGGAAACTTTGAGTAGCATTTTGACCACTCCCAAAAATGCTTTGGTAAAGCAGTACATTCAATTGTTTGAAATGGACGGTATTGATCTATCCTTTACCCAAGGTGCATTGGACTTTATAGTGGAAAAAGCTTTGGGATACAAATTGGGTGCCAGAGGTTTACGCTCTTTGTGTGAGGCTGTATTGAACGATGCGATGTTTGAATTGCCCGAATCGGATGTTAAGACTTTGAAAGTGACCAAAGGCTATGCGGAGCAAAAACTGGTCAAGATCGAGATGCCTGCATTGAAAGTCGTTTCCTAAATTACGCTCCGTTCATCATTAGTAGCTCTTCCAAGACATCTCTTTTATTGGATAACCTAGGCACTTTATGTTGCCCTCCCAATTTATTTTTTTTGGCCATCCAATTGTAGAACAGGTTTTTCTTGGCAATCTCCAGCTTGGGAAGTGTCAGGGTCATGTTCTTGTATCTTTTGGCCTCATAGTCAGAATTTTCTTCCTTTAAAAGTTGATCCAGAAGTTCAACAAATCGATTGCTATCTCCCGGGGGATTTTTAAATTCGATCAGCCATTGATGCCCTCCTTTTTGGTTGGTTCCCATAAAGATTGGCCCAGCAGTATAGTCCACTATATCAAGATTCATGATTTTAGCGGCTTTGCTGAGCGCCACCTCTGCATTTTCGATCATCAATTCTTCTCCAAAGACATTGATGTGATTTTTTGTTCTCCCTGTAATTTGAATGCGGTAGGGATTCAAAGAAGTAAACTTTACAGTATCCCCGATTTTGTAGCGCCACAATCCTGCATTGGTGGTGATGACAATGGCATAGTTTTTTCCCAATTCAACCTCACTAAGGGGGAGTATGACTTCAGTTTCATCTCGATTTTTCTGATCCATTGGGATAAATTCATAAAAAATACCGTAGTCGAGCATCAACAGTAATTCTTGCGAATCATTATGGTCTTGTATTCCAAAAAATCCCTCAGAGGCATTGTAGATTTCAAAAAAGTTGAGATCGGTACCGTGAAATAATTTTTTGAATTGTTCGCGATAGGGATGAAAACTAACTCCTCCGTGGAAGTAAACCTCAATCATTGGCCATACTTCTGTAATGGTTGTATTTTGTGTTTTTTTCAGAACATTTTGCAACAATACCAACATCCAAGAGGGAACTCCTGCCAGACTGGTGACTTTTTCTTCTAAGGTTTCTTTAATGATGGCTTCCATTTTGCTTTCCCATTCGGACATGAGTGATACTTTCTGGCTGGGTGTGCTGCCCAATTCTGCCCAAAAAGGAAGGTTGTCGATAATGATGGCTGACAAATCTCCAAAATAACTGTTTGTATTTTGATACAATTCACTACTTCCTCCCAAACGCAAACACTTACCAGCCAAGATTTGCGCATCCTCATTGTTGTTGTAATAAATAGAAAGCATGTCTTTCCCAGCTTTGTAATGGCAGTCTTCCAATGATTCATTGCTGATGGGGATGTATTTGCTTTTGGCATTGGTGGTTCCGCTGGATTTGGCAAACCACTTGATGGGTGTGGGCCAAAAAATGTTTTGAGCACCTTTTCTACAACGTTCAATTTCATTAACGATATCTTCGTAGCCTACAATAGGAAGACGGTTCTTAAAGTCTGTATAGTTTTTAATGGACTTAAAATCGTAAATTTTTCCTGTTTCCGTTTTCGAGGCAATATTCACAAGACCATAAAACAATTCCTGTTGCACTTCAATGGGATACTTCATGAATAACTCCATTTGATGGATGCGTTTTTTAAGAAACCAAGAAGCAACAGAATTGAAAAGGGGAATTGGCATAGGAAGATGTATCTTTAGAACAAAAATATAAACTTTCGCTTAAAGATGTTTAAAGGAGTTCTAAAGAAAATGATTACGGAAATGGGAACCCCCATTCGCTATTTTCTCAATATGGAAAATGATTTTTTGGAGATGAACCAATTTTTAGATCAGAAAATCAGGATGGATTTTGCAGGCACGCAGTGTCTGAGTTGCAATGCTTCAAAGCCTATCTTCAGGCAGGGCTTCTGTAAAAATTGTTTTTTCGAAATCCCTTCAGCGGGGGATTGGGTCATGCGCCCAGAATTGAGCAAAGCCCATTTGGGAGAGGAAGATCGTGATTTGGAATATGAAAAAAAAGTACAGCTACAGCCGCATTGGGTTTATTTGGCATTGAGCAGCCACCTCAAGGTGGGAGTGACCCGAAAAAGTCAAATTCCCACTCGATGGATTGACCAAGGGGCTCACCAAGCCGTGGGAATTTTGGAAGTTCCCAACCGTTACCTTGCCGGAGTGGCTGAGGTGAGTCTAAAAGAACATTTCTCTGACAAGACCAATTGGCGTAAAATGTTGCAAAACGATCATGGGGAAGTGTCTTGGGAGCAAGCCATCAACCAAGCTATAGATGGCCTTTCCAAAGATTTAGAACCTTATATCACCAAAGATCCCCAGTTGACCGAGTTAAAATTCCCTGTTTTGCAATATCCAGAGAACGTAAAAAGCTTAAATCTTGAAAAGGAAAACAGTTACACCGGTGTGTTAAAAGGCATTAAAGGACAATATTTGCTTTTTGAAGATGAAACGGTTTTTAATGTTCGCTCGAATGAGGGCTTGGTGGTAAGTATTTATTAAATTTTAGTTTTTTGAAGATTGACTCAGAAGCTGGTTTAGGGTCTCAAGCTCCTCAGGCTTGAGGTAGCGCCATTTCCCCACTTTTACATCCAATTTTACATTCATGATTCTTACCCTTTTAAGTTCGTTCACCCGATAGTTTAAATGCTCACACATCCGACGAATTTGTCGGTTCAAGCCTTGGGTTAAAATGATTCTGAATTGGTTTTTGTGGGTTTGTTTTACCATACACTTTTTGGTAACAGTATCCAAAATGGGCACCCCATTGCCCATTTTATGAATAAAATCCTTCGTGATGGGTTTGTTTACGGTTACAATATATTCTTTTTCGTGATGGTTTCGAGCGCGAAGTATTTTATTGACAATGTCTCCATCGTTGGTCAAAAAAATAAGCCCCTCACTGGGTTTGTCCAATCGCCCTACAGGAAAAATTCTTTTGGGGTAGTTGATGAAATCAATGATGTTGTCTTTTTCAACACGGGTATCGGTAGTACAAACAATTCCTTTGGGTTTGTTAAAGGCCAGATAGACATTTTTGTTTTTGGGTGAATTGAGCATTTCACCATTGACAGAGATTTTGTCATCTGTACTGACTTTTACTCCCATTTCGGCTTTTTTTCCATTGATCAACACTCTGCCAGCATCGATCAATTTGTCTGCTTCCCTGCGGGAACAGTAGCCAATTTCACTGAGGTATTTATTGATTCGGGTGAGGTTTGTTTCTTCCATTTTACAATTTAATTTCTTCCCCTATTTTTAGATCGAATTTTTTTCTGAACATCCAGACAAATAAATACAACAGTGGGGTGTCTAATGCGGCTACGATGATTTTAAAAATAAAACCTGACAAAACCAGTCCGACAAAAAGATTCCAAGGTAGAATCCCAAATAGGGAAAGGAGTAAAATGACCGAAAAGGTGTCAAGGAATTGTGAGGCAAAAGTAGAGAAATTGTTTCTCAACCACAGCATTTTTCCACGGGTTAGTTTTTTCCAAAAGTGATAAATCCTAATGTCTATAAATTGAGCCAAAAGATAGGCGATCATAGAGGCCAAGACAGCCAAAGGGGATAGGGAGAATACTTTTTTAAAAGTTTTATCGTCGAGGGGAGAGCTTTCCATAGCAGGAACAGCATCGGCCATGAGCAATATCCCCATCGAGAAAAAAGAGGCGAAAATCCCTGCCGTCACTACCCTGTTGGCGGCTTTTTTCCCATAAATTTCCGAAATCAAATCGGTAATCAAAAAGGTGAGGGGATAGGGTAAAATGCCAACCGAGAGCTCAAACAATCGACTGCCAAAAATTTCCCCTTCAAAGGGATACCAATAAAAAAACTTTTGAAAAATAAGATTGGACACTACCAAAGAGGTAATGAACAAAGCAGCGAGATACAAATAGATCTTGGCCGCCAATTGCCGTTGTTGAGGTTTCATTTATTCCATTTTTATCGAATAAGGAATTCGGGTTTGAATTCCCTCAAGCTGGCTAAGTTCGATAAAATCTGAGGCATATTTTTCGATGGGGTGCTGAAATAATTTTGTTTGGGCTTGTGAAAAAGCATTTAACAACATGCTTTCAAAATCATCATCATATTTGGGATAATCCACAAGGTTGTATTTGTCTATTTTGGCCAATTCTGCGGCTCCGGTGATGGCCTCTTGTAGTCCACCTAGTGTGTCCACTAATCCGATTTCGACGGCATTTTTCCCCGACCAAACCCTGCCTTGTGCAATTTCCTCGACGATTTCCATACTAAGTGATCTTCCTTCAGATACTCTCGACTTAAAAGTGTGATATACTTTTTCTATGGCGGATATGGTACTTTTTTCAAACCCTTCACTGAGGGGTTCGAAAGGGCTGTATCCCATTGCATTTTTGTGGGTGGTTACTTGTTCTGCATTGATGCCGATTCTGTTGGTCATTCCTCTAATATTGGGAAACGCAGCCAATACTCCAATGGATCCAGTGATGGTCATGGGATCGGCAAAAATTCTGTCGGCCAAACTAGAGATGTAATAGCCTCCCGATGCAGCAACATTGCCCATCGAAACTACCAAGGGCTTTTTTCCCTTTAGTGTTCTGGAGGCATTGAGTATGATTTCGGAGGTCAAGGCATCTCCTCCTGGAGAATCAACCCGGAGGACTACTGCTTTAATTTTATCACTTTCTAATATTTCTTGAAAGGCTTTGTTTATGGCTTCCTTTCCAATGATGTCCGCCGATCCTTTGGTGTTTAGAATAGGACCTTGAGCGTACACGATAGCAATGCGGTCAGAGATTTCATTATCATACTCCTGAATTTGAATATTGATTTTATCAGAATCCACCACTTTCAAATCCTCTTTAGGGTCAACTTCCATTGCGGCTTTAATTTTATCTTCGAAATCATCTTCATAGACCAAACCATCAATGATGCCTTGAGCCAAGGCTTCTTCGGCATCCGTAACGACAAGGTCGTCAGCCAGTGCATCGAGGGTGGCGGGTTCCAAACCACGACTTTGGGCGACTTCATCCCTTAGGGTTCCCCACACTGCATTCAATAGGCTTTGGATTTGGGTTCGATTTTCTTCACTCATGTGATCTTGTAAATAGGGTTCTACTGCACTTTTGTATTTACCGTGGCGAATCACTTCCATTTTGACGCCATATTGGTTTTGGAAGTCTTCGTAGTAGAGTACTTCTGAGGAAAGTCCTTTGAGTTGCATCATCCCCATAGGATTCATGAATATACTATCGGCTACAGAACTCACATAGTATCCCTTTTGGGACATATAATCACCGTAGGCATAGATGAATTTTCCAGAGGTTTTAAATTCTTTGAGTGCATTTCTGATTTCTCTTGCTTGCGCCCAACCCGAGGCAATAAAACCAGATTGTAGTTTAATTCCTTTGATCTTATCGTCCTGTTTGGCTTTTTTGATACTACCAATGATTTCGTCCATTCCCATCATACCAGAGTCAAAATCTGATAAGCCTTCTAGTGGGTTAAAGTTAGGACTTCTGTCGGTCACCATAGTATTGAGGTTTAAACCTAAGACACTATTTTCCTTGATCCAAGTACCCTTGGATTGTTCAAAATTAAGGGAAGTGGCAATGGCGGCTATGCCCATAAAAAAGAAAAGAGCTACCAATCCCATCGCAATGAATGTTCCCAACAGTGAAGCCAAAAAACTTTTAAAGAAATTCATATCGTTTTATTTTAATTCAAATATAGGGTTTGTGGATTTGTTTCACGAAATTTAGCCGGAGTATTCAAATGGACAAAGCATACATTTCACTGGGATCCAATGAGGGTCAAAGGCTTAAAAATCTGCAAGAGGCAGTGGTTCAAATCCAAAAGCAAGTTGGGGTTCTGACGGATTTGTCATCTCTTTACGAAACCCCAGCTTGGGGTTTTGAAGGTCCTGATTTTCTCAATGCTTGTATCGGAGTTAAAACCGATTTTTTGCCTTCTGAGTTACTGCAAAAGTTGTTGAAGATAGAACGAAAAATGGGAAGGTTAAGAACCTCAGAAACAGGCTATAAGTCTAGAAATATCGACTTGGATTTATTGTTTTTTGAGGATCATGTCATTGAAAATGATGACCTAATTTTGCCTCACCCTCGCTTGGAATTAAGGAACTTTATCTTATACCCAATGTGTGAAATTGCTCCCGATTTTGTTCACCCGCGATTGGGTAAGGATATGGCTCATTTGTTAAATTTTTGCGGAGATACTTCCCATCCGAGTCAACTCCCTCTTTCTCAATGGTCTTCGGATATTTTTTTTGAGGATCAATTGTTGGTTTTTGAGGGTAATATCGGTGTGGGAAAAACCTCACTAACTCAAAAAATTGCGCGGGATTTTAAAGTTCCAAGCTTGTTGGAAAACTTTAGCTCAAATCCTTATCTGGAAAAATTTTATGAGCAACCCGATCGATTTGCTTTATCCTTAGAAAATTATTTTTTGGAAGATCGGTTTCGCCAGTTTGATAATTTTATAAAAGAATCGACATCCCAAAATATGACTGTTGCTGATCACTCCCTATTCAAATCTTTGGTTTTTGCTAAAATCAACCTTTCTACCAAGGATTTTCAAGATTTTAAGGCGAATTATGAGCGCCTGTCAGCACAATTGGTCTTTAAGCAAAAAGTGATTTTTCTTCATCAACCTCTTGAAAAGTTAATGAAGCAGATCAAAAGTAGGGGGAGGACTTATGAACAAAATATCACACGCGATTACTTGGAAAAAATTGAAGAGGGTTATCAAAATTTTCAGGAGGAGCACTGGTCAACTCCCTTTAATAGGATCGATTTGAACAATTTGGATTTTATCGATGACGAAAGAGCCTATCAGATTTTACTCCATCGCATCAAAGCGTTTTAGACTTTTGATAAAAATCCCACATAACCACTCCCGAAGCGACAGAGATGTTTAGGGAATGTTTGGTGCCTTCTTGTGGAATTTCTATCACCCCATCGCAAAGGTTGACCGTCGTTTGTGACACTCCTTTGACCTCGTTGCCCATAATAAAGGCGTAGGTTTGACTTGGGATGACCGTAAATTTTTCGAGTGAAATAGCTTCTTCCGCTTGTTCTATGGCATAGACTTTTACACCATCTGTTTGCAACTGTTTTACAACCTCTGTTGATTGTGGACGGTACTCCCAGTCAACAGATTCTGTGGCACCGAGAGCAGTTTTGTGAATGTCTTTGTGTGGAGGAGTTCCGGTAATACCGCAGAGGTAGATTTTTTTAATCAAAAAAGCATCTGCAGTTCTGAATACAGAACCGATATTGTTGAGACTGCGAACATCGTCAAGGATCAAGATTAAAGGGATCTTAGGGGACTTTTTAAAATCCGCCACCGTTTTGCGGTTGAGTTCGCTGTTTTTTAATTTTCGCATGGGGATAAAATTAGTAAATAATGAGCGGGAGTGCCCTTGTTAACAAATATTTAAAATCCAATTCTTACAAGAATTTATTAATAATTACATTCGTAAAAACCCTAAACCACAAGTGGCCAAGTCGAGTAAAGAAACCCCTTTGATGAAACAGTACAACCAGATCAAGGCAAAGTATCCTGATGCCTTGTTGTTGTTTAGGGTGGGAGATTTTTACGAAACATTTGGTGCTGACGCAGTGCGCGCAGCAAAAATATTGGGGATTATTCTTACTAAAAGAGGGGCGGGAAGTAGCAGCGAAACTGAGTTGGCTGGATTTCCTCATCACTCATTGAATATTTATTTGCCAAAGTTGGTTCGAGCGGGCTGTAGGGTGGCGATATGCGACCAATTGGAAGACCCGAAAATGACAAAAAAAATTGTCAAAAGAGGGGTTACAGAATTGGTTACCCCTGGTGTATCACTCAATGATGAAGTATTAGAACAGAAAAAAAACAACTTTCTGGCAGCAATATATTTTGGTAAAACCAAAATAGGAATTGCTTTTTTGGACATTTCTACTGGCGATTATTGGGTTTCTGAAGGAAATGCTGTTCAAATCGAACAGTTGTTACAAAATTTTGCTCCCGCTGAGGTGTTGGTGGCCAAACCGTCCAAAAAAACTTTTGCGGAACAGATGGGAGGACAATTCAATGTCTTTTATCTGGAGGATTGGATTTTTGAGCGCAGTTATGCCTTGGATTGTTTGACAGCTCATTTTAAGACATTGGGATTGAAAGGTTTTGGTATAGAGCACTTGGAGGCCGGAGTGATTGCTGCAGGTGCCATATTGCATTATCTTTCAGAAGCGCATCACAATCAAATACCACACATCACTTCCATCAGAAGAATATTTGAAGAGGAATACGTTTGGATGGATCGATTTACCATGCGGAATTTAGAATTGTTCCAATCTACCAGTCCCAATGGGGTCGCCTTAATCGATGTTTTGGATCAAACCCTTACGGCCATGGGAGGCAGAATGCTCAAACACGGATTGGCTTTTCCCGAAAGGAATCTTAGTGTCATAGAAGAGCGTTTGGACTTTGTGGCTGCTTTGGTAAATGATACTAAAGCCTATGATCAAATTGCCCTTCATCTGGGGGCCATAGTAGATATCGAAAGGATTGTTGCTAAAATAGCTACTCAGAAAATCAGTCCCCGTGCCTTGGTTCAATTGGCCAAATCATTAGACGAAATTGATCAAATCAAGATCTATTTATCCGATCACAGCAGTAAGGTGCTAAAGGAAAGGGCCAAAGGTTTTTTGGAGGGTAAACCTATCACGAGTTTGATTCAATCAATGCTCAACCCAGAAGCGCCCGTTTTACTCAGTAAAGGAGAAGTCATTGCCGATGGGGTGAACAGCGAACTGGATGAACTAAGGGAATTATTGCGGTCGGGTAAAGCTCACTTGGATAAAATGCTTGAAAGGGAAAGCGAACGCACTCAGATTCCCTCTTTGAAAATTGCCTTTAACAATGTATTTGGCTATTATATAGAGGTCAGAAATACCCATAAGGACAAGGTACCCGAAGATTGGATCAGAAAGCAAACATTGGTCAATGCAGAACGTTATATTACGGAGGAGTTAAAGGAGTACGAAACGAAAATATTGGGGGCGGAGGATAAGATCAAGTCTATTGAGAGTCGCCTGTATATGGAATTGTTAATAGCCCTTCAAGACCATATAGATCCCCTAAAAGTCAATGCACGTCAAGTAGCTCGCTTGGATGTTTTGTGGTGTTTTGCCGCATTGGCCATCAAGCACAATTATACCCGACCGGTATTTTCAAACCATACGGTATTGGAGGTCAAAGAAGGCCGGCATCCGGTTATAGAACATCAATTGCCTCCTGGCACTCCTTTTATTGCCAATGATTTATTGCTTGATCCTGAGACGCAACAAATCATTATGATCACGGGGCCCAATATGTCGGGGAAGTCGGCCATCCTCCGTCAGACGGCACTATTGGTTTTGATGGCACAGATGGGAAGTTTTGTTCCAGCGGCCTCCCTTAAGACAGGTGTGATGGATAAAATTTTCACCCGTGTAGGCGCCAGCGACAATATCTCTATGGGAGAATCTACTTTTATGGTAGAGATGAACGAAACGGCTTCGATATTGAATAATATTACCGAAAACAGTTTGGTGTTGTTGGATGAAATAGGAAGAGGAACCAGTACTTATGACGGGATCTCTATCGCTTGGGCCATTGCCGAATTTTTACACGAACATCCAGCCAAGCCCAAAGTGTTGTTTGCTACTCACTATCACGAGTTGAATGAGATGACCCATGATTTTCCGAGGATCAAAAACTTTAATGTGTCTGTCAAGGAGTTGGAAGACAAAGTTTTGTTCTTACGCAAATTGGTTCCCGGAGGGAGTGCCCACAGTTTTGGGATCCATGTGGCCAAAATGGCGGGTATGCCAGAGTTTGTCATCCGTCGCGCCAGTCAAAAACTTAAAGGACTGGAAAAATCACATAGCGTAGAAACCAATGCTGAAAGTCTGAAAGTGGGTAAGGACGAGATGCAATTGAGCTTTTTTAATCTAGATGATCCTTTACTGGAAAATCTAAGGGAAGAAATTAAGGATTTGGACATAGATACCCTTACTCCCATTGAGGCATTGATGAAACTTAATGAGATTAAAAGACAGCTAAAACAATAGGACTTTTATCCT
>Ga0115572_10002958_pt1 | contig 13469 bp, 10 predicted proteins | sample COGITO_mtgs_1206_FD_88681 | JGI IMG/M metagenome (GOLD analysis project Ga0115572, IMG submission 88681) | Pelagic marine microbial communities from North Sea - COGITO_mtgs_120607 | ecosystem: Environmental > Aquatic > Marine > Epipelagic | place: Germany:Helgoland, sampling site Kabeltonne... | reverse complement strand
TGGGTTGAATTAACGACCGAGCAACAAAAAAATGATTACGAAAATTACTTATTAGCTTATATGCAAGAGCAGCAAAAGCTCGGTCGATTTAATCGTAAAGAGCTCGCTTTTGGGCTTCGAGATGTTAACCAATGGATGGCTTACAATAATGTGGTTAGTGAAGATAACAAAATTTTAGTGGCTCTGAGTTTTATGTTTTTGGCTGTGTGTTTGGCTAATATACTTGGCTTATTACTTGCCAAATTTTTACGTCGAGCGCCAGAGGTAGGTGTACGCCGTGCACTTGGTGCTAATAAGCGGCAAATTTTTATGCAGCATATCATTGAAGTCGCTATGTTAGGGCTTTTGGGCGGGCTACTTGGGATTGTATTTGCGCAGTTTGGCCTATTGGGTGTTCGTCAGAGCTACAGTTATTACGAAAGCTTGGCGACTATGGATTTAAGTATGTTACTAAGCGCCCCACTTATTGCAATCAGTACTTGTGTAATTGCCGGGCTTTATCCTGCTTGGCTGGTGTGTAAAACCAACCCTGCCATTTATCTAAAAAGCCAATAAGGACGAACACAATGATATTAGAAATTAAACCTATTTTTCATGCGCTGTGTCGATCTAAGGTGGGTGCAATTTTGCTACTTATACAAATAGCAATTACCACTGCAATTGTTAGTAACGCAGCATTTATAATTCAAGACAGAGTAACCTACCTTAACCAAGAAACTGGCTACCCGGAAGACGAAATACTTGCTTTTCATGTCATGCATTTTGGTAAAGATGTTCAAAGCCATCAGCAATTTGAACTTGATGAAGCCATGCTTCGAGCTTTACCCGGCGTTAAAGACGCCATATATATTAACAACATACCGTTATCAGGTAGTGGCAGCTCATCTGACTTCAGTATTAACTCTGCACCAGAACCAGGGCTTTCAGCAAGAACGGCTTACTTTTTTACGGATGACCATGCAATTAATACACTTGGCGTTGAGCTTGTTGCAGGACGAAATTTTACTCAAGATGAAATCGTTGTCACTAACGATAATGACCAACGAGCCAATGTGACAATTGTCACTCAAGCATTACTCAATGAGCTTTTTCCTGATGAAGAGGGCTTAGGAAAAACGATTTTTCTTGGTGATATTCCACTGAAAGTTGTTGGTGTAATTAAGCATGCAAAAGGGCCTTGGTTAAAAGACAGCCGCCCAAATAATATCGCATTAATTCCTTACATTAATCCCAATATATCTGGCAACTTTTTAGTTCGCACTGCGTCCAACGAGCGTGCAGACATAGCTAAACAGATTGAAGACGCTATGCTTAAAAATTATAACAAGCGTGTGATTATTCGAATTCGTGGTTTAGATCAAGACAAAGCGCAATATATGGCTGAAGACACATTGATGATGCGTATGTTAGTTGTGCTTATTACTATACTTTTACTTGTCACCGCTTTAGGGATCTTTGGCTTAACCTTATTTAATATAAGTAAGCGCACCAAACAAATTGGAACACGTCGTGCTTTGGGCGCTCGTAAATCTTCAATTATCAATTACTTTTTAGTTGAAAATGCATTGATTTGCATTGCTGGATTAGTTTTAGGCGTCATTGCTGCTCTCATACTTGGGCAATTGCTAATGCAACACTTTTCAATAGCTGCATTACCCTTAGGCTATGTCGCAGCAACTGCCGTTATGGTTTTTATAATGAGCCTTCTAGCTGTATTTGGCCCTGCTAAGCGTGCAGCAAATATTTCGCCAAGTATCGCAACCCGAACCATATAGCGCTGCTCCCAACCTATGCTACACTGGCAAAATACGGTGTAGCATTTTCTAAATAATAATAAACAGCGATTAAATTCACATGGAAAAAATACTTATCGTTGATGATAACCCGGCTGTTTTAGAGGCATTATCATTACTACTGGAAATACATAACTTTAATGTAGTTACCGCAACAACGCCCTTTGAAGCCATTCAAATTGTGCAGTACCAACGCATCTCTCTCGTTATTCAAGATATGAATTTTACCAGCGATACTACCTCAGGCGAAGAAGGTAAAACTTTGTTTTATGCGCTGCGTGAAGAGAACCCACACCTCCCTATTATACTAATAACCGCTTGGACTGAATTGTCAACGGCTATTGAACTCGTTAAAGCAGGTGCAGCCGATTACCTTCCAAAACCATGGGACGACCATAAGCTTCTTACGTGTATTACTAACTTAATAGAGCTAGGGCGCACTAAGCAACTTGTGGCCACGCACAACCGCCAACAAAAAGAGCGAGAGGATAAATATAACACTGCTAACTTAGCAGGCCTTATTTTTAAAAGTACCGCAATGGAGCGATTGGTCACGATGGCATTGCAAGTGGCTAAATCTGATATCTCTGCACTCATAACAGGCCCTAATGGCAGTGGTAAAGAGTGTATTGCCACTATTATTCAAAAAAACTCTTCACTAATAAACAAACCCTTCATAAAGGTAAACGCTGGCGCCCTACCCCAAGAGCTTTTGGAGGCTGAATTGTTTGGTGCTGAAGCAGGTGCTTATACTGGTATAAGCAAGCAACGTATAGGTCGTTTTGAGGCAGCCGATGGTGGAACATTATTTTTAGATGAAATTGGCAACTTGCCACTTTCTGGGCAAATGAAGTTGCTAAGAGTGTTGCAAACAGGTGAATTTGAACGGTTAGGGTCCACACAAACGCGCAAAGTAACTGTACGTGTTATATCAGCCACAAACGAAAATTTATTACAAGCAATAACCGAAGGGCGTTTTAGAGAAGATTTGTACTATCGCCTTAACGTTATTGAGTTAAACGTACCTGCGCTTTGTGAGCGCGTTGATGATATTGCGCCACTCATTAATCACTTTTTACCACATAGAGAGCTAAGTATTGATGCAGAGCAAGCCCTTAATCGATACCAATGGCCAGGTAATGTAAGAGAACTTGAAAACGCCTGTAAACGTGTTGGTGTAATCAAGCCTAATGGTTTGCTTAGTGCTGAAGATTTTGACCTAACCCCGTCGTCGCCAATAAAAAATAACGACGTAAAAAAAGAACCAACAAAATTCGAAATTGAACAATCAATACGCGCTAATCAGGGGGTTATAGCCAAAGTAGCACGAGAGTTTGGTTTAAGCCGTCAAGCACTCTATAGGCGCTTACAAAAAATGGGTATTGATTACTAATGTTTAATTTTATTAGTGGCTTATCGTTAACTCAAAAAATAATGGCTATATGTGTTTTATGCAGCGTTTTTCCTGTTGTTAGCATTACAATAATTGCACAACATCCGCTGTATTACTCTGTGTTGTTGGTCATAGCAGCTATGCTAATAAGCATCTTGCTAGCTAGAGCCTTAACAAAGCCTATTAAGCTAGGGTTGCAATCGCTAGAAACCGGCTTACTTAATTTTAAAGATGGTGAGCTTTCTAGTTTATTAGCCTATAAAAACAACGATGAGTTAGGAAAGCTATGTCTGCTTTATAATCAAACGGCAAAACAACTTCGTCAAGAAAAACAGTGGATTTATCAACGAGAGTTAATGTTAGATAAAGTATTACAAAGCTCTCCACAAGCACTTTTACTTGTTAACGATAATAAAATTGTTGTATTTAGTAACTTAGTCAGCCGCACTTTATTTAATAGCAAAACACAACTAGAAGGCACGCAACTTCACGAATTATTGTCTGATGCACCTATTCAACTTACTAATGCTATTGAGCAAGGCGTGGATGGCTTGTTTAATATTGAAATAGATAGTCACGATTCTCAAACTTGGCATTTATCGACTGGCGAGTTTTTGCTTAATAATCAAAAACATCACTTGTACATATTTAAACAACTTACCCGTGAACTCAGCCGCCAAGAAGTAGCAGTATGGAAAAAAGTTATTCGAATAATAAGCCACGAGCTCAATAACTCTCTTGGCCCTATGTCATCAATGCTGCACAGCGCTCAGCTTTTAGCTAGCCGCGTAGATGAACCTCGTCTTGCACGAGTGTTTTCAACAATCGATGAAAGAATAAGCCACTTGACTGAGTTTGTTCAAGGCTACGGCAAATTTGCAAAGCTCCCTACACCACAAAAGTCAGCGATAAATTGGCAAAACACATTAAATGATCTGAATAGACAATGGCAGTTTAGCTACACAGTAAGCAGCACCCAAAGCATATTACATGCAGATCAGGCACAACTTGAGCAGTTGCTTATCAACTTACTCAAAAATGCACACGAGTCAGGCTCAAATCCGTCTAAAATAAACATAGATGTAACGTTCTTTAGTAATACTTGCATAGTAGATGTAAGCGATGGCGGAAAAGGAATGAGTGAGCAGGTTATGGCTAATGCCCTTGTGCCTTTTTATTCTACAAAAAGTACAGGAAGTGGTTTGGGGTTAGCTTTGTGCAGAGAGATTGCTGAAGCACATAAAGGACAAATAAGCTTACATAATAAATTAAGTGGTGGTCTAAACGTGCAAGTTACCCTGCCGTGCAGATAAGTGATGTTGTTAAAAAAACTAAAAACAATAAAGCCACTTAACGTGGCTTTTATTATCACAGCACTATAGAAATAGAGCTCACAAAATAAGATTACTCAGCGTCAGCTTCTTTGTACTTAGCCGCTGTTTCTGTGATTAACGGTTGTAATTCACCACGTTGGAACATTTCGATGATGATATCACAACCACCAATTAGCTCACCCTCAACCCAAAGTTGTGGGAATGTAGGCCAATTTGCGTACGCAGGAAGCTCAGCACGAATGTCTGGGTTTAGTAAAATATCAACGTATGCAAACGGTTCGCCACACGACATAAGTGCTTGTGAAGCTTGTGAAGAAAAACCACAGTTTGGTAACTTAGGTGACCCTTTCATGAAAAGGATAATTGGGTTTTCTGAAATTTGCTGTTTAATTTTATCAATGGTTTCCATCTACAACCTCAAAGTAACGATAGCTAAATATACTTAGGTCTTGAAAATAACTCATCGTGACCATAAATATATAACTTAAAATGGGCAAATAAAGCCACAATTGAAATAGTCTTTCGCAATAGCATTGCTGTTTGCTTAAACTTGAGTAAAATACTCAACAATTATAGTAACACTATATTCCCACTTGGTATAGGTAAGTGGTCTGTTTCAACAGGCATTACGTATTACCAAATGGACTATCAACTAAAAAAGATGGAGATAAAAAATGGCATTTGAACTACCGTCACTACCATATGCAATCGACGCACTTGAGCCACATATTTCAAAAGAAACATTAGAGTTTCACCACGGTAAGCACCACAACACTTACGTTGTTAAGCTTAACGGTTTGATCCCTGGTACAGAGTTTGAAAACAAATCTCTAGAAGAAATCGTATGTTCATCAGAAGGCGGTGTATTTAACAACGCAGCGCAAATCTGGAATCACACGTTTTACTGGAACAGCCTATCTCCAAATGGCGGCGGCGAGCCTACTGGCGCAATTGCAGATGCAATTAACGCTAAATGGGGTTCTTTTGATGCGTTTAAAGATGCATTAAACGACAAAGCAGTAAATAACTTCGGTTCAAGCTGGACTTGGTTAGTAAAACTTGCCGATGGCTCTTTAGACATCGTTAACACATCTAACGCTGCTACACCACTTACTGACGAAGGCGTTACACCTGTTCTTACTGTAGATTTATGGGAACACGCATACTACATTGATTACCGTAACGTGCGTCCAGATTACCTTAAAGGTTTTTGGTCACTTGTTAACTGGGAATTTGCAAACGCAAACTTCGCTTAATTAGCACTTATCGCTAATTTAAAAAAGACGCTAAAGCGTCTTTTTTTATGCCTATTATTTATACTTTTAAACTCTGTCATTTGACAAAATAGCCTTCTTCAACATGATCTTTTTTCACTTAAATTTTTAATTTTATTCCACAAACATAGACTTTCGCGACTAGACTTTAAAATGTAAGCACCTTTTACAGCGGGTTTCGGAGGTTATTATGACGATTTTTGAGCATTACCAAGCACGTTACGAAGCGGCACAAGAAGAAGAGTACAGTATCGCCGAGTTTCTTGAGATATGTAAAACCGATAAATCTGCCTACGCGAGTGCACCAGAACGCCTTTTAATGGCCATAGGTGAACCCACAATGGTTGATACCGCAACGGACGCACGCCTCAGTCGGTTATTTTCAAATAGAGTAGTTGCACGCTACCCTGCCTTTACCGATTTTTATGGTATGGAGGATGCCATTGAACAAATTGTTTCTTATTTAAAACACGCCGCTCAAGGGCTTGAAGAGTGTAAACAGGTTCTCTATCTATTAGGTCCAGTCGGCGGTGGCAAATCATCTATTGCTGAAAAGCTAAAGTACCTCATGCAACAAGTACCCATCTATTCAATTAAAGGGTCACCGGTAAACGATCACCCATTATCTCTGTTTGATCCCATTGAAGACGCTAATGTGCTAGAGCAAGAGTACGGTATTAAGCCACGTTATTTAAAAACAATTATGTCACCGTGGGCAGGCAAACGACTGAAAGAGTTTAATGGCGATATAAGTAAGTTTAGAGTGGTAAAACGTTACCCATCTATTCTGAATCAAATAGGCATCGCTAAAACAGAGCCTGGCGATGAAAACAACCAAGATATATCTGCATTAGTAGGTAAAGTAGATATACGTCAGCTTGAACATTTTGCGCAAAATGACCCCGATGCTTATGCTTACTCGGGTTCACTTTGTATGGCAAATCAAGGCTTGATGGAATTTGTAGAGATGTTTAAAGCCCCTATCAAAGTACTCCACCCACTACTAACGGCCACGCAAGAAGGTAATTACAATGGGACTGAAGGTATTAGCGCTCTTCCCTTTAATGGCATGATCCTCGCTCATTCAAACGAATCTGAATGGCAAACCTTTAAAAATAACAAAAATAATGAAGCCTTTTTAGACCGTGTATACATAGTCAAGGTACCTTATTGTTTGCGTGTCACTGAAGAAATTAAAATTTACGACAAACTTCTTCAGCATAGTGAACTTCATAGCGCTCCTTGCGCGCCTGGCACCTTAAAAGCTTTGGCACAATTTACAACTCTTTCACGATTAAAAGAGCCTGAAAACTCAAGCCTGTATTCTAAAATGCGAGTGTACGATGGTGAAACACTCAAAGACACTGATCCAAAAGCAAAGTCGTATCAAGAGTATCGCGATTACGCAGGAGTGGATGAAGGCATGACGGGTCTTTCTACTCGCTTTGCATTTAAAATTTTATCTCGGGTATTTAATTTTGACAACACAGAAGTGGCCGCAAACCCTGTTCACTTATTTTATGTACTTGAACAACAAATAGAACGTGAACAATTCAGCAGCGATGTTGAAGAACGCTACTTGAGCTTTTTAAAAGGCTATTTAATCCCTCAGTATGTTGAATTTATTGGTAAGGAACTTCAAACTGCGTATTTAGAATCATACTCAGAATATGGGCAAAACATATTTGATCGCTATGTTATTTATGCCGATTTTTGGATTCAAGATCAAGAATATCGTGACCCTGATACAGGCCAATTATTTGACCGAGCTGCACTCAATGCAGAGCTTGAGAAAATTGAAAAACCAGCCGGCATTTCTAATCCTAAAGATTTTCGTAACGAAATAGTCAATTTTGTACTACGCGCACGGGCTCATAACAATGGCAAAAACCCGCTGTGGACGAGTTATGAAAAATTACGCACTGTCATTGAGAAAAAAATGTTTTCAAACACAGAAGATCTGTTGCCTGTTATTTCGTTTAATACTAAAACCTCAGCTGAAGATCAGCAAAAACACGAAGACTTTGTTAATCGCATGGTCGAGAAAGGCTATACACAAAAGCAAGTCAGATTGTTATCTGAGTGGTACCTACGTGTTAGGAAATCACAATAACCTTCATGGTTGTGGTTTTAGGAGGTCATTATGGCGCATTTCATAGACAGACGTTTAAACGGTAAAAATAAAAGCACCGTAAATCGTCAACGCTTCATTAGGCGTTATAAAAAACAGATAAAAGAAGCGGTGTCAGATGCAATAAATAAACGCAGTGTAACCGACTCTACATCAGTTGAAAGTATATCTATTCCGCAACGTGATATCAGCGAGCCTATCTTTCATCAAGGTAAAGGCGGGAATAAAAAACAAATACACCCAGGTAACGATCAGTTTGCAACAGGTGATAAAATAGAGCGACCAAAAGGTGGTCAAGGTGATGGTTCTGGACAAGGTGAGGCAAGCGACTCTGGCGAAGGGCAAGATGAATTTGTGTTCTCTATCTCAAAAGATGAGTACCTCGATTTACTTTTTGAAGATTTAGAACTTCCTAATCTTCAAGAAAATCAACTTGATAAACTTGTACAAATGAAAACCCACCGAGCCGGTTTTTGCAGTGAAGGTATGCCAAGTAATATTGATATTGTTCGTTCGTTACAAGGATCACTTGCTCGACGTGTTGCGATGAGCGCTGGAAAAAAGCGCCGCTTAGCCGATTTAGAAGCTCAGCTAAAAATATTAATACACGAACCTCATAGCGATAAAGCCGCTGTTGCACTTTTACAAAAAGAAATAAACCTACTCAAACAGCAAATTAAAGCTGTGCCTTTTATTGATAACTACGACTTGCGTTTTAGAAATTACGAGAAGCGCCCCCACCCCACCAGCAAAGCGGTTATGTTTTGTATTATGGATGTGTCAGGCTCTATGGACCAAGCCACAAAAGATATGGCAAAACGGTTTTATATTTTACTATATCAATTTTTAACTCGCAGTTATAAAGACATTGAAGTGGTCTATATCCGTCATCATACGCAAGCGACTGAAGTAGACGAACAAACATTTTTTTACTCTCAAGAAACTGGGGGAACTATCGTATCGAGCGCACTTAAACTGATGGATAAAATAATTAAAGAGCGTTACAACGCAGACGAATGGAATGTATATGCAGCACAAGCATCTGACGGTGATAACTGGGCTGACGATACTCCTCATTGCGGACAAATATTACGTAATAGCCTTTTAGATGCTGTTCGCTATTTTGCCTACATTGAAATCACAACACGTGCTCATCAAAGCCTATGGCGAGAATATTTAAATATTACGCAAACACATTCCAACTTTGCCATACAGCACATTCAAAGTGTTGAAGACATTTACCCTATATTTAGGGAGCTTTTTAAAAAAGGTCGGCAACAACAAGGGGCTGCATAACCAAGCGAGGTATTAATATGAATACTAAACGAATGAGTGACGGCCCTGACTGGACTTTTGATTTGTTAACTGAGTATCAAACAGAAATAGCCCGCGTTGCAGACTTTTACCGGTTAGACACTTACCCTAATCAGATAGAGGTGATCACCGCCGAACAAATGATGGATGCGTACTCAAGTGTTGGGATGCCTATTGGTTACAACCATTGGTCTTACGGGAAAAAATTCATTCAAACTGAGCAAAACTATAAACGCGGACAAATGGGCCTCGCGTATGAAATAGTGATTAATTCAGACCCCTGTATTGCATATTTAATGGAAGAAAATACGTTACCGATGCAAGCACTAGTTATGGCGCACGCATGTTATGGCCACAACTCTTTTTTTAAAGGTAATTATTTATTTAAAACATGGACCGATGCCAGCTCTATCATTGATTACCTGGTATTTTCTAAAAATTATATACGTCGCTGCGAAGAAAAATACGGTGTGACGGCAGTAGAAACCTTACTAGACTCATGCCACGCACTCATGAACTATGGCGTTGATCGTTATAAACGCCCGCAACAAATTTCGTTATTTGAAGAGCAAAAGCGCCAAGAAGAACGCGAGGCTTATTTGCAATCTCAAGTGAACGAATTATGGCGAACAATCCCCGAACATCACCAAGAAGCAAAAAAGAAAGAACGCCACTTTCCTCAAGAGCCGCAAGAAAATATCTTGTATTTTATAGAAAAAAACGCACCACTTTTAGAACCTTGGCAACGTGAAGTTATTCGTATAGTGCGTAAAATATCACAATATTTTTACCCACAAAAACAAACACAAGTAATGAATGAAGGCTGGGCCACCTTTTGGCATTACACCATTTTAAATCACCTATATGATGAAGGTAAACTTACCGACTCATTTATGCTGGAATTTTTACAAAGCCATACAAATGTTGTTTATCAACCACCTTACAATAGTCAGTATTATTCAGGTATCAACCCATATGCTTTAGGCTTCAATATGATGGTTGATATTAGGCGACTATGCGAACACCCAACGGAAGAAGATAAAAAATGGTTCCCTGAATATGCCGGAAGTAATTGGCTTGATACCCTTCATTTTGCTATGCAAAACTTTAAAGATGAAAGCTTTATAAGCCAGTTTTTATCCCCTAAATTAATTCGCGACTTTAAGCTTTTTACACTTATTGATAACGCAAGCGCTCCGCATTTAGAAATAGGCGCAATTCATAACGACAATGGATATAAAGCGGTAAGGGAAGCGCTTTCGGCTCAATATAACTTAAGTAATCATGAACCTAACATTCAAGTGTACGATGTTGATATCAGAGGGGATAGATCGCTTACGCTTAGGTATGTGCCGCACAATAATATACCTTTAGCAAATACACATGAGGAAGTACTTAAGCATCTTTATAGATTATGGGGGTTTAAAGTAAAACTTGAACAAGTAGATAATAATGAAAAAATAACGACTATCGGACAATGCCCTAAAGATGACTCTCGACATACAACCGAGTGATTAAACTCAGAGCGGCAGACTAAAAATAATTAATAAAAAATGACGCTTAAGCGTCATTTTTTATATCGGCATAGGCAGTTACTTTATTTCGTCCATTCTTTTTAGATTGATACATAGCTTTATCTGCAGCTTCTATCCAGCGCTCATGGTCTTTAAACTCATTACTAAAACAGGCAAAACCAATACTCACTGTTACTTTCACTTCAAGTTGTTTATACATAACAGGACTTTGCTCAATTAATACCCTTAAGCGTTCAGCAAAAATTTCAGCCCCCTTTTCATCGGTATCTAATAAAGTAACTACAAACTCCTCACCACCGTACCTTCCTGCGATGTCCGTTTCGCGTAGTGTCGTTTTTAAAATTTTTGACAAGTGGCGTAGTGCTTCATCACCACACGTGTGGCCATATTCATCATTTACGACTTTAAATCGATCGATATCAAACATCAGCAATGCACTAGAACCGCCATTGCGCTTAGTACGCAAAAACTCTTGCTTGAGCGTACTCTCCCAATGACCACGGTTATACAATTGAGTGAGGCTATCTGTTTGGCTTACTTGCTCTAGGCGGGCATTTAAATCCTCTAATTCTTTTTTATTTACCGCAATATCAGTTACATCATATAAGATAATACATATATGACTGACTTCTGCACGAATATTAGTTAAAGGTATAAAAGTTGCATTTTGATACATATACTCGGCTTTACCAGTGATAGGACGGTAATTTTTAAACCTAAATATATAAGGTTGCTGTTCCCATATTGTGAATGAGCGATTTTTTAAAACAAATACTGATTCAGATTTACTTCTAAACCATTTTTCGTCTATTGCAGGAAACAAATCAAATAAATCTTTATGCTTTACCGCACTTGGTAATAAGCCGGAATGGTTTTCCATGAACCCATTCCAAACACACACTCGGTAATCTCTATCAAGTACAACAAGACCCACATCAACGGTATTAAACATATCCATTAACCAATGGATCTCATTCATATCTAAATCAGCAGCCATAACTTAATCTTCTAATAGGTAAGCAACTTTGTATTTCAAAGTTTTTAGTGAGTCTTCGGTAAATAACAACATTAAATCACAGTTTATGTTGTGATTTTCAATGCCATAGCTAATTTCAATTGCAAGAGTGCGTTGCCAACGAGACTTGTTTGCTTTTACCAGTTCAGACACATCTCTATGCTGACCTAACACAATTGGGTGTCCTTGGCTGAATGACATGTCGAGCTGCTTAGAAAGACCCGTAAGAATTGCACCAATAAGGATATTACTAATATCCATTAGTAGCTCAAGCTCAACGTTATCGGTGAGTACACCGTCATAATTCATTAAAGACGCAATTTCTTTAAAACTAGAATCGTTGAGTAATAATAATGCTTCGCCAGATACACCACCACCTATAAAGCCCTGGCACACACCAGAAGTAGACGCATTATTATCTATGGAGCGAAGTGCCATATCTAGCTCACTCACCTCGAGAATATTTACATTAGGGATTGGTAATTCGACAAATACATTGAGTAACCTTGCTAGTAAGTCACCAGCCTGCCCCATTGCGACATTCGTCAGTTCTTGGTAGATGTCTCGAACGTCAGGGTCAACTTGCTCACCTAATGCATGGGACAAGCGTTCACGCATAGCTTTGTCTTTAATTCCATGATGCTCTATTATTTCGGCAAGCTTTTCTGGTGAGCAGGGTTTTTGAATAAAATCGATAGCGCCTAAATCAAGCACTCGTTGGTGGGCATTAGGTTGTATGTCGCCAGATACCACAACAGTAAGCACATTTAAGCCTAACTCTTTTATTGCCATCAACACTTCATACCCGTCCATTTCAGGCATGTTTAAATCAAGGAATAGAATTTCTGGGTCAACCGCTTTTATTTGCTTTATGCAATCAACACCGTTAATTGCAAACTCAACCTTTATGTCCCAGTCTTCCGGCAATGAGCGAGCTAACTGGCGCCTCGCTAATTTGGAATCATCACATACTAATACTGATGTTGGCATACTATCTCTCTATTTTTAAACCAAGTATTAACATCACAAAATGATAGTGGCTTTTATTTTTATTATTTAAGATATTTTTTGTAACTATATGTTAATCAAAGTTTCAGCGGTTTACAATTTATAAATCTCATAACTAATTCTTATCAAGCAAGAACGCATAATCGCTTGGTTACTCATACGCAGTATAATACACTGTCGCTTATTGCGTTAATTTAAAAGGAAATACCTTATGTATCGTACGTTCGCGTTTGTGCTGAGTGCATTTTGCTCCGTTGCTATGGCAGCCGATTACCCAGAAAATACACTAGATGCAGGAAAAGTGTCAGTACAGGGCAAACCAATTACTTTAATGGGTGAAGGTGTCTCAGTAGGTGAAAGTGCGCCTGACTTTAAAGTAGTTGATGGTAACTTTACGCCTGTAACGCTCAAAAACTACAAAGGGCAAGCATTACTAATTAGCGTAGTACCAAGTTTAGATACCGGTGTATGTAGTTTACAAACTAAGCACTTTAACGAAAAAGTGGCGCTAGAATTTCCAAGTATTGAAATATTGACTGTAAGTGCTGATTTACCGTTTGCCCAAAAACGATTTTGTAAAGCAGAGAACATAGATAAAGTCATCACATTATCTGATTCGGTATGGCGTGATTTTGGCCAAAAATATGGTGTGATTATAAAAGATATGGGGCT
>Ga0115572_10002956_pt1 | contig 13477 bp, 10 predicted proteins | sample COGITO_mtgs_1206_FD_88681 | JGI IMG/M metagenome (GOLD analysis project Ga0115572, IMG submission 88681) | Pelagic marine microbial communities from North Sea - COGITO_mtgs_120607 | ecosystem: Environmental > Aquatic > Marine > Epipelagic | place: Germany:Helgoland, sampling site Kabeltonne... | reverse complement strand
TGTCAGTCGTCACAGTCGTTGAAAAGCTCCGCAATCACGCGTTCTACACGAATATCAGCACTAGATTCATCGAGGGGGTCACGCCGGAGTCGATGTCTGAGCACGGAGGGCGCGATTGTTTTTAGATGTTCCAGTGTCGCAGTGGAGTCGCTGTTGAGTGCCGCTAAGGCGCGTGCGCTGCGCACCAGTGTTAACTCTCCTCGCAATCCATCAGTACCCAGTGCAATACATAACTTTGCTGCGGTCTCTAGGAGGTTGGCGGGCGTGTCGACGCTATCGAGCGCTTCCCGAGCGCGCTGTATGCGTCGTCGCAAAGTGCTCTCTTTGCGAGCCCATCGCTTGCGAAACGCGCCGCGGTCTTTATCGAATGCTTCTCTCGAGCGAATAATTTCGACCCGAGTCGGGACGTCGGAGGGGGTGCGTACATCGACAGATAAACCAAATCGATCCTGTAGCTGGGGTCGCAGTTCACCTTCCTCGGGGTTACCGCTGCCCACTAATACAAATTTGGCGGGGTGACGGATGCTCAGCCCTTCGCGTTCAACCACATTTTCTCCCGATGCCGCAACATCGAGCAATGCGTCGACAATGTGGTCTTCGAGTAAATTCACCTCATCAACATAGAGAAAACCGCGATTCGCCTGTGCCAGCAGCCCTGGCTGAAATGCTTTTTCACCGTTAACGAGGGCGCGCTCAATATCGAGAGCACCGACCACGCGATCTTCTGTGGACCCTAACGGCAAATCAACAACAGGAATAGTCATGGTTGTTGTAATAGGAGTGGCAGATGGTTTAGCGCAGAACTCGCAGAGTCCCGGCCGCGGTTGATCCGGATCGCACTGATAGGGACACCCTTTGACAATATCGATTTTTGGCAGCAGCGCGGCGAGCGCGCGAATGATGGTGGATTTGCCTGTACCGCGTTCGCCGAGTACCAAAACGCCTCCGATTCCGGGATCAACGGCGGCAATCGTCAGTGCCCGTTTCATATCATCTTGACCGACGATAGCGGTAAATGGATACGCGGTGCTCATGTGTGTCCTCAGTGACTGCGGCGTCAGCTCTATTTTAAGCCCCGATGCCAGAAATGTGAAAAAGAAGCTATCCGGGCGAGTGTCCCGCAATTTATACTATTAGACTGTCAATTGTCATTGATGGTTATATCATGGCCAAGCCCCTGACGCCTGCTTTGGATGCGGAACAGTTCGCTGTTTCGCTCGATGGAAACGTGACGCTGCGCGGGTACCAAGGAGAGGTCTCAGAAGGCACTCCACTGGTGCTGTTGCACAGTATTAACGCGGCCCCGAGTGCGATGGAAATTCGCCCTTTATTTGAGCACTACCGCGATAAGCGACCGGTGATGGCGCCCGATTTACCCGGTTTTGGCCTCTCTGATCGTCCAGCGGTATCGTACTCCAGCGTCCAGTATGCGCGGTGGATCGCGGAGTGGCTGAAAGACTTTAAAAGTCCCCCTGACGTGGTCGCGCTGTCGTTGACCGGGGAGTTTGTGGCCCGCGCCATTTTGGAGCAAGGCACTCGGATACGCAGTCTGACATTGATTTCGCCTACCGGGATGGGAACGGCGAGTCCCCCCTCGCTGCCGAACGGGTCTCGACTTGACCGCCTGCTGAATTCACCTTGGGTAGGGCAGCCGTTATTTCGTGCCTTGACCACCAAAGCGAGTATCCGCTGGTTCTTGAATAAAGCGTTTGTTGGTCAAACGCCTGAATATCTAGTGCAGTATGCGTGGGAGACGGCTCGGCAACCCGGCGCGCATCGCGTCCCCCTCAAGTTTCTGACTTTTAATCTGTTCACAGAGCAGGCGATGTCGCGTTTGTATAGCCGGCTCACACTGCCGTGCTTGGTGCTCTACGACGACGATCCTAATATTGGCTTTGAACGTGTCCCCGAATTGATCGATGCCAACGGTCAATGGACCATCAAACGCCTTGTTCCCAGCATGGGTTTGCCCCATTGGGAATTACCTCTCGACACGATTTCAGCACTGGATGATTTTTGGGCCCTATCGGTCCAAGCAGCGACGCCCTCAGATGATGTCGCTGAGCAGGGTGCGCGCCGCCAGTCTGCCTGACAGCGTGGCCATTGGCACGCCAGGGCCAGGATGCACGCTGCCGCCCGATAGATAGAGTCCTTTTAGACGACTGCGAGCACCGGACCGGGTAAAGCTAGACCAAAGGCCGTGTGACGCGCCGCCATAGAGCGAGCCGCCACTCCCGGGAAAGCGACTGTGCCAATCGGTTGGGGTCGTGGCAACGCAGTCGTCGTCGTGAAAGCGTAGCGTTAATCCACAGCGGTTTAGCACAGCCAGGGCATTATCGCGGATGTGGCTGACCTCATCAGTCGACCACGTCTTGTTATCCCCATTGGCAGGCGCATTAACCAACATCAGTAACCGTTCCGCGTTATTTCGTTTTCCAGTAGGGCCACGATCTTGTGCGCACACATAAACGGTCGGTTTCGTGGGAACGTGATGTTTTTCAAAAATAGTATTGAATTCACTGGGATAATTCGACTCGAAAAAGACATTATGGTGGTCGAGGTCGAAGCCAGATGCTTGACCCTTGATACACCAAGTGAAGGCAGAGAGCGCGCGCTGACGGCTTGGCCGCAGTGTCACGGCAGAGCGGGCAGATTCCCCGAGTTGGCCGGTGGCGATGGCTTGCGTGTCGCCGTTAAAGACCACCGCGTCGGCTGTCAGGGAAGTGCCATCGTCTAAGCGCACGCCAACTGCCTTTCCATTTTTTACCAAGATGTCACTCACGTGGGTGTTGAGGTGCAGGTCTATGCCCAGTTGCTGTCCCAGTTTAGCCATTGCCGCTGCAAGCCGGTGCATGCCGCCATCGACTAACCAAACGCCGTCTAACTCGACGTGCGCAATCAGCATTAAGGTGGCGGGTGTGCTGAGTGGCGAAGACCCCACGTAGGTCGCGTAGCGCGCAAATAATTGTTGCAGTCGTTCGTCTGAAAAAAAGCCACCCAGTGCGCGCCATAGATCGGGTGATGGCCGTGCTGCGAGTAACGAGCTGAGGGGATGCTGACGTAACACTCTGCCAACCAGTGTCAGCGGATTGGGCTTAGTGGCCGCCATGAAAGTGGAGGACAGCGCCCTGTGTATCTTTTCACTCTGCGAATAGAAGCGATCGAAGCCGGCTGCGTTATCGCGGCCTGCAAACTGTTCGATTGACTGGCGGGATCGTTCGCGGTCTGGGAACAAGTCCAGCAGACCGCCATCGCTCCAGGCGTGACGCGCAATGACAGGACTGTCGAGTAGCGTGATGTAATCACTAAGGGAGGTGCCGGCATCTTCGAAGAGCTGTTCAAAAATCGACCGCATGGTGAGGACCGTGGGGCCGCCATCAACGCTGAGGTCATCGACTTCTCGAGTATGCATTTTCCCACCGGGAGCGGCAGCGCGCTCGAGCAGGGTGACGCGCACGCCGGCTCGCGCTAGGTCGATGCTAGCTGACAATCCCCCCGCACCGGCCCCAATGACGATCACATGGCGCTGGGTCACACCACTTTCCATTTGCGAGAAGCAGGTCGTGTGACGGTTCTCTGATGATAAATAATTAACGCTAAGCCGACGATTAATGGCACCGCCCAAAGTCCGGGTTGCAACGCGAGTTCCGGTAATAAACGCACTGCACCAAAGGCAAAGAACGCGGTGTAGACAGAGATGCCAGCGCCGACCAAGCACTTAATATGCTCTTTAATGCGATCAGTGGGCAGCGGATAAGGCTTATAGATAAACCATAAGTTGGTCGCAACCGTCGCAAAACCCACCATCGCAATACCCATCATCATGGGTTCAGGCTCGGTGGCGCCACGGACAAAACAATTGGCAGATGCAACGGTTAATAGTGCTTGTGAGAGTAGATTGTGCCAGGCACGATTGGCCAGATGATTCTGCTTGTTGCGCAGACTCAACCAACCTTGCCATGCAAGGTTCACCGTTAACGTGGCGAGATAGAGCATCATCCAGCCAAAAATATTGGTGATGGCTCGCGGATTGGCAAAGACAGGGTGATCGGCAAGATGTGGATGTGTGCCGATTGGGTCTGAGAGGGTCGTCAGGCTAATAGCGACCGCGGTAAACCCCGTCATGATCATTGTCTGAACAAATAATCTGCCCGCTCGGCGGTGTAGCTGTCCCCCCTTGCGACCTGCAATGGGTATCCAAATGACAACCAGCCCAATGGCACCGGTTAGGATGTGTAATCCAACAAGCCATTCAAACAGGGTGTGGGTCGACACCATTACACCCCCGCTCCATACTGTGTGCAGAAAATGGGATGCGTGTGATGGCAACAGATAATCTGTATATACCCCCCAAACCCCTGTCGCTCTGGTCTGTTGTGGCGCTGGCGCGTGTACTGTGGAAGGGTGATGGTAATTTGCTTGAGTTGCTGCCGGCTGCTGCCTACCGTTTTGATGTGGGCAATCTTGGTTACTCGAGACGCTCCACCGTGTTGTTCAATGACCCCGATACTGTCCGCGAGATTATGCGCGATGCACAAGGCGTATTTCCGAAAAGTGATTTGATGGTGAGCGCGCTGGAGCACTTGATTGGCGACAGTATTTTTGTCACTGACGGAGAGCGCTGGAAGCGACAGCGTGCAATGATCGACCCCGCTTTTTCTCATATGCGCATCAGTCACGCCTTCACGGCGATGCAAGCCGCAGTCGATGAGCACTTGTTGTCGCTGCGCGACAAGGCGGACTCGGGTGAGGTCTTTTCGCTGGACTTGGCCATGAGTCACCTGACAGCCGACATTATTTGTCGAACCGTGTTCTCGACGCCACTGCAGTCTGGGGTGGCGGTTGATGTCTTTGAAGATTTTACCCTGTTTGAAAAATCCGCGGTTCAAGTCGACGTGCTGCGCCTGATTTTCAAACCGGCTTGGAGTGAATTCCCGCAGCCTCCCGAAGTGCTCGGTGCCTGCGAGCGTATTCGACATCATCTTGGTGTATTGGTCGATTCCCACCTTGACGATCCCAGCGGCTTTGACGATATCGCCAGTAGTGTGATCGCCGCTCATGACCGTGATACTGGTGAGCCGTTTACGCGCGAGGAATTGATTGATCAATTGGGTGTGTTTTTTTTGGCGGGCCATGAAACCACTGCCAGCGTGCTGACTTGGGCGTTTTACGTGCTCGCCGATCAACCGCAGTGGCGTGAGCGATTGCGTGACGAAATCGAGCAGGTTGTGGGTGACGGACGAATGACCTTCGAGCACACCCGACAATTGCCCCTGACGAAGGCGTTTTTTAAAGAGACATTGCGGTTGTATCCACCGATCACCTTCATGCCCCGGGTTGCCACGCGAGAGACCACGATTGGAGGTCGTCGATTGCGCAAGGGGGCCCTGGTGATGGTGGCGCCTTGGACGCTGCACCGACATGCGAAATGGTGGACTGACCCCCATGCGTTTCGTCCGGAGCGGTTTTTGCCCGAGCATGAAAAAGAGCTGGTGCAGGGAGCCTACATTCCGTTTGGACAGGGACCCCATACCTGTGTGGGTGCTGGATTTGCCCAGACGGAGAGTGTCCTGATCTTGGCCGAGCTGGTGCGTCATTTTGACTGGACTTTGGCGTCGGGCCAGACGGTTCGGCCAGCAGCGCGAATGACGACGCGACCGGCAAGTCAAGTTATGCTTCATGTTGGTCACCGCTCGGTATAACACTGTGCTCTACCTCGTCAGTTGTTTTAAACCAATGCCAAGCAATATCACGCTGGCTGGCGTCTCCCAATGAGATCCGCTCTTTCAGCGAGATCCAGATAAGCTCCCAGCTCAGGGGTGTCATCAATAAAAAGGGAAGAGGGTCCCGCCAAGACCACACCACATCACGCGATAGAAAAAAGTCTCTGAGGCAACGGCTGAGCTCGGGGAGGCGAAGCCGAAAAAGATATTTATAAGCCTCCGTTAGGGTCGAGTAGCCCCACTGAGCGCGCTTGCCGGCGGCACTGATGGATCCAGGCCCTTGGGGCAGATCCAGCACTGCGCCACCAATCCAGTCTTCATCCATAAAGTGAATGCCGCTACTCAACCTGGGGTTGCACTCGATACCCCAAGGAATACCCGCTCGATCAAGAATAAAGTCGAAGCTAATGAATCCGGTTGTGCGGGTATTGGCGAGGAATTGATCGATCCACTGCCGGACGGAAAAAGGCGTGGCCGCGCATTGAAAGCCGACCGCCACCGTGCCGCTATAGGTCGTGCCGCGATAGCTTGCGGTCGCTACTGCGACGCCGTCCTTCACCCAGCTCAGGGTACACAAGTGACTGCCCTCGACTTTGCGTTGTAATAGCATGTCCGGGGACGCGGGGGGTAGTGCGCTGCCGCGGCGAATAAACGAGACCTCAGTCCCCGAGCAACCTCTGCGCGGCTTGAGGACACAGTCGGTTTGCCTGATCAATGCTCGGGTATCGGGATCGGTTGCCACGTAGACAGAGGGCGCTGTGACGCCTCGGTTGATCGCATGATCTACAAAATCGAGTTTGTCATGCCAATGATCTAGCCACTGCGCTGAAGGGCCGACGTAGCGGACCTTTTCGGGCAGCAGGGCCGCCAAATTACCGACGTGGCAAATTTCCTCTGAAACCGGAATGACGTCGGTGACGTGCTCAGTTTCGATAATCGCGAGCAACTCCGTTTGCCACGCAAGGAGATCGTCGTTGGGCGCGGTGACCTGATAACTTTTGGCGACGGCGCGGCTGATCGAGCAGATGTGACGTTTGAGCGGATCCGCCACAATAACGCGAACCCCTTGACGATGCAGTCCTCTGGCGAGTGTGAGTGCCTTAGGAAAGCGTCCCAATGTCAGTAATGCTGTTCTGTCCATTGTCCTGAGGTAATACCGCTAATGTGCTAATAGTTTTACTGTATTTGTGTTTAACAAGCTATACATAATAAGGAAAGAAACTGCAGATGGTCGCCATGAGTGGGGCCTTAGCTGTCCTCTGGCCAGGGGCCTTGGTTTGTCCGCACTCCATTAACCAAGCTGTGCGGCACAATTGACGCACGTAAAACCGCATCAAACTACTGTTTTCACTCCTCCGGCTGCGCTATCTTGCGTCCTCTATGATGTTGCCACCGACAAAGAGTCTTTTTCATGAACGCCAAAGCTGATTTACCCGGACACGCGCAGTACCCCCACTTATTTTCTCCACTTGACCTCGGGCATACCCAACTCCGTAATCGCTGCATTATGGGGTCGATGCATACGGGGCTGGAGGAACTGCCCGACGGTTTTGAGCGCATGGCGGCTTTTTATGCCGAGCGAGCGGCGGGGGACGTCGGCATGATTATCACTGGCGGTATTTCGCCCAATGAAGAAGGGGGGATGGTGGTGGCCGATGAGCAGGGTAACCCACTGGCCTCGGCGTCTAAACTCAATACACAAGAGGAAGCAGCGGGTCACCGTATGGTGACCGACGCGGTGCATCACGCCGCACCTGACTGCAAGATCTGCTTACAGATACTCCATATGGGGGCGCTGGCGTACAACGAGGGTGCCGTCGCGCCCTCGCCGATTCGATCTCGTATTGGCGCTTTCTCGCCAGCCGAGCTGGATGAGGCAGGCATCGAAAAACAGATTGCCGACCATGCATACTGCGCGACGCTCGCAAAGCAGTCAGGTTATGACGGCGTTGAAATCATTGGCTCTGCTGGTTATCTCTTGTCGACTTTCTTGGTCGAAAAAACAAACCAACGGACGGATCAGTGGGGCGGCAGTTACGAAAATCGCATGCGCTTTTCGGTAGAGGTGATTCGTCGTGTTCGCGAGGCAGTGGGCAAAGACTTTATCGTCATTTTTCGGATTGCCGCTATGGACATGCTCGAAGGTGGCATGAGCTGGGAGGAAATCGCCTTGCTGGCAAAGGCGGTGGAGCAGGCCGGCGCCTCTATGATTTCGACACACTTTGTTTGGCACGAAGCGCAGGTACCGACCATTGCGACGATGGTGCCGCGACGGGCGTTTACTGGTGTGACCAAGCGAGTCCGAGGCGAGGTTTCGGTGCCAGTGATTACCTCAAACCGGATCAATATGCCTGATGTCGCTGAGGCGGTGCTTGCCGATGGCGACGCCGACTTAGTCTCGATGGCGCGCCCGATGTTGGCGGATGCTGAGTTAGTAAAGAAGGCTGCCGAGGGTCGCAGCGACGAAATCAATACCTGTATTGCCTGTAATCAAGCGTGTCTCGACCACGCTTTCGCAGGGAAGACGACTTCTTGTCTGGTGAATCCGCGAGCCTGTCATGAGACGGTGCTGAATTGGGGCCCCGCTGAACAACCGAAAAAAATTGCAGTGGTGGGGGCGGGCCCGGCAGGCCTCTCTTATGCAACGGTTGCTGCTGAACGTGGCCATGCTGTGACATTGTACGATGCTGCCGACGAGATCGGTGGGCAGTTCAACCTCGCGAAGCAGGTTCCCGGCAAAGAGGAATTCCACGAAACGATTCGCTATTACCGTACCATGATGGAGAAGCATCAGGTGACGGTTTGCCTTGGGCAGAAAATAGATGCGCAAGCACTTGTCGATGCCGGTTTTGATCACGTGGTGGTCGCGACAGGGATTAGTCCTCGCGCCCCCGATATTCCGGGGATCGATCATGAGAAGGTTGTCGGCTATATCGATGCGATTCGAGGTAACAAGCCGATTGGTCAAAAAGTGGCGGTGATTGGCGCTGGCGGGATTGGTTTTGACGTCACCGAACTGATCACGCACCAAGGGAAATCATCGGCATTAGATATCGAACTGTTCGCCCAAGAGTGGGGGGTTGATTTCGACAATCATCCTCGTGGCGGTGTCACCGGTGTAGAGCCCGTCGTCAACAAGTCCGATCGTGAGGTGTGGTTGATGCAACGCAAAGACACCCCCGTCGGTCGTGGGCTGGGTAAAACAACGGGGTGGACCAAACGTATTCTGCTCAGCCGTCGTGGCGTGAATATGGTCAATGCGGTCGAGTATGTGCGTATTGATGATATTGGGTTGCATGTGTTGATCGGGGGGCAGCCGAAAACCTTTGAGGTAGACACCGTTATTATCTGTGCCGGTCAAGTTCCTGAGCGCAGTCTATACGATGACTTGATGGCAAAAGGATTGTCGGCTGATCTGATTGGTGGCGCGTTTGAGGCAGTCGAATTGGATGCGAAAACAGCCATAAACCAAGCCACTTATCTCGCTGCAGCGGTTTGATGGCGATGGCGCGGTGCGCAGAAAGCGTCGTATCAGTGGTGTAACGACGGCAGTCGTGCACGGCGTTTTACCCGCCGGCACAGCACTAGTCGAATGATGACAAAAAAGGGAAACAGCACATGGCTCGATGGGAATGCATCGTCTGCGGACTAATTTACGATGAGAAAGAGGGGTGGCCGGATGACGGCATTGCCCCCGGCACAAAATGGCAAGACGTACCAGAGGACTGGAGCTGTCCTGATTGTGGTGTGGGTAAAGATGATTTTGAGCTGATTCCCGGCTCCGAAGATGGCGCATCAGAAAGCACCGATGCCACTGCCAATAGCGGGCGTGAAGCTCAGAGCCGTCACGTTGTCGTGATTGGTTCGGGGCTGGCGGGCTACGGTTTAGTGCGCGAGCTAAGGCGTAAAGATGACGCGATCGCAATCACGGTGCTCACTTCTGACGGTGGTGAGGGCTATTCCAAGCCGATGATCTCCACCGGCTACACGAAGGATCTTTCGGCGGATAAGCTTGCGACGCAAAGCGCTTTGGAGCTTGCTGAGCAATTGTCTGTGACGGTTCGCACGCGAACGCAGATCACCCAAATCGATACTGATGCTCAAACCATTCAGCTCGATAAGGGTGAATCACTGTCGTACTCGGAGCTCGTATTAGCGTTGGGCGCTGAATTAATTCGTCCGCCCATCGGGGGAGATGCGGCGGACGAAGTGCTGGGTGTCAACGACCTCGATGATTATCGTCGTTTTCAGGATTTACTCGAGGCTCGCGGTGCTAAAAAGATTGCCATCATTGGCGCTGGTTTGATTGGCTGTGAATTTGCTAATGACCTGCTTAATGGCGGATTTTCAGTGGAAGCAGTTGACCCAATGGGTTGGTGTTTGCCGACCCTGTTACCCGAGCCATCGGGTCGGGCGGTGCAGGCCGCATTAGAGGAGAAGGGCGCCACATTTCATTTTGGACCACTGGCAACCGAGGTGAACCGTAGCGAGACAGGGTACGTCGTATCGCTCAACAATGGAGAGACGATCGAGGCGGATGCGGTGCTCTGTGCTGTTGGTGTGCGGCCCCGCACGGCATTGGCTACTGAGGCCGGCATTCAGACCCAGCGGGGTATCGTGACCGATCGTTTGTTACAGACGAGTGCGCCACATGTTTATGCCATGGGTGATTGCGCTGAGGTGGCGGGACACGTATTGGTTTACGTTGCACCGCTGATGGCGGCAGCGCGAGCACTCGCGGCCACGCTGGCTGGAGAGCCCACCGAGGTGAGTTATCCGGCTATGCCTGTTGCCATTAAAACGCCGGCGTGCCCGATTGTGGTGTCGCCGCCGGTGCGCGATGCCGAGGGGGAGTGGCTTTTTGAGGGCGACGCGCCCGACATCAAAGCGGTCTTTCGCTCTAGCGAAGGAGACCTGCTGGGCTTTGCGCTCACTGGCCAGGCAGTCAAACAACGAATGGCCCTCGCAAAAGAATTACCCGCCATTCTGGAGTGAGGCAGGGCACGCTGCGATGCACTGGGACGAGGCTGCGATGTTGAGCGTGTGATGAGTCTCGTCACCGGCTCAATGGCGGTCGTCACGGTGTGCTGGTGTCGTCCCACTCTTCTGATTCGAGGCCCTCATCGCAGGGCTCGGTCATTTGCCCTGCTAACCGGCCAGCAGCGCCTCAAGCTGTTCTTGATCGGCTACGAACCTTCTGATCCCATCGCTTAACTTGTCACACGCCATAGGGTCTTGGCTGTTGGCGAATAGAAACGCGTTGTGACTGAGGCGCTCTGGTCGCGGCAGGTGTGTACCGGTGTCCTGCAACTGACGGGGCAGCGTGCCGTCGTCAGCCGCTAGCTCGCTCAGTAGAGTGGGACTGATCGTCAGCCGATCACAGCCCGCTAAGGCCTCTACCTGACCCGTATTGCGGAAGCTGGCACCCATGACGACGGTGTCGTACTGGTGTGTTTTAAAATGAGTGTAGATGCGCGTGACCGATTGTACGCCAGGGTCCTGTAGGGGGTCGGCAATGACTAGGTCGGTATGAGCGGTGTACCAATCAGTAATGCGCCCCACGAACGGTGAGATGAGAAAGACGCCCGCATCTGCGCAGGCGCAGGCCTGCTCGAAACTGAAAATGAGCGTGGCGTTACAGTGAATACCCCGTTGCTCCAGCGTTTCAGCGGCTCGGATGCCCTCCCACGTCGCAGCGACTTTGATCAACACCCGATCGGCGCTAATGCCAGCGTCGGCATAGAGTTCGATCAGTTTCTCGGCCTTGGCGATGGTGGCGTCTGTGTCGAAGGAGAGTCGCGCGTCTACCTCCGTACTGATCACGCCCGGTATCAGTCGGTTGATCTCTGAACCCACCGCTACGGCAAATTGATCGACACGATCATCGATCGGCAGAGAAGATGCTTGCAGTGTTCCGATTTGGTCACTGAACTGTGTCAACGCAGCAGCCTTTAACAGTAGCGAAGGATTAGTGGTGGCATCGGTCGGCTTGAGCTTAGCGATCGCATCAAGATCTCCCGTATCGGCAACGACGGTGGTCATGGTGCGCAGTTGTTCGAGTTTGGTCATGACGATTGTTCTCATCTAGAGGGCACCAGCAAATGGGCGCGTTGCGACATGGCCTAATAGTCGGTCATGTCTTGGTCGATGTGTGTATTTGGTGGTAGCTTAGCAGACACACGAGCCTTGGCCGCTGAATCAGTGAGGCGCGTATCGATTGCGGTAATCACCTGTTGCAGCGATGTGCATCATGCGGACGTAAAGGCTTGATGCTTATTTTTGACTGATAAGACGCAATAGGAGCGCTTATGCAAGCAATGCAGCTTTCTGCCCCGGGAGGGCTTGACCAACTCCAGCTCAATGAGATGACGCCAAGAGCGCCTGGTCTCGGCGAAGTGCAAGTTGAGGTGAAGGCAAGCTCGTTGAATTTTCATGATTATGCGGTGGTGACGGGAATGATTCCCGCAGCGGATGGTCGTATTCCGATGTCCGATGGGGCGGGTGTCGTCACGGCGGTCGGAGACGGCGTCTCCGATTATGTGGTGGGCGATCGCGTGCTGAGTTACTTTTTTCCTCATTGGCCTTCGGGTCGTCCTAACTTGCCTAATTTGTTGGGTGTTCCGGGCGATCATGTTGATGGCTTCGCGGCGCAGAGCGTTACCATGCCGGCTTCTGCCTTTAGTCGAATGCCCGCGCATCTCGATTTTGCGGCAGCGGCAACCCTCACCTGCGCGGGATTAACCGCGTGGCGAGCACTCGTGGTCGAGACAGATCTCAAGCCCGGTGATTGGGTGTTAGTGCAAGGAAGTGGCGGTGTGTCGGTGGTGGCACTGCAATTTGCCCGGATGATGGGTTGCCGTGTCATTGCCACGTCGTCATCCGATGCCAAGCTTGAGCGGCTGAAGGCGTTGGGTGCCGAACACCTGATCAATTACCGAGAGCAGGCCAACTGGGGTGAACAGGCGTTTGAACTTACGGGCGGCTGTGGAGTGGATTTGGTCGTCGAAGTAGGGGGCCCAGGCAACTTGCCACAATCCATTAACGCCTTAGCGATCGATGGATGCATCAGTCTCATCGGTGTACTCACCGGTTGGGCGGGTGAGATGCCCACTGGCGAGTTAATGAGGAAAAATGGTCGTTTGAGTGGTATTACCGTCGGCAGTCGGGCGGACCATATCAACATGATTGCCGCTGTCGAGGCCAATAACCTGCAGCCGGTCATTGATAAAACCTTTGCATTACCTGAGCTGGCAGAGGCCTTTCGCTATCAGGAGTCACAGCAGCACTTCGGCAAGATTTGCCTGAGTCTGTAGTGGGAGTGGACGTTTGTGACGACACTTGTTTTACCCTAGGCTAATCGTTGCTTTGCATGGGTTGCCAACAGGTGAGTGCGCAACTGAGTGCAATGCGGACTCAAGAGGATGACTAACGGGAGCGTAATAGGATGAGAGAATTTATTATCGGGGCGTTTTTGGTGGGCCTTACGATGACGGCGCAGGCCGGTGAGCCGGCCGGACCACACGATGGCGCCGAATGGCAAATCTGGGCTTATTCTTCTGCTGCGCCGGCACCACTGGGCACGAATGCTACGGTGCTGGGACTAGATGGTACGGTATTGCGAGAGGGCACCAATGGCTGGACCTGTATGGTGGGGAATCCGCGGCCAGCCCCTGAAGGCGGTTGGAGCAGTGCGCATCAAGCAATGCCCGTCTGTACCGACGACGTGGGGTTGAAATGGATGAGTGACTTCATGG
>Ga0115572_10002951_pt1 | contig 13481 bp, 10 predicted proteins | sample COGITO_mtgs_1206_FD_88681 | JGI IMG/M metagenome (GOLD analysis project Ga0115572, IMG submission 88681) | Pelagic marine microbial communities from North Sea - COGITO_mtgs_120607 | ecosystem: Environmental > Aquatic > Marine > Epipelagic | place: Germany:Helgoland, sampling site Kabeltonne... | reverse complement strand
TTTGTTTACTAATTCACGTAGAGCTTGTTCATAGCCCTCTATGACAAAGGGATCGTCTTTGAATACAACTCTAAGAGCGTCTAGAGTGCCATCTAATTCCTCTTGGGTAATTTTAGAAAGCCGACCTAGTTTTGTATTAAGGGTGGTTGCATCCGGTGCGCTTAAACCAATAGGAGATGATCCGAATACCTTAGCGTTTACTTGTTTTATTGCAGAGGACTGAACTGACTTTAAGACCAAAGCTTTCTGTGGGCCATCTGGTAGTCTGTTGATTTCAGTTAAGAGAGCTTCCATAGCGTTCCCGCCATCTTTACCAGTTAGAAGGTCTCCTATTACTATAGCTGGCTTACTTTGACTAGCACCCTTATTATAATCAGATACAAACTCATCTAAAATACTTGTCTCTAGTGCGGCCTCGTTGAGTTGTGCCTTTTTAAGCAATTCATCAGCGGCTAGTGTCTTAGAGCCTAAGTCTACCTGTACTGCATCTATGTCGTTAATAGCCTTTTGTAAGTCTGCAAATAGAGGCGAGTTATTGTTCTTAAGTTGCTGGGATATGCTATTAAATGAGTCCTGTATGGCTACATAATCCAAACGTCCCTTAGCCCTATTAGGGTTTTTTAAAGCCTTAGCCATCTTAATTGTGGCCTGTGATATATAGTAATCCAATATAGGCTTGGATACGTCACCGCCCATTGCTAACTCTAAGTCTTTAAACAGTCTACCCGTTGGGTCATTTACAACCTCTTTTGCTAGGTTAGGAGCCTGTGTAATTAGATTACTCTCGCCCACAGGAAGACCATTGTCCAAAACAACAGGAATATTGTCACCCCTATTAACACGCTGGTTAAGCATATCAGAATATCTTTGCATAAACGGTGAATCCATCCACTTAGACATAGCGCCAGTGAATGTCCTGTCGGCGTTAATAGCGGCGGCGGCGGTTGCTCCGTCAGACATATCCAACATATATCCTAGCTGACCACCTTCCTTAGCAGTGATATGCTTCTTAAGTTGTATAAGTTTTTCAGCTACACCAGAACCCGGTTGTTCTGCTTTTATCATCTGTTCTAGCTTCTGTTTAAGCCTGTACAGGTCTTGAAACCCAATAGTACCTTCGAGGTCTCCAAGAACCTCATCGGCAGTCTGTAGCCTTGAATTTCCACCCTCACGGGGCATAGTATCAGAGAAGAAACGCTCCGCCGCTTCTGGGCTATCAAATTGAGAACTATTAACGTCAATTTCTTTAGGTTTAAAGACTGATCTGATCTCTGCTAGAATACTAGATACCTTACGATTATCTTTCCCATCAACTTTTAGAGGATCAATCTCAGTTACAACATCAGAGAGCTTCTCTCGTAACATCTTTAGCTGTGTCTGATCTAGTGGAGTATTAGGGATTGCTAAATAAGCATTCTCTACTTCTTTCCAAGTCTTTCGATAAGCATCCGCACCATCTTCTCCAAATAGTTTTATTATAGCGGAAAGTTCAGTGGTCTCATCTAGTAATTGCTTAGGATCAACGCCATCTAGCATCTTTTTAATTACAGGGTTTTCTGCAAACACTTGGTCAGTCTGTGCCGCAAGAGTATCTACTTGATCATTCAGTACATTTGTTTCAAAGGCCGCAGTTTCTGTGTCTGACTTTCTTAAATCTACTAACTCATCAGCGGCATCATTAATAGTAAATCCATCTGGAGTAATATCATCCCCTGCCTTTGCAAGAGTTGTTGACACACCATCAAACATATTAACTTGAGCAAGCCTAGAGCTAACGTTCTCAGGAACACTGCGCTGAATATCAATCATACGCTGTACCATCTCTGTGGCTTCTTTTTTGACAAAGGCATCCCAGCCATCGCCCATGCCGTTTTTTAGTTTTTGATTGGTAACAGTTACGTAAGCTTCTGCGCCTTTAGATAAAGCATTAACGGTGTCTAAAGGTACTTTGCCTTTAGTATTACCAATAGTAAGATGTAAGTCTGCATTATTATTTAGTACTGTAGCTAATTGCCTTACATTTTGTATAAATTCCTTACCACCTAATTCTTTAAGCTTGGGGTCAAGAAAGACTAATGTATTTAATAGTGTGCCTTCTCTAACTGTTCTAGTTAACCACTCACTATCAACAGCACCTCTAAGGCCTTTAACTCTCCTTGTACCAAACTTTATTGTTTTGGCTATAGGATATAAGGCAACATCAAAGACGCCATCTACAATGAAGCTATCTAAAATCATAGATATATCATTTAAGGTTTCTTCTTCAAGGTTAGGGAAAACTGATTTTATAGTCTCTGGCCTTACCAGAAGAGTACTATCTCCCTCAGTAGTTACAATAGCCTGTGCCATAGCCGCACCAATAGAACCACCAGCATACGCTCTTATCGCTGGGGCCGCTAATTTACCAGCACCCGCTACAGTCTTGAATGCTTTATATCCACCAATAGCAGGGATACCAAAAGAAATCATATCGGCAAGAAAGCCTTCACCACCACCCATGTCCAACTCTGGTATACGCTTCTCAAGGTCGGACTGTTCCGTAATATTTAGCTCTAAGCCACCCTTTTCTTTTACATCGCCTATTTTTTTACCTTCTGGTAAATCATCTCCTTCAACATAAAGCACATCATCTTCGCGCTCTACAAGCCCACCAATAGAAGTAACAATCCTTCTAGCACCACTGTCTATGGCTCTTTCAATCACACTGCTATCAACCGCTGGTATACGGGTCATTTTTACTTCATTATTTTCGTCCACCTCGTAGTAAACGGATATTTCTTGATTTTCCTCATTGAGCATCGTATTAGCTAGAGCTACTGGTATTCCCGCCGCTGGTTGTTCACTATAATTTTTAACAAAATTACCCACTACATTAGAAGTAGCCCACCAAGGTACTTTTGTTGTGGGATACTTGGCTTTTTCAGCTTCACCCGCCGCAATATACTCAGCGTCCTGTGCCGCTAGTTCAGCGCGTCTTATCTGGGCTTCATTATCGTCTTCTGAAAAACCTACTAATTGACTAAAATCACCCAATCCGGCTTTTATCATGTTGAACACACCTAAGTTTTCGGCTGGTTTAAGAGGTGTGCCATCGTCACTTTTTAAATCACCATAGAAGTAATCATGGTCTTTTGTTAGGGGTTCTTGTTTCTTTTTAAGCTCCTTAGTTCTCCCAAAAGTGACCTGTTCTATTTGCATCTTTTTTTGTGCATTGGATAGCTGACTATCATTTTGTATACGATTAACCGTAGACTGATAAACTTCATCACTCTGTAGAAGCTCCCTAGTTTTCTTAGCGTCCAGTTCTGCTTGTGCTTCTCCAGCGGCAAGTTCTAGGGCTAATATCTCTTCTTGGGTTAACTCTTCCATATTAATTACTACCCTCAGCTATAAGCTTCATCTGTGCTAAACTCACATTGTTCTGTTTTGCCGCGGCCATCATTGCGGCCTCTAAATCAAACATTGGTTCGCCGTTTTCTTTTAGCCTTCCTTTTAGAAAGTTAAGATTTCCAAGTGCTATGCTTATAACATTAGGGTCTATACCCTCTAAGGTTAATCCATCCCCAAGAAAGTTTCCTGTTTGTGACGGAGGTTCAATAGTAGAAGAAGTTTCTGCATTTAGCCACGAAGTTTCTTCTTGTAGTCGATTGAACTTAACAAACTCATCCATATCTCTAGGGAAGCCACTTAATTTACCAATTAGGGTTTCTAGGCGAAGGATTTCTGTATTTGCTCCTTTACCTGTTTCAGTAGAACCAAAGGCAGTCTCAATACCGCGCCTCACTTTACCATAAGTTTCCTTAGTTAGCTTACGTATATTAAGATCAAATGCTTCGAGACCCCCTGTACCAGCATTTACCTGTCGTAGAGCCTGTTTAAAGTCGGTATCTGATAAACCTCTGCCCGATTGTTCTAGGTTTATAGAGGCGTACAAGTAAGCGTACTTGAGTATTTCAGCATCAAAGAGTGCCTTAGCTCTAGCGGAGCCTACAAGTTTTTCAGAGTCAATACCACCCGTAACCTCTTTAGCAAATTGATCTGTGGATAGCCCTCTATCAAGATAGCTGTTAAAAACATCTGTAGTAATTTTTAATCTGCCAAGAATTGATGTTAGATCGCCAACTATATTCAGTACCTCTGGATTAGCATTAGCCATGTCTGAAAGACGTTTAGCAGATCGTATAGTTGCCAAAGACTTATTCTGAGTGTCGCTCATAGGCGTGAGTAGATCATCTCGAAGTCTGGTAAATTGTTTATCAATCTGGTTTTGTATTTCAACAGACACAGGCTGGGTAGGTGTATTTGCCGGAACTTCTACAATAGCGTTTGTAAAGGTATTGCGTAGTTTACCGGACTTTGTACGCCTTACGTACTGACCATCTGCAAGTCTAAACAAGTCACTGCCTTCTATTATAGGATCACTATCATCTACAACTGTAGTGCCTTCTTTAAGCTTTCTTTCCATTGTATTTATTTCATCAAAGGTCATTGTTTTAAGGTCTAGACGATTTTCTAATAGGTATGCCCTTCTAGCAGTCTCGTCAGGATCAATGTCTTCAGCCGCTGTTGCCGCCATTTCTTGAGATCGAACCTCAGTAAACAAATCTTGCCATAGTTTTTGAAGCTTAGGATTTGTTTTCATATCTTCTGCGTTTAGAATCAAATAATTAGATAGTTTATTTGTAGTATCAAGACCGTCTAATTCATTTAATTTCTCAATACCTTGGTTAGCCTCTAATTTCTTTTTAAGAGTATCCAACACCAAGAATGCATCAGGGTCTTCGGCTTGACTAATCAACCCTGTGTCCAGAAGTATGTCTACTTCTTCTAGCGACATTTTAGATAAATTATCTAGTTTCTGCCAAAACTCCTTACTTTGTTTTGTAGTGGCCTCCCACTTTCTTTCCCATTCAGCTATCAGTATTTCTGCATTTTCACGGTTTGCATTTGTACCATTTAATAAATCCTTTAGACCTATTCTATCAGCCCAGCTTGTATAGGCTGTTTCTTTAGGCTTCATTTTGCTGGCATCATTCTCTTTTGCCAAGCTTTCTAGCTTTGAAATCATAAGCTTTTGGTCTGCATTAGCATCATCGTAGTAGATTGTTTTTAGACCTTTTATAGTATTTGCAGAAGCCCCAACCATTTTTTCTAGGATTTCATCACTTAGAGGCTGATCACTTTGTACCGCATCAAATATTGTAATAGCGTTTTTGATGTTTTTAACTTGTTGAGACCTAGGATTAAGTGCCTCTTCCGTTTTTAACATCGTAAGTAGCACCAACTTCTTTTGTGGATCAGCTAATCTTTCAAATAGCTCTTGTGGTTTGTTCCAGTAGAGATCGTCTTTTTCTATTTCTTCTTTGGCTATTGCAAACTCTTCAAGTGTTGCTCTTTTTTCGGGAGTTAGCTTTGCCCCTATTCCTTTATCTGTCTGACGAAGCTTTGCCCTCAATTCGGGTGCGGTCATGTTGCGTATGTCGGACAGAGACATATCACCATACATTACCCAACCTTTGTTATTGGCATATTCTTGGATGTTAGCAACATCTTCATCATAATTAGGAAACTTATTAGGCGTTAGCTCATAGGCTGACTTTAGTTTATCTAGCTCTGTTTCCCATGTGTCTATAGAAAGGGTATTTACATTGAATGCTTTGGGAGTATTTGATAATAAAGAATCGGTCTCTTTAATAACTTTCTCTTGAGTAACTTTCTCAGCCCCCACCTTAAGATCATTACTACCTGACGTAAGCTTACTATCACTAGAGACACTACTACCGCCAGTACTCACACTCGTATTGACCCCTGAGCTACTACTATTAGTACTACTACCTGTTTCAACTATAGGGGGAGCGCCTTGGTCGTTCCACAAACTATTAAGTTGTATTTTAAAATCATCATTCCCTTCAAGAAGATCAAGCACACCTTTGTAGGTAGTAATACCCATGTCTTTAACAGCGTTCAGTATTCTAGGTTTTAACGTAGAAACTGGAACTTTAGGCGCACCGGGAAATCCACTAGAAACTTGGTATAAGGCACGATTAATATATCGACCCATCTGTAGGTCAGCGGCTTCTTTAGCCTGTTGTAATTTAGCGCGTTCTTTGCGTATAGCCGACTCTTCTTGCTTCTTTAAAAAGTCTTCTTTTCGCCGTGCATCTGCCTCAGCACGAATGCCAAAGGTAACCTGTTCTGCAAATCCCTGTAAACCATAAGGGTCTGGATCAGCCTTTTTAAAAGACCCAGCCGCTAGTCCCGCATTTACTTTACCAACTTGAGACTTAAAGCTCATCTTCAGGCTCCTCTTCTTCTATGTCAGAACCGCCTAGCATTTCCATCTGTTCATCTACGGGTGCAATCATTTCATCAGGGATGCCCATCAGACCGCCTGTGGGAGCCTCTGGTGCTTCAACCTGTTCTTCTTCGACTTCACCCTCATCTTCTTCTTGTTCGATGATCCCTAGGGCTTGTTTTAGCAGTGTAGGGGTTATGATTATCTCATCTTTATTTCTAATACCCATGTCATAGGATTTACCTAAGTCTTTAGCGGTAATCTCAATGTATCTGGCTAGTGGCCCTGCCGTCAGTAGAGCAAGATCAATAGGCATTTTACCTGTAGATACAGCCTGTAGGAGTAGCGTAGAAACAATGGTTGATATCTGTGCATCAATATCCAGCATAGCCATTACCATTTGAGACTGAAATGGATCGTCTACTTTGCTGATTAAATAGGATACTGCCTCATCATAATCTACAATATCAGGTGGCCTGTGCCATGCGTAATTTCTAGTATCTGAAAGAAGATTAGCACCGGGAATAGGAGAACTATTTCGCATCTTTTTTCTCCTTATCCTTTTTAGTCGGCTCACCAAGAAGCTCTTCTTCTAGCGCATCAAAATAGTCTGGAGTGTGGTACAATACCCCATCATCAGCTAACTCAGCCAATTTGTTGGGCATCTTACCATCAAGAAACTTTTCAATGGATAACTTTACTGCATCTTGAAATTGCATATCTTACTCTTTCTACTATTAAGCGCCCATCCACCAAGGCTTTGAACCAGCACCTAAAATTGCGCCACCTATTGAAAGGATTGATTTCCACGCACTACTTCCACTATCTTGTTGACCTGACTGTGCTTGAAGCTGTGCAGTTAGTAGCAATAGTTCTCGCTGTTGATCATTATCGGCAGACTTCCATATGTAATCTAATAGACTGTCTGCATCATCCCATAGTGCGTTCTGGGCCTCTTGTGTAAGGTCTAGTGCATTCTTAATGTCAGTACTAGCGGCATCAAAACTATTCTGATTATTTGTAGTGGCTACTTCTTGTCTCCATCCAGCATTAGCTACGTCAATATTATATTGCATATTAGCTGTGTACTGTTGTCTGGAGTTTTTCATGTCTGCCAGAAACTCAGAATTATCGTTTATCTCACCAGCATTAAACTTTTTAAGTGCGTTTATTTCAGTAGCATTATGTCGCTGAATAGAGGCATTAAGCTCATCGTAGAACTTAGCCATATCGTTAGTCTGTTCCGCTGTGAACAATGCCTGAGCGTTTGATGCTTCGGTATTCTTAAACAGGGCATCTACCATAAATTGTTTATTAAGGACTTCTGCCTGTTGCTCGTTTGTTAGATTACTTAAGTCCATCTCTAGGAAGGCTTTAGCGTTGGAAACAGCCGCTGTCTCACGGGCATCTAGGTTACCCATCTCAAACTGAGCGAGTACTTTAGCTTTGTTAATAATAGCGGCTTGCTTGTTATCCAAGTTGGCTATCGTAATGGTCTGGAAGAATGCCGCTTCTTTGTCTGCTACACCTATTGTAGCTTCCATTATAGCATTGGCGTAGGCTTCTGTAGCCGCTGAACCCGTCATACCACCAAATGCTACGGTCTGTTGTATATTTCTTAGATTAGCTTGCGCCCAAGTTGGTATTCGTGCATTGCCGTTACTGTCCTTAAACTCACCAGAAATAATCTCTATCTGACCCATTAGGGTAGCTTTATGATCTGTGTAGTTTCCCTCACCTAGCTTCTCAGCCAGCATCTTACCTTCTACTGTAGAAGTATTAATAATGGTTGATATGTTCTGGGAAGCAAAGTTGTCTAGGGAATTACCCATGACGCCTTCGCCTTTAGCTTCGGCCTCTACGTCAATCGCTATGCTATCGGCGTCTACAAGATTGTCACTGTCTATTGTACCAGTAGCGGCATTAGCTTCCATGTCACTAGTTATAACATTTTCAGTAACATCGTAAGTTGTAGTATCCGCTGTATTTACTGCCCCTACTACCTCTGCGTCACCAGTGCCTACTACTTCTGTTTGTTCAAGATCATCTAAGCCTTCAAACTCACCTACAGTAGTTCCTTCAGTATTTACGTCTAGCGTAGGGGTTACATCCTCAACCTTTAAGTTTCTGTCTTCCAGATACTTCATGGCATTGGCTATGATTTCTTTTTGTGTGCCTTTTACATCTTCAAATCCAGCCGCCTTAGCCATATCCAACACTTTTTGGTAGTACTCATCTTCACTAGAGCTTTCACCACCTTCACCTGTGTCTCCTATGCCAGCATTAGCATCTGCGTAACTCTGCAATTCAGCATTACCACCATCATCATCTCCGCCACCCACATTTTGACTAGCGTTATACTGATAGGCAGTCTGTTCAGAAAGATTATTTTTATCATAGTTAGGGTCACTATATCGTCTGCCCTGTTTATCAACAGGCTGTGCTAGTGTATCTACAACCTTGCCATCTATGATACTTACTTCATACGGCATATTAAGGAAGTTGTAGGAATATTGCATCCCATTTTCGCCAGCTTTTTTGTATACCTGTCTTCCATCTACTACTTGTGGAGTGTCTACTTCTGGATCAATACCATTTGCCCAGCTAGTGATGCCGGATAACAAACTAGGTAGAAGACTAGCTCCCCCGGTAAGTACTCCGCCTATCACCTGTCCTGTAGACAAGGATTTATATGTTCCTTTAACCTTATTATCGCCTGTTTTAAGTGAATCCGGTAATCCAAATATAGAATTACTAACTCCGCTTACAACTTCTCCAAGGTTTTTACTGTCTCCATGACCAGATGAAGTATCTCCAACGTTCTTATTAGATTGATTTGTAGCATTGCTGTCCATAAAACCGCCATCAATGACAGTATTAGTACCAGTATCTACAAGACTACCGCCTTGGTATTCTTTACCATCATCAGCCGTAAAGACATTTGCAACACTTTCGCCAAAGCTATTACCGCCCCCGATATTATCTGACCACCAACTCATTAGAGATTATCCTTTTTTTCTTCACAGGCTCTAATACGATCCCGTAAGTTTATATAATCAGCAACGGCTTTATCAATGGCAACACTGTCTTGCGGAAGGGCTGTTAGCTCATCTGCCAGTTTGTTGTTATATTCCTCAGAGTAATCCGCCATTGGTGGGCAGTATACTTCTAGGCTTGTTCTATAAACCGTTCCCGCGCAACCTGTCAGTAAGACTATCGCGGCTAGTGATGCTATCATCTTCATGTTCTGCCATTGCCTTATAAAAGTCGGTAGTTTTTTGCTCTGCCTGTAAATCATCTTTGAGAACTTCATTCTTTGCATTTGCAGAGCCACGTACTCTGCCCATTACGTATAGAATGGGCAAAGCTATTGCTAAAGTAGCTATAATGTAGGTTTTAATTTTCCCAAAAAGGAACACTAGTGGATACCCTCTTTGTTATCCTTAAATCGGGCATAAGCGGCTAGGGCTATGCCACCTACAGCGCAAATAAGAAATATTGTTTTTAGCATTGGGGCATAGGATACTAGACCCTGTATTTGACCCGCTATCTCATTCAAGCCTGTAGCCATACCAGCAACACCAGCACCAGCCATAGTCTTAGACTTAAGTAATGACTTAGGTGCTTCTGCCGCAACCTTCTGTGGCATTTCAGGCCCACCCTCATCCGAAGGAAGCTGTGCGTCCTTACTGAAGATAGCCGCTTCTGCCGCACGGCGGCGAGTAAGTCCACGTAGAGGCTGAAGTTTGCCGTCTATTCTGGCTTTATTCCAGCGCATAATTTGCTCTGGGCAATCATCGTAGTGTCCTAAGTTTAGACGTTTGAGAAGGGTTGATGATTTAAACGCCCCCCCGCCTAAGTTGAATACGAACGAAGTAAGACTATCATACTGTCCCTGAGAAAGGGGAACATTAACAAGTTGCTTAACAATTTTGCCGTGTTCATTTAAGTCTTCTAGTAGCCTCGCTTCGGCTTCTTCTTTAGTACACCGCATACCAGAGCGAATACCCTTAGTTGCCCCATACCCCAGCGTCCATTTTCCGGCAGGGCATCGATAACTATGTACTAAGCCATCATCTTTAATTTTGTGCAGACCTTCAAACATTTTTACAAGTGCTATACAGTCTTGGGATACAGTTGTTGGGTGCATATTTTATCCTGTTTGAGTATATAAACCACTGCCAGTATTAGCGGTAGCGCCTGAATTGGCTGGACTTAGGTTACCCATAGTTGCTTGAGAGTACTGAGCTAGTTGATTAACTCTAGCACCTACATCAATTACGCTCTGACCTAACTTCTGTCCTGTTACATCAAACGAATTTAGCATCATCATACCTTGCTCGTTAATTGAGCGAGTAATAGTATTGCCTTGTTGGTCTATACTGCTTCTAATCAAATCTCCATTATCATCATATGCGCTACCTAACTGGTTAAAGTCATTACGCATACCCTCGTCTAGGCCTTCTAAACCAGCGGCTACTTGGGCAGTATTTCTTAGCTGAACAACTTGCCCTGCATCTATGTTTCGGAATTGTTGCATTGTTTCGTTTTGATCCGCACTAGAACCAGCCGCCATATTACCTAGCTCACTCATAGTCTCGTTTTGATTAGCTACGTTTGTTGCTTGTGCCTGAGCAAACCCTGCGTCTACACCTGAAGTAAATCCAGCAAGGTCTTCTCTTATCCTTTGAGCCTCACCCGCCTGTGATAGAGCTAAATCGGCTCTTGATTTGTTTGCTAGGGTGGTATCATCTGAATACCTGTCAGAAAAATCATCAAAGGTAGACTTAAAATTATCTTGGGTAGACTGTAGAATACCCTGATTTTCCAAAGAAGTTGCCGCATAAGTGTCTGCATTACTAGACATAGCATCAACAGTGTCCTGAAGAGTACCCTGCCCTGCGATAACATTGCCTTCAGTAGTATTAAGCTGACTACCTAGGTTTCCTAAATCTGTATTAGTTGCGGCAAAACCAGCATCTACATTAGCAGTGTTAGCTAGAAATCCAGCATCGACTGCGCTCTGTACATTACCTACGTTAGTGTCTACCGTGTCGAACCTTTCGCCCTGTTCAGCAAATCCAGAATCCATACCACTCTGCACATTTCCAACACTGCTATCCAGAGTATCAAACCTAGACCCTGTGTTATCAAAGCCAGTATCCAGAGAGGACTGTAAGCCCCCTGTATTGCTATTCATCTGTGCCAACAAGTTATTATAGTACTGTTCTCTACTAGCTCCGGCGGCATCAGCATTGGTAGTCATGCTGGTATTCAAGCCAGTGAGTGCATTGTTGATATTACCAAACTCAGTGTTTGCTGTATTGGTCAGGCCTGTAAGACCAGTATTTACCGTGCCTATATCAGAAGATAAATTATTAATACCTGTACCAACCGCACCAAAACCTTCTTGGGCCTGAGTAGCTAGACCTGTTTGGTTTGCTTGTATCTGGTTGTACTGATCATCTCCAAGCCCAGTGTTAGTGACTTGTGTAGTTTTATTAAAGCACATTGTTATATCTCCTTGGTAGCCGCATATCCAGTTGGGCAATACCCTCGTTTTTCAAGAAACTTACGGTAGGCCGGACTGTCACTACCTGTGGTTGCACCCATCATTATTTCGTGTGCGCCTTTATTTTTAGCCCATGTCTCAAAAGCATCCATTAGTTGAGGTAAAGCTTTAGGAGCGCATCGGCGGTACTCAGGCATTAGTATTAGTGTGAAATCCCCTGCCTGTAGGCTATCGGAAAAATACGGAGTATCTATAAACCCGTGTAAGTAACCAATGATTTCTTTAGTGTCTTTGTGTATTACTAGGTTGCAGTATATGTGGCTTTTATCTTTTAAACTTGCTTTAAAATAATCTGCCACTTTTGTGCGGTTGAAGGTGAAGGGTTTATATCTACTGTTTTGATGTAGCCAGTATAAAATGTCTACGCATCTTTCTGCATCAGTCTCACGAAAGCGGCGTAAGTAAAAGTCATTCTTGGACACTTATACCTCGTAACTCTGTGTCTTGTACTTGCATTATAACACTTTATAAGGTGTGATTGCAAGTGTTATTTCCTTATTTCACACTCTGTAAAAACTTCAAAGCCACAGATTTATCTCTTGTTATAATAAGAATAGTGTTATTATCGTCTATAACTATCCACTTATTTTTCTTTTCAACTAAAACCACTTAATATCTTATTAATCACGCCGCGTCTTTAACTGGTTGTGGAGTAGCATCGACTACAGCCTGTGCCGCTGTGCGTTCTGCTACATCTGTTGTGATAAGAGGGTTTTCTATAGTCTCCTCTGTAGGCTCTTCTTCGCTCATGGGATCATCAGGATAAACCCACCGTGTGACCGTAGCCTCAACAGCCTCGACTTCAGTGACCGTTATAACATCTGTCATAACATCGACCATTGCCATTGTGTTTTCGTCCCACACCTGTTCACCTGTGGCTTGGCTTTCGGTTACTTCAGTACGGCCTACTGAGACTACATACTGTGCTAGTCGGTCTGTGGCTGTCTTGTAGTCTGACAGTTGTTGAGCGAACTGTTTAGCATCAGCCGCTGCTTGTAGGTCTGTAGGTATGTCACCAGTGAAGCAGTCTGCGCCTTCAAGGATGATGGCGTCTAGGACATCCTGATAGTGGCGGTTTGCTGGGTCTAGTGGGATAGATGTGTTATCATCTTTTTGAATACTCACTGCGCTACCTTCGAAGGTATTTATTACATATGTCATATTATTATAACTCCGCATGAAGGGCTAATTTTGCAAGAGAACTATTTGTGATAATCCTTGCGGCCTGTCCCGCTGTTCCATTTTGGGCAGAGGTTGCGTAAAGACTAACTAAAGTATTTCCAGAGTTAGCTATCCACAGCTGCCAAGCCGCACTAACAAAACGACTAGTCCCCCCTGCGTAATGGTTGAAGTAATTTGTGCCACTGCTTTGTATTAAGGAAGGGGTAGCCCTCATAGGAACAGGTAAATTTATCATCAAGTCAATTTGTGTCGCACTGTGAAATTCCCCCATACCACAAAACTTAGAAGCACCAGAAACGTGCTGGTAATAGTACCTTTGGCAAGCGGCCAGTTCTTCACCGTAGCTTCGGTGTTCGAAGGGGGTGGCTATATTTCCAGCTTCTACTTGCAAGCCTGTGACTTCGAAGTATTTATTATTAGCTGATTGCACAT
>Ga0115572_10002950_pt1 | contig 13481 bp, 16 predicted proteins | sample COGITO_mtgs_1206_FD_88681 | JGI IMG/M metagenome (GOLD analysis project Ga0115572, IMG submission 88681) | Pelagic marine microbial communities from North Sea - COGITO_mtgs_120607 | ecosystem: Environmental > Aquatic > Marine > Epipelagic | place: Germany:Helgoland, sampling site Kabeltonne... | reverse complement strand
TGCTGCCAGCATTTGTATAAAGTTACGACGTTTCATGGCAGTTTCCTATTCGTAGATGTAGCGATAGTCAGATAAAAGATAAGTCATAACCGCCATCCAAGAACGGATGACATAATTTGAGTCGTATTCAATACGTGCCTCAGAAGCTAAGTCGGCATCTCCATTTTCTCTGTCCCAGCGTGCACGACAACCCCAAGTGAGAGCGGTAGAAGGTGTTGGTGTGTAATCATCAGGGTTGGCTAATAAGGTTTGCCCTGTTTGCCAAGTTGACAAAAATACTTGGTAAGTGGCTTCAATTTCAGCACTTGTAATCGCTAGGTCTTCTGCAAGTAACACAGAATGTAAGTATTGAATATTGGTTTTAATTGCCTCTACATTAGAAGCAATTTCAAAACCGTCTTGATCAAAAGGTTCTATTTCAGTGCTGACAAATTTAAACAAGCGGCGCTCATTGATTTCTGGGCTTCGTTCTTTAGTGAAATCAAACGCTGTTGCGCGACAAGCCATTTCTGTCGCCATTAATTCTTGCATGGCAATCATCAATCCACTGGGATCTTCAATGCGTGTGGTTACAGAATCAGAATCAATTCCACCAAACATGATGCGAGTATCTTTTTTATTCTCGCGAAGTTCATCCCAATTAAACCCTAAAGTAGCGGTTAATTTTCTTTGCAGCATTTCAGGCGTTAATAAACGAACGGCTCCAATGTGCTCTGCGGAAGGCAATGTCTCTTCATCTATTTGAACAGCACGATAATAAGGGCTTAATAAAATACCATTAATGGCGGTTTTGATATTCCAGTTATCCGCTGCCATAGCCTGGCCAATACTGGTTACAATACTACGTTGCGCGTTATAGGCGGTAATGTCTGCTTCACTGGCGCTGGTGCCTGGTGTACTCAAAAGGTCTTGACCAATAATGCCTTTATACAGATGTCGAGTGATGGCGCGCATATAACGAGGATCTTGTGCTATTTCGTTGCCTAGCCATTGCAGCATATTAGAATAAACGTCACTTCCCGATAGATTGATTTTTTTACCAGCAATTCCAGGGCTTCCGATATCGTTTGAACTCCACGAGTTGGCGGTGCTATAGCTAGGCACTCTGCGACCGCGATCATCCCAGTGTTGGAACGTCGATGCGATAGGATCCATTACCGTATGGCAGGTATAGCAAGCAGGGTTTTGTAAAGTGGGTACTGCGCTTGTGGTATCGATTGCATCTTCGGGACGCGAACCTTCGATTGCTAAAATATCGGTATCTAAAAATATGTCATAAACCTTGTACGAGCGATGACGATTACGATTTGTGTTTGTCGTAGGAAAACGGTTTAAGAACATAGCCGAAGTTAACATGCCCGCATGAGGAATACCGTTAGCATCGTGTTCTAGTGCTTTAGTAATTCGAGCCGGTTTAAAGTCGTAAGGATCGTAACGTAATGTCGCACTTGCATAATTACTGGAATACTCTAGGCAAGGGTTCTCATCATCAGGCAATACTGCAAAGCTATCACTAGAGTTGATTAAAACGGCATCGTATACTTTTTGGCTATACCAATTCACCATGACATAATCTGCAGTAACAAGTTCAGTAATCGGCAGATCATTCTGAGTAATGTAGTTAATTAATTCTAAACCTTCACGAGCGACCGCATCATTACTTAAGCGGTTGGCACAATTTCGATTATCTTCATTCGCATCGTCTCCTCCAGATGGATAATCAATGGAATACCAAGCTTTATTTTCGTAGTCGTTGGCACTTAATAAATCTAACGCCTCGTCATCATTATTGGTTATAAAAAGGTATTTATCGGTGAGGAATACATCGTTGAATATTTCAGTGAGTCGGTTGTGGAATTCATCTTCAGCCATGACTTCATTCATAACGGCTGCAAAACCAGCTTCACCTTCCGCCAGGACTTGGGCAGTCTCAGCTTCTGTTGGTAAGCGCCCGGCAAGTTGTACTGTGGCATTACGTAAAGTTTGGTCTAAATTAATAACCGATACACCGTCTAAACTTGTTGCTGCTTCATATAGTGTTAAACCGTTAAAGGCATACATTATATATTCTGCAACATTATTAGCGCAGTCGCCGTCACAGTCAGTGACGCTGGTGCCTTGGCCAATGGGCATGGTTAATGAAATTTCATCGGCTAGGGTTGCGATACTGGTACAGGTTGCACAGGCAACCAGCGGGGTACCAATTTCAGTACCATTACCTTCTGCACCGTGACAGCCTGCACATTGTTCGCCGTAAAGGCGTGCGCCTTCAGCGTTGTAATTGCCAAAATCTAAATTATTTTTAACTGAGTTGCCACCAACGTCACCGTCGTAAGCTTGTTCGCAGCCGGTTATGGCGAACAAGGTAAATAGCAAGGCGAGAATTCTTATTGAAATCACGGGAGATACCTTCATTAAATTTATTTGCATATTTTAACGGAAGGTATTTTTTTTACTGTTGAGCGTGTCACGTCTCTGTTAGTTGGTAATATCGTGCTAATGATTTTAACTAATTTTGTGAACTGTTCGGCTGATTGTTGTTAAAAAATTATTAATTGTATGGAATAAAAAATACTCCAAGCTAAGACCAATAGCGATGTTAGAGCTAGGTATTTGTTGAATGACTCTCCTTGAGTTTGTTTTTTTTGATTTATTATTTTAGTTTTATAAATTTTAACGCTTAAAAAAATGGCATAAGGAAGTAGTAGGAAAATACTGTAAGGCTGATAGTTATCGAAAGGGATTAGCACAAAAGGAAATATGATAAACATACAGTAAAGTGTTCTTGCATTGTGTTCTCCAATACGAACGGCAAGAGTATGTTTACCCGCAGCTTTATCACTCTTAATATCTCTTATGTTATTAATTAACATAATCGCAGCGACTAATAGCCCCATCTGGGTTGCGGGAAAAAATAGCTGGGTATTAAATTCGTGTGTTTGTAATACATAGCTCGCCATGATTGCGAGATAACCGAAATAGAGAAAAACGGCGATTTCACCTAATCCCAACGAGGCGAGGGGTTTCTTTCCGCCGCTATAGGCATAAACGCCAAATATCGAAAATAAACCCAGAAATAAAAATGCCCAGCCACCTTTAATTATTAGGTATAAACCGCATATACAAGCAATGAACATAGTGAAAAAAATAGCATAACGCATTGTGCTAGGTTTTATTAAGCCACTTTGGATTGCTCTTATTGGACCTACTCTTTCTGCGTTATCAATACCGGATAGTCCATCAAAATAGTCATTGGCAAGATTAACTGATATTTGTAGAAATAAGCAGCAAATCAAAATGATCAATCCTAAAAAATAATCTAAAGATTGATTGTGCTCATGCTTTAAGTCATGCCAAGCGAGGCTTTGCCCTAATATGATGACGGCGAATGCGACTAATAATGTTTTTACTCTAATTGCTTGCCATGCTATCTGGGCTGATGAAATAAGAGTTAATTGGCGCTGCAAGAGAATGTCCTGTGTTATAAATAAGTTATAATGAGTTTCTTGGCAATTAAACACGGCTTTCGCAAATAAATATATGCCTATCCGGCTCAGGAGTTAATTCGGATGAGGGTGATTTTGTATCATTTAGTACGCTCGCCGGTAAGGCTTGCGCGAATTACTCATAAGCGAGGAAAGCGTCGTATTCGTAGGGACCTGCTGGCTGTTAAGCAAGCGCTTGCCCAAGAGAAAGCAGAAACTCATGAAATGCTGGCTATTTATCGGAAGTTTACCCAAGGTGAGGCGACGAAAGATGAGTTACGCATCGCTAATGAGCAATTGGGTGATTTGGTAAAAGGGCTTGGTATTGGTGTTTTTGCAGTGCTGCCATTTGCACCGATCACTATTCCCTTTTTGATCAAACTTGGCCAACGTATGGGAGTTGATGTATTACCCAGTGCATTTTATGAGAAAGAGGGTAAAAAGCCATCTGCTGAAGAGCAATTAAAGAATCTCGGGGACAGCTAAAGAAGTTCGGAGACTAGCTCTAAATCTGATAGCTCTGGCCAACTTCCCTGCTCAGGTAAAGCACTGAAATGAAAAATTTGGTCTTTCCAAGAGAACGATAAATTCAGCGCATGTAGGTAACAGCGATCTGCTTGTGCGCCTTTATAACGTTCATCCCCTAAAATCGGGCAGCCGATACTTTTTAATGCAACTCGAATCTGATGTGTCTTACCTGTCTTCGGCTTAATAACGTACAGACGTTTTGCGTCTTTGTTTTCTGTTTCGATCGCGCAAGAGTTGAACTGAGTGATTGCGGGGTTGTTCATGCTTCGAGTTAATAGCCAACTGCCATTGCGGCCTTTTTCCATATCGCCTTTTATCCAGCCTTGTTTCTTTTTCGGCTTACCTAAAGCAATGGCAATATAATGCTTTTGAACTCTTTGCTCGCTGAACATTGGGGTAAATGCGGCGGCTGCTTCGGCGCTTTTGGCAAAAATAACCAAACCTGAAGTGACTTTATCTAAACGGTGAACAGGCCAGAGTTTCGTAATGTTGGTTTCGACTTTTTGTAGTGCGCTAAGAGCATGCTGTAACAAGCTAATATCATTAGGCTGTCCTTGCTCTTGTTGCATACTTATTCCCGCAGGTTTGTTCACAATAACCCAGTCTTCATGATTATGAATTATGGTTAATTGCATGAATTCTGGGGCTGTCGAGGACGTATCAGGCATTAGCGGTTTTGTTCTTCGATAATTTCTAATAAACGGCGCACTAGCGCTTCGAATGTCTGAGCTTCTTCATTCGATTTACTGGCGGTAAAGCTATACATCAGGCGTTCAATTTCATCCTTAGACATATATTTCACAGCGACGGGGTTGATCATAATCTTTTCTCTTAAACTAATGCTTTAACATGATACTAAATATGTAGAGTATCAGGGCTGGGCATTGTAGCGGAAAGGATTAATAAGGGAAGGCTGGTAACAAATAACAACAGCAATTTCTTCATTATGTCCGATACTTAAAATAGTCAAATTGAATCAGGTTGAAATGCATGATATCTAAAGGTCTGTTAAGAATGCGTATCCCTGCGCTACTTCCCCTTTGTTTAGTGCTTGTGTTTGCTCTATCAGCAACAAAAGCAGCTGCTGATGAGGTTAAAGAAAGTATTGGCGATTTAGGAAAAATTAATGACCCCGTTCAAGATGCCAAACAAGCGTATAGTAATGGCATTAAGGAGTTCGTTGGTATTACATTAGAAAAAGGTGTGTTAATTCCAGGATTGAAAACGGCTCAAGAAGCGAGGGTTCGTAAAAGTTATATAGTACGCTCGCTTAATCATCGCTGGCAGTCCTTTACCAATATCGAGAAAGATCCGCGAAGAATGTATCAGTTAAAACGTTATGCTAACCGTTATAATATGATGATGATGAAATTAATAGAGCAAAATGAGCTTAAACAGAAGCGACAATATCGTTACTAAATAGCGACAAAAACACTGAGACCTTTTATCACCGAGGCTTTTTATATGGACTGTCGATTAGGCTGTGGGGCTTGTTGTATCGCTCCTTCGATTACGAGTGCTATTCCAGGTATGCCCAATGGCAAGAAAGCCGGGCAGCGTTGCATCCAATTGGGGAGTGATAACTTATGCAAAATATTTGGCATGCCAGAAAGGCCAAAGGTTTGTGCTGATTTTGGTGCAGAACCTTGGGTGTGTGGTGATAGTGATGAAGAAGCCTTAATTATTCTTACCGACCTTGAGAGCGATACAGTGAATCATGTATAAAATTGTATTTTTTGTTCCCGAAAGCCATTTAGAGATAACTAAGCAAGCCATATTTGATGCGGGTGCTGGAAAAATTGGCGATTACGATCAGTGCTGCTGGCAGGTTTTAGGACAAGGTCAGTTTCGCCCTTTGGCGGGTGCTCAGCCTTTTATTGGTAAGGTTGATCTAAATCCTAATGCAGCTGTGGAAAAAGTGATGGAGTATCGAGTAGAGCTTGTCTGTGATGATGACAATATTCATCAGGCTCTTGCAGCTTTAAGGAAAGCGCACCCCTATGAAGAGCCTGCGATGGATGTTTGGCAGCTAGCTGAGTTCTAATTGTGTCTTCTTATCTTTTTCGCATAGTTCCTGCCAGGCATCAAATTGACTCAAATAAACTTGCCCAGTTAACTCCGTTAAGAATTCGCTCCGTTTGATTTGATCCATCACTGGGCCTTTGACTTCAGAGAGATAAAAAGTAACACCGCTATCTTTTAATCTGTGATTAATAGCTTCTAAACTTTCCAGCGCAGAGGCATCAATTAGATTGACTGCAGGACACATTAAAATAAAGTGTTTCAGTTCAGGGTTGCTTGCCACTTGTTCATAAATCAAATCTTCTAGATAGCGCGCATTGGCAAAATACAGGCTTTCATCAACACGCAATGTGAGTATTCTTTTACACGTCTCGACATCAAAGCGGTCGACGTTTCGAAAATGCTCAGTCCCTGGAACTCGCCCTACGATCGCACTGTGCGGTTTACTTGTACGGTATAAATACAGTAAAAGCGATAAGCCAACCCCTGTTAAAATTCCTATCTCAACACCTTCAAGCAAAGTTAAAACAATGGTTGCGAGCATGGCTATAAAATCATTGTGAGAATACTTCCATGTGCGCTTAATCGCTTGAAAATCAACCAGTGATAGCACTGCGACAATAATCGTGGCAGCCAAGGTGGCTTTCGGTAAAAAATAGATGAGTGGTGTTAAGAATATTGCTGCTAAAGCAATACCTATTGCTGTAAAAGCACCAGCTGCAGGGGTTGCTGCACCGGCATCGAAATTAACGACTGAACGAGAAAAACCACCCGTGACAGGAAATCCTCCAGAAGCAGCAGAAGCTATGCTGGAGGCCCCCAAACCAATTAATTCTTGATCAGGAGAGATTCTTTGACGACGCTTGGCGGCCAATGTTTGTGCAACTGAAACTGATTCAACAAACCCTACTATGGAGATTAATAACGCTGAAATGAAAAGCTGTTGCCATAACTCTGAATCAAATTGCGGTAATTGTAAGCCGGGTAAACCTGTTGGTACTTCGCCTACGATTTTCACACCGAGTGACTCAAGGTCATAAAGCCAAGTAATTGAGATGGTCGCTATAACAGCTAGTACCGGGCCCGCTTTAGCAATGATGTCGGCAAGAAAATCGGATAGACCCAATTTCAATAATAAAGGTTTGAAATACTTACGAACCCATAACAGAAACAGTAATGTTGATATGCCCAGTAATGCGGTAGGTAAATGGGTTTGTTCTGAGTGTGTTATTAAATTTTGAATAATATCAAATAAGTTATGCCCTGAAGATTCAATACCAAATATATGCTTAAGCTGACTGGCGGCAATAATTAATCCCGATGCGGTGATAAAGCCTGAAATAACAGGATGGCTTAAAAAATTAGCCATAATCCCCAAACGTAATAACCCCATTACAATTAAAATTCCGCCAGATATCCAAGCCAAAGCAACAGCGATTGCTAAATATTCTGCCGTATTTTGCAAGGCGAAATTGCCAACAGCGGCGGCTGTCATTAGAGATACTACGGCAACAGGACCAACTGATAAAAATCGACTCGTGCCAAAAATAGTATAGGCGATCAAAGGAAGCATACTGGCATACAGGCCAACTTCTGCAGGTAGGCCTGCTAGCAAAGCATAAGCAAGAGATTGCGGGATTAGCATAATAGTGACGATGATTGCTGCTACAAAATCACTAATAAATAGACTGCGGTTATAATCTTTTGACCAATCTAATATTGGTAGATACTTTTTTGACACACATTTCTCACTATTTTTAAGCCGTTTTCATTGCTTATTTTTGTGCCAGTGTTTCAAGGCGAGCTTGTTGGCCATTTAAATTGTAACCAGCTTCTGCTGCGGTATCTAAGATGTCATCGACAGACATTTTATTTGCTTGAGATAATGCCCAAAGAATCGAGCAGCGAGTGCCTGTTCGACAAAATGCAAATATTGGCTTAGGCAAGGTTTCGATTAGCTTAGAAAAGTCTTCCACATTTTGGTCAGTAATGTTGCCTGATATAACAGGTTGATGCAGCCATATGAGTCCGGCTTCTTTTACCGCAGTTTCAATTTCAAGCATCGCAGGTTGATCATCACTTTCTTTATCTGGTCGATTGCAAATAACCGATTTATAACCAAGGGCTGAAAGCTTAGAAATGTCTTCTAGCGCAATTTGAGGGCTGACACTTAATTGGTCGGTTAACTTATGAGCCTGCATGTATAGTTCCTAGTATTCGTTAATGAGAAAAAGATTACTTTATTATTGTAATACCATATTCAAGTAATCCGTTCTCTATGCTTAAAATAAATCTACCGGAATTTTTAAGTAGACCTGGCCATTATCTTCAGCTTTAGGCATATGACCTGCGCGCATATTAACTTGTACTGAAGGTAAGATTAAGCGGGGCATCCCCAATGTTGCATCACGCTCAGAGCGCATGCGAACAAATTCTTCTTGGCTAATATCTTGTTTAACGTGAATGTTATGTGCTTTTTCTTCCGCTACCGTTGTTTCGAACGCGTATTCATCACGGCCAGGTGCTTTGTAGTCATGACACATGTAAAGGCGGGTTGTATCGGGTAGTTGAAAAATTTTCTGTACCGACTGATATAGCGTATTGGCATCACCGCCAGGAAAATCACAACGAGCGGTACCATAGTCTGGCATAAACAATGTATCGCCTACGAAGGCATCGTCAGCAAATACATACGTTAAACAAGCGGGGGTATGTCCTGGCGTATGAAGTGCGCGGCCTATTAATTGACCAATGCGTATCTCATCTTGATCTTCAAAAAGTTGATTGAACTGGCTGCCATCACGAGAAAATTCTGAACCTGCATTAAAAGCTTTGCCGAAAACATTTTGGACTTTGGTAATACCCGAACCAATCCCTGTTTTAGCAGAGGTTTTTGCTTGCAAGTAAGGGGCTGCTGATAAATGATCAGCATGAACATGAGTTTCTAATATCCACTCTACCGTTAATTCTTGATCCTCAATGAAGGCTAATATTTCATCGGCAGATTGGGTTCCTGTCGTGCCCGATGGGTAATCAAAATCTAAGACTGAATCAATAATAGCGCAATGCTTACTCGCAGGGTCTTGTATGACGTAGCTGTAAGTGAAAGTTGGCTCATGAAAAAATGCGGTCACTATCGGCTGGTTATGGTCATGCATGCAACTTCTCCAATATCTATATAACTATTTAGGCATACTGTAGCAGTTGATAACTTTATATCCAAGTAGATATTAGGCTTGGTTTGTAATTTGAAATGAAAAAGTCGTATAGGTATTGTTGTTACTGCTTAGCGAGTAAAAAGGAACCATCTTAATTGTGGTTTTCAAAGAGCAGTCTGTGAGAATGCTAAATCAGAAAAGTATATTCAATCTAGGTGCTTATTCTGCAAACTCTAGAGGGAATGGAATTACAGCAGCTGTAGCTTTTTTCTCTTGTGTAATGTTCTCACTTTCATCTTGATTAAGTGCTTGTCTCAATTTTGAGAACTCGTCGTGCATCATGCTTGAAATTCGAAGGCAGGAAGAGATCGGATTGTGTGCAAGTTCTCGCGCTGCATCAATTTGAAATTGTAAACCACGCAAGCGACGTTGATTATGTTTAGGTGCGCTATTTATAGCGTTGCTGATCCAAGTTTTACGCAGACTTTCTAGCTTTTCGGGATCGTGAGAGGCTAGGTGCATTAATTCATCGAAACTTAACAGCATAATTACTTCCTCTCATATATTGGGTATTTTGCGCCATTTGGCAGTCTGTGTTTGCAAAACTACGAAACTAGTCTACAGGAATTGAGTTGTGATTTTAATCTTGAAGCTGACGATTGAAGTGTGGTAACTACTTGAAACTTAAGGAAATTATCCTTGTCGTAATAGACAGGATAGTGTGTGCTTCTTATAAAAACACCTTTAAAAACAGGGTGTTAAGTTAATGTATGAATATGAGTTTGAATAATATCGATCATTTAATGAACTATCGTTTAAAGTTCTTATGAAAAATCATTATAAGATTAATTAACCAATCAGTAATACTTGGTCTAATTTATACAGCTTGTTTCGAATACGAACCCATAAAATCAATTAGATGAACGAAGTTTTATCTCTGTATTATCTTAAAGAAGAATCGTAAAATGAACTATGAGTAATCGAACCTTATTACAGAAATTAATCAGCAGTATTGATCAATACGATGCGCGAAAAATACATCAACCAGGCTTAGCGCAGGCGGGAGTACTGGTTGCAATTACTGATGAACCAGAACCTCATTTAGTATTAACTCGTCGTGCCCAGCATTTGAATTCACACAGTGGTGAGGTGGCATTTGCTGGTGGTAAGCAAGACGATACTGATCCAGATATTGTTTTCACTGCATTGCGGGAAGCTCATGAAGAAATTAATCTTTGTTCGCAGCAGGTGCAGATTATTGGTCCGCTAGATCAAGTAGTTTCACGATTTGGGTATGTTGTGACTCCGATTGTCGGTTTGATTCCGGCAGATGTAGAGTTTATTGCTAACCTTGATGAGCTGGATGCAATTTTCAAAGTGCCATTGCGATTTTTTCTTGAATCAGAACCTTATGAATATTTTGAGCGTGGCAGTATTTCAATACCGAGTTTTCAGTATGAGGAGTTCCGAATCTGGGGATTAACGGCAATGATGATTACCGAAATGCTCAATAATCACTTAAATGCAAATATCTCCATTCGTTTTTAATTTATATCTAGAACTCTCATTTTAAGAGTAGGAAGGGTTATATGCTGTATCAGTTAGGCGATCGTAAACCAGTTATTGAAGGTGATTATTTTATTGCTGATAATGCCAGTGTGATCGGCTCAGTTGTTTTAAAAAATAATGCCAGTATTTGGTTTAACTGTGTTATTCGTGGTGATAACGATGTGATTACCATTGGTGAAAATAGTAATGTTCAAGATGGTGCTGTATTGCACACAGACCCTGGAATTAAACTGACTCTTGGGAAAGGTGTTACTATTGGCCATAACGCCATGGTACATGGTTGCGATGTGGGCGATTTCTCTCTGATTGGTATCAATGCTGTCGTGCTTAATGGTGCAAAAATTGGTAAGCATTGTTTAGTGGGTGCTAATACCTTTATTCCAGAAGGCATGGAAATTCCTGATGGTTCTATGGTCGTAGGATCTCCTGCTGTTATTAAGCGCCAGCTATCAGAACAGCAACAAAAAATGCTTGAGTTAGGCGCTTATCATTATGTGCAAAATGGCCAGCGTTATGCAAAAGAATTAACACAGTTAAACATTGAAGATGTTTTGCTTGCGAAGAATGATTGAACTAGAAAATAGAAGGGCTTCTTTGTGGATGCTAAAAACAAGCAGGGGTCACCTGATAAGCAGGCCGCTGATCAAACTGTTGAGATGGTTAAATCACCTTGTGTTTACATCTGCTGTCTTGATGATCAAGATGTTTGCTTGGGTTGCTACCGTACCTGTGATGAGATTACCGGATGGGGTGCGATGAATAATGAAGAGCGTAAAGATGTAATGAAAAAGGTCGCTGAACGTGAGCAAAGCAGCGGCAATATGATGACGTTTTAATCGGCTAAGTTTGTAGTTAACCATTAGCTTGTTAACTATTAGTTTATTAAATATCAGTTGTTTCAAATATTAGGATTTATTATGACAGTTTTAGGAACTCCTTTTTCTGCGTCTGCAACGAAGGTTTTATTGTGTGGTGCAGGAGAATTAGGAAAAGAAGTTGCGATTGAATTTCAACGCTTAGGCTGTGAGGTTATTGCGCTTGATCGTTATGATAATGCGCCCGCTATGCAGGTTGCTGATCGTAGTTATACGTTAAGTATGCTAGACGGTGAAGCATTAGAAGAAATTATAAAAAGCGAAAAGCCTGATTATATTATTCCTGAAATTGAAGCCATTGCGACGGATACTTTAGCATCATTAGAACAGCAAGGTTTTAACGTAGTGCCGAGTGCGCGCGCGACTCAGCTAACAATGAATCGTGAAGGTATTCGTCGTTTAGCGGCAGAAACTTTATCTGTTCCAACATCCCCTTATATTTTTGCTGATAATAAAGAAGACTTTATTGTCGCAGTTAATAAGATTGGTGTGCCATGTGTAGTTAAGCCAATTATGAGTTCGTCGGGTAAGGGTCAAAGTACATTAAAAGATCTTGCCGAAATAGACGCTGCTTGGGAATATGCACAAGAAGGCGGGAGAGCAGGTGCTGGTAAGGTTATTGTGGAAGGCTTTGTTGATTTTGATTATGAAATTACCTTACTTACTATTCGACATGTCGATTTGGCGGCGGCAAAAAATGGCAGCTTAACGACTAGCTTCTGTCAGCCAATTGGTCATCGTCAAGAAAATGGTGATTATCAAGAATCTTGGCAGCCGCAAGCCATGTCGGAAGTTGCACTTAAACGTGCACAAGAGATGGCCGAAAAAGTAACAGCAGAGTTAGGAGGTTGTGGATTATTTGGTGTTGAGTTATTCATTAAGGGTGATGAAGTTATCTTTAGTGAAGTATCTCCGCGTCCTCATGATACAGGATTAGTTACCTTGATCTCTCAGGATCTTTCACAGTTTGCATTACACGTGAGAGCAATCTTAGGTTTACCTATCCCTAATATTGTTCAGCATGGGCCTTCGGCATCGGCAGTGTTGCTGGTGGAAGGAGAGAGTGCAAATATTCGTTACTCGGGGTTAGATCAAGCATTGGCTGAAATCAATACACAGTTACGTATTTTTGGTAAGCCAGAAGTTTCAGGACAGCGTCGCATGGGAGTTGCTCTGGCTCGTGGTACTGAGACAGGTCATGCTCGCCGTAAAGCATTGCATGTTATTGAAGCGATAGAGGTAACGCTTCAATAGTGTTCTTGTGTGAGAATTTCATATAGAAATATCGGTCGAGGTTAAAGTTTATTCTTAGCCTCGATCCACTGCGACATGTATTGCGTGCTTTTCATGGAATGATGTCGAAGCATTAATCCAAAAAAATTATCTTTTCTATTTGTATCTAAATTTTTATGTTGGCTTATTAGGCGGCTGATGAGCTTTTCTTGCCAGTAGTTTTTATCGTACTGTTTTTCTAAAATCTTAAATCCATTTTCTTGATAACGAATAAATGATGGCTTGTCTTGATAAGCTTTAATGGCAGCGTCTGCAAAAACTTGTGGGTTTGTGTTCATCTCTTGGCTGTTAACTATCTCGCCATTCCAGTCATTGCGTGAGGCGTTAATTAACATACCTTCACTGCCTAATTCGGTCGTAATGCTGGGTGTGCCACATTCCATTGCATCGCTCAGCTTGCCTTTAATACCTGCACCGAAACGTATAGGCGCTATGCATAAGCGAGCATTCTTTATTACCGCTTTAGCATCCTCTGCCCATCCTTTAATATAAAAACCTTGTTTTTCATTATGTAGTTGGGTTGCCTTAGGTGGAGGATAAGCGCCATAAAT
>Ga0115572_10002947_pt1 | contig 13488 bp, 11 predicted proteins | sample COGITO_mtgs_1206_FD_88681 | JGI IMG/M metagenome (GOLD analysis project Ga0115572, IMG submission 88681) | Pelagic marine microbial communities from North Sea - COGITO_mtgs_120607 | ecosystem: Environmental > Aquatic > Marine > Epipelagic | place: Germany:Helgoland, sampling site Kabeltonne... | reverse complement strand
TTAATAAAACCATTGACAATGATAGATTAATAAATACAAAAAAAATAAAATTAGATTATTATTTTTATGTATTATTCAGAAATATTTTAAAAAAAATATTGATTGAAAAACCTAAATTTAAAAAAGAAATAGAAAAAATATTCGATGATTATAATTTAATATATAATGAAAAATTAGAAAAATTATATAAATTTTTAAAAACCATAATGAATGATTATGTTAATTTTGCAGAATTTGTTGTTGATGATATAACAAAATTATCAAATTGTTTAGATATTGATAATAAAAATTGTTTGGAAAACCAACAATGTATGTTAAATGATAAAAAAAATTGTAAAACAACATTTCCAGTAAAAAGTTTTTTAAATGAAACGAGTAATAATGAAAAAAAATATTATATTAAGATAAGTGATGAGATTTTAAGATATCCAATTATAAGAGAATATATATTATTTACACATAGATATTTATCTTTTGATAACCCTGAGTATAATATTGATGATAACCAATTAATTATAGTGGCGTCAAATCAAAATGAATTAAGTGAATATTTTAAAACCATTAACATTATTCAAAAAAAAAATAAATTTATAAAATCAAATAATATGTATGATATAATGAAAAATAATAAAGATTTATCTACTAGAAATTATTATTTAAAAAATATATTTTTTCATGAAAATATAGAAACAAATATATTAAATAAAGATATTATATTATCTGATGAATTAATACAAGAATATAAATTAAATATTAAAGAACCGGAAAAACTTTTTCATATAATACAATTTGAAAAGGTTTATGATAATTTAAAAGAAACAATGAACTTAAATACTTGGGGAATAATGCTGTTAATAAATGAAAATTATAAAGAACAGGATAAAATAATAAAAATAGAAGATTTGAAAATAACATTGCAAAAAAATCACAAATTATTAAAAAGTGATATATTTAAAAAGGGTCATGGTATAGACATATCGAAAAAAACAAATATACTACTTAAATACCCCAATGGATTAGAATATTTTAATAAAATAAATGAATTTAATTATTCAATTAGTATTTGTGATATTTATATTTTTTCTTATGTAAATAAAATTTCAATTATTTTAATAAATATGTCAACTCCAAAAGAATATTTTTATTTTAAAAATAATAATTTTGGAACAAATAAAACATTTGTAATAATTTATAATTTAATAAATTTAGAAGATGGTGATGGTAGCGACGAAGAAGGTAGTTTAGATGATTCAAATAAAGACGATATTTGCCATAATTTAAAAACACCGATATATGGTGTTTTAATGAGAGAAAATAAAATATATTTTTCTAACTGGGAATTAAGTAATTATTTTTCAAATATTATTGAAAAAAGTGATGAAAATTATAAAATGGAAAAAACATTTATTGGTACTAATGGTTTAATAAATTTATTAAAACTTAATAATGTAATGAATTGTATTGATAAAAATATTACAGTTAATAAATTAAATGAATTAACATTTGCAAAATCATCTATAAAGAAAAAGAGAAAAAAAAATAAAAAGGGTATGGAAGAAAAACAGGAAAAACAGGAAAAAAAAACAACGCCACCACCACCAACGCGAACAATTTTAAAACCACTATCTTCAGATGATGGTACTTTTGGTAGTGAAGAAGAAGATGAAGAAGGAGAAGAAGAAAAGGAAGAACAAGAAGAAGAACAAGAAGGAGAAGAAGAAGATGATGATGACACTTTTGGCAATGATGAAGATGACGATGATGATGAAGAACAAGAAGTACTTTCAAAAGAACCAACAGAAGAAGAAGGGGAAGAGGAAGAACAAGAAGAAGAAGATGATGATGATGATGATGATGATGATGACGATGATGACACTTTTGGTAGTGATGATGACAGTTTTGGTAGTGATGAAGATGACGATGATGATAAAGAACAAGAAAAAATTGCAGAGGAACCGACAAAAGAACAAAAAAAACCTGTAAAAAATTTATTACCAGAAAAAGCATTAAATAGAATTTCAGAAGAAGATTTGATTGGTAAAATATCATCTTTAATTCAAAAAGATAAAATTGGTCAGGAAGATAATAAAATGAAAATTATTAATGATGACATTGGAGAAAAAAAAATCCAGAAAGAAAAATCTTTAACACCCGATATATTAGAAGACAAAATAGAAAGAGAAAAAGCAAAATCTATTTCAAAAAGCAAAAGGAAAAGCAAAAGCAAAAGCAAAAGCAAAAGCAAAAGCAAAAGCAAAAGCAAAAGCAAAAGCATAAAGGAAAATGATAGCGATGAAGATTCAGATAATAGTTTAGACTTTTTAGACGATAATGAAGGAGATAATGATGATTCTGATAGTGATGATGGTTATTTTGAAACTGTAAATAATGCAGACGAAGATTGGGGGGCATCGAGCGATGACGAAGCTTCCGGTTTATTAATAAAAAAACCAAAAACCTAAAAAGAAAAAAAAAACGCATAGGAATAAAAAAAGAAAAAAAAAGGAAAACCTAAATGAAAAAAATTTAATATTATTTTTAAATTTTATATATTATTTTTAAATTTTATATAGTTCTATTAAATCCTTTGATTTAATATTTTTATTAACAAAACAAAAAGCTTTTATATTTTTATTTCCAAGTTTATAAATAAATTTAACCAATTTTTTATTATTAAATATTGTTTTGGAATAAATTATAATGTATGGTTTAGAAATACCTACATTATTAATTTTTGGTAAATTTTTTAATACATTATTATAATTAATTACTTTTTTAATATTTTGTTGATGTAGATAACGATTATAATTTATAATATTATAAATTATTTCTTTTGGTAATTTTAATTTTAATAAATATAACATTTTATTTATTAAAATTAAATAATATTTATTATATGAATTTATGATTTTTCAAATTTAATTATTTGATTTGGTTTTGGTATTTTGCTTTTAATAATATTTTTTTTTTCATCAATTAAAATTTCTTTTTTTTCATTATTATTTTTTGTAATATTTTCATTTTCTTCTTTTATTAAAATAGAAATATTATTTAACATTTCTTTTGGTTTTTTTATAATTTCACTATCTATGATATTATTATTTATAATATGATTTTCTTTTAAAAAAAATGAATTTTCATCATTTGAATCTAAATCGGATGTATCGGGTGTTATCACTGAATCAATATTCCCGACATTATTAAGATTTTTTAATAATTTATCAATATTTTTAGTAACAGACCTTGTAGATAATTTTTGTTTTTTTTTTAATTTTCTTTTTTCAAATTCTTCTTTTATTTTTATATCATGTTCTTTTTGTTCTGTTTTTATATGTTCAAGTATTTGATTTCGCATATCTTTTTCTTGTTTTAAAATTTTATTTTGAAAATTTTTTTGTTTTTCAATTAATTTAATTGCTTTTCTTTCTTCTTCATCACCATCAATATAAATTTGTATAGGATTAATATCTAATATATTTGGTTTAAAAAACGCTTTTTTTTCAAATCTTTTAGAGAATTTATGTATAATATGTTGTGGTATATTTGGACTTTGTTCTATTAATTTATCCAATTCTAATCTACATTTTGTAATAAATACGGAACCAGACAATTCTCTTTCTTTTATTGGTAAAGAAAGTTCAACCGCAATATTTCTAGAGAATTTATCATATCCAATACTTGCTGATCTATTACCTTCTAAAAGTTCACTAACTCTTAAAAATTGTGCTATTGTTGTAATTAAACCAGCGACTAAATTAAATGTTCCTATAATAAGAGGGGTTGTGGTTTGCCAATCTTTTGGGAAAGATTGTTGTGCAAAGTTTGCTGTCCCTGTTAAGGTAGAAATTATAATTACAGGTAATGCAAATCTTAAATTTTGTTTAGAATAATATATAAAAGCCTTATCGTGTAAATATCTATAAGAATAACCAATTTCTGCCCATTCTTTTAATATATTATGATGTTGTGGGTGCCATTCTTTTGGGGTATTTATAATTAATTCATTTTTTTCTTTATTTTCTTTATTTTCCATTTAATATAATAAAATATTTTGTTTTTATAAATTTACATCCATTTGGGAAATGTTCTTATATAATCATCATTAAATCTAGGATAATAATATTAAAACGGTATATGTCATATTATATATATATAAATAATATAAATATAAGATTGTTATATATATAAATAACTAATATGGGTGATGATATTATTGTGGAAAACGAAACTTTAATTTTTAATCCTTATAACAGCAGAAATACTGTTATAAAGAAAAATAATATAGAAAATATTTTAAAATATTATGGACTACCCCCAATTATTAATAACATCAAATTATATAGAAGGGCATTTGTTCATAAATCTTATGTAAAAAAACCAAAATTGGAAAATGAAAAAAATAATATTGTAATTGCTGAAAAACCAGATGATTGTTTACCATTAAAAACAAAATCAAACGAGAGATTGGAATTTTTAGGAGATGGTGTTTTAGAATTGGTTGCCAAATATTATTTATATAGACGTTTCCCAAAAGAAAATGAAGGTTTTATGACCGAAAAAAAAATTTCTTTAGTAAAAAATGAAGCAATTGGTAAAATTGCTTATGATATGGGGTTAAATAGATGGTATGTTATTTCTAAAAATGCGGAAGAAAAAAAGACAAGAACAAATCTAAAAAAATTAGGGTGTTTATTTGAAGCATTTTTAGCTGCTATTTTTTTAGACATGAATAAAATTAATGTGGAAGATGAAGAAAATTGGTTTAAGAATATTTTTGTAGTAGGACCGGGATTTCAAATGGTTCAAAAATTTTTAGAAAATATATTCGAAAATCATATTAATTGGAAAGATTTATTGGAAAATAAAGATAATTATAAAAATACATTACAAATTTTACTTCAAAAAGAATTTAAAACAACTCCAATTTATAAAGAAATTAGTAATTATGATGAAGAAACTGGTTATAATATGGGTGTTTTTTTATGTATTGGTAAAAAACATTATAATTTAAAAATGGATGATTCTATTAAATTTGAATCTATTGAACAAATTAAAGAATTATATAAAAAAAATAATTTTGTCTACACGTTTTTGGGTTCAAGTAAACATAAGATTAAAAAGAAAGCAGAACAACGTGCTTGTGAAATTATAATTAATAAATTAAATGAATAATATATTTTAATTAAATTATAATTTTAAAATAAAATTAATTAAAAGTATATATATTATAATGGATAAACAAGAATTTGCTGATTTTTTAAAAAAATATAGCGATACTGATTTTATGAAATATAATCCTGTATTTATAAGAAAACCATTAATTATAGATGAACAAAAAGAAGATTTTGATAGAACAATTTATAATATTTTAGAAATAGCAGATATTAATGAATTTCCTCAAGAATTTGATATTAATTATGTTAATCAGGAAGATTTGTATTCAATATCAGATGAAATATACCAAGAACCAGACTTAGTAGAAGGTGAGGAAAAACCAGAATCAATTGAATTAGATGTAGAAGATAATAAAAAATATATTAGAATAATTGAAAAATTAAAAAAAAAATTTCCAAAATATGAAAAATTTATTGATAGTGCAAAAAGTTCGGGTAGGGATATTGCTTATAGATTAAATACACGATATGATTTCTTAAAATTTATTACTACCATAAATAAAAAATATAGTAAAGTTGATTCTTTTGATATGGATTGTAAAACAATGAAAGAAAGAAAATTTGCTTTAATGAATCATCAAATTTTAGTAAGAAATTATATTAATTTACAAACACCGTATAGAGGATTATTGGTTTATCATGGTTTAGGTGCTGGAAAAACGTGTTCTGCTATTTCTGTTGCTGAAGGAATAAAGAGTATGAATTCTGGAATAAAAAAACAAATATGTGTTTTAATGCCGGCTTCACTTCAGAAAAATTTTAGGGAAGAAATAAAATTATGCGGTGACCCAATATATGATAAAAACATGTATCAAACAAAAATAGAAATAGATAAAACAGATAATGTGTTATTAAAAGTTTTTATCAATATCTTGGGTTTAAGTAAAGATTATATTTTTAGTAAAAAAGGAGGTAAAGAAAGGGGGAAAATATGGATTCCGGTAAAAAAAAAGGGTGAAATACAATTAAGCGAACAAGATAATACAGAAATAGAGAATCAAATTAATGTAATGATTAATAATAAATATGATTTTATAAATTATAATGGGAATTTAAGAAAAAAAATAGGTGAAAGAAAAGAAAAAAATTTATTTGATCATAAATTAGTTATAATAGATGAAGTTCACAATTTCATAAGTATGATTTTTAATAAAATGAATAATTTTGGAGATCATAAAGATGAACTTGGAATGGAAAATTCATATATATTATATAAAAAATTATTGTCAGCAAAAAATTGTAAAGTAATATTTTTAACAGGTACACCTATTATTAATAAACCGGTTGAATTGGGTTTATTATTTAATATGTTAAGAGGTAATATACGGGAATATACATTTAATTTAACAATTAAAAAGGATAAAAAAATAACAAAAGAGATGTTTAAAGAACAATTAATAAAAGGTAATATTGATAATACTATAAATTATTTTAAATACGAAAACGGTAAATTAAAAATTACAAGAACTCCGTTTGGTTTTATTGTTGAAAAATATGATTCAAAAGGTAGTCCTTTAAAAGTAGTAAAAAAACAAAAACAATATAAAAGCGAAGATGATTTTATTGTAAATATTATGAAACAAATAAAACGTTGTTTTGGAAAATTTTTAACAAAAAAAAGACCTATTTTAATTAATAAAAAAAAAGATATTGTAGAACACCAGGCTTTGCCTGATAATGTAAATGATTTTAACAGATTATTTTTAAGTATCGATGACGATGATGCTAGTGTAAAAAATGGAACATATTTCCAAAAAAGAATAAATGGTTTAGTTTCATATTATGAAAGTCCTTCAGTTCAATTAATGCCAAAAATAAATATTTTTTCAGATTATAATAAAGATACATCATATCCTGACATAACAAATATGAAAATAGAAGAAATAGAAATGTCTGATTACCAATTCATACAATATATAGACCAAAGAAAATTAGAAAGAGCAGAAAGAAAGAGTGCTGGTAAGAAAAATATATATGAAAAATCCAATTCAACGTATAAGGTATATTCTAGAATGTTTTGTAATTTCGTATTTCCTGAAAAAATATTAAAATTAAATAAAAAAAATAGACGACCAAGACCTAAGGACCGGAAAAATATAGATCAGGATGGATTTTTTAAAGAGGAATATACTATTGAGGAAACAAAATATTTAAAACGAGGGATTGGTACTACAGATAAAGATGACCATATTAAAATGTTAAGAGAAATGATAAATGCTTTAAAAATAAATAGACACGGTGAATTAGATATAGATGGGAATAAAACAAATATAGATTATTTAGATGATGAAAATTTAGAAAATTATTCACCAAAATTTTTAAAGGCTTATAAAAATATTTTAGACGAAAATAATGACGGTGCAAATTTAGTATATTCTTCTTTTAGAAATGTAGAAGGCATAGAAATTTTTGGTAGAGGTTTAGAATCAAGGGGATTTAATATTTTTAAAATAGAAAAAGAAAAAAGTGAAACAGGTGGTATTGGTAGAACTATGAGTTGGGTTTTATCAAAGAAAACAAAAGATAAATTAGAAGAAATTAAAAATGGTGATACATTTTTAGAAAGAGAACCTTTTTATATGATTTATTCTGGGACAGAAAGTGAAGAAAAAAAAGAATTATTAAGATTAATATTTAATGGTAATTGGGGTAAAATACAATCAAACGCGTCTGAAATTAAAAAATATTTATTGGATAACTTTTCAGATTACATTGATAAAACCAAAATGGATTCTTATGGTAAATTTATTAAATTATTTATGATTAGTTCAAGTGGAGCAGAAGGTATATCTTTAAAAAATACCAGATATGTTCATATTTTAGAACCATATTGGGGTCCCGTTAGAATTGATCAGGTTATTGGTCGTGCAAGAAGAATTTGTAGTCACGATGGTTTAATAAAAGAGAAGCAAGATGTTAGTGTTTATTTATATTTAATGAAATTAACTAATGAACAAAAAAATTGGGAACAAGATACAAAAATAAAAGAAATTGTTGATTTTGATAATAAAAAAACTTCTGACCAAAGTATGTGGGAATTATCGCAAAAAAAGAAAAATATAAATGAAAAATTTTTGAAATTAATAAAAGCAACAGCAATTGATTGTATAACAAATGGGGGTGAACAATGTAAAATTTATGTTTCTAATTCTAAAAATTATATTTATGGTGAACCAAAAATAACAAAGAACGTTGATATCGATGAGCATGAAAAAATAAATCAAAAGAGTGTTAAAAAAAAAAGGATTTATATAGACAGGAAAAGAAAAATATTTTTCGTTATCAAGGCGGTTGATAAAGATAAAGCAAAGAAAGATGGTAAAATAAATTGGGATTTCGCAGTAGGAAAACTTGCATATGATAAAAACAAAGGAGAAGAACCCATTGGTAGAATAACTAAAAATGACCAAGGAGAATATGGATATGAAAAGGTTTAAATTTTTAATTATTCAATAGAAGATCGAGTTTTTTAAGTATTAATTTTTGATTACCAATAATAATATTTTGATTTTTAATTATTTGTGTATTTTTATTTTCTTTATTTAAGGTATTTGTTTCAATTGGATTTATAATTTCATTTCTTAATTCTCCTTTAATTTTGCTTTTAATTGTTGGATTAAATAAACTTTTATTAATTTTTTTTTTTTTAGATTTTAGTATATTTTTAAGTTCTTCTTCTCTTCTTTTTAGTGTTTGGTCTAATGAAGTAAGTGGTTCTTCATTATCAGTCTTATCTCTAAAATCTATTTCTTGTGGTTTTTTACTATTAAAATTATTAAATTCTTGTTGGTGTTCTTTTAAACGAATATCAAAATTTGATAATTTCTCTCTTTGTTTAATTTTAACTGTAGTTAATGGATTAAATTGTGTCATATTGTAAATAATTTTTTTATTCATAGAAAGTAAACTATTGTTATATTTTTCTTTATTTCTATCCATTTCAAATATTTCATTTCGTAATTGTTCCAAAAGTAATTCTTTATTTACTTTAACCAATGGATGTTTTGAGAGAATTGATGCCAATAAATTAAAATTTTTCTGTGATGTAATGGACATTTTATATTAAATATTAATTATTCTGTTTAATATAAAATTTGTGAATTAATATTATAATTATATTTCATTTATACTATTATTAATAATTTCTAAAGATTTGTTTAATTCTTTTTTTGTTATAACTAATGGTGGAGATAAACGAATAATTGTATTATGTGTAGATTTTGCTAATAACCCGTTTTCTTTTAACAAATTCAATATTTTATCTGTTTTTTCTCTATTTTTGAATTCTATAGCGTTCAAAAGTCCTTTTCCTCTAATATCCTTTATAAAATCCTTATTTTTAGTAATATTTTTTAATTCATTTCTAAAATATTTCCCATTTTCAAAAGATTTTTCACATAATTTTTCGTCTTTAATAATATTTAAAGATTCTATGCCTATACTTGCAGCCAACGGATTTCCTCCAAAAGTTGAACCGTGTGTTCCAGGAGTTATAACATCCATGACATTAGAATCGGATAAAACAGCAGATAAAGGTAAAAATCCACCAGATAATGCCTTCCCTAATATTAAAATATCTGGTTTAATATTATTATAATCACATGCTATCATTTTTCCTGTTCTACCTAATCCGGTTTGAACTTCATCCGCAATCATTAATACATTATATTTTTCGCATAATTTTTTAACGTTGTTTAAATATTTAGAATCTGGTATTATTATACCCGCTTCTCCTTGTATAGGTTCTACCATAAAAGAAACGATATTGGGATTTTCAATAAATTTTCTTTCCAAAGATTTTATACAATTAAAAGGTATTATATCAAAACCATTCATATAAGGTCCAAAATTATTATAACAAGATGGATCAGTTGAAGATGATGCTGCAGCCAATGTTCTTCCCCAAAAATTATTTCTACAAAATAAATTTACTGCTTTATTTGGTTCTATATTTTTAACCTTATATCCCCATGCTCTTGATATTTTAATTGCTGTTTCACCACCTTCTACACCGGTATTCATTGGTAAAACTTTTTCATAATTAAATGTATTGCAAATATTTTCCATAAAGTCACCCAATTTATTATTATATAAAGCTCTGCTAGTCAATGTTAAATTTTTACATTGTTTTTTAATAACTTTAACTAATCTAGGATGACAATGACCCTGATTTACAGCAGAATAGGCAGAGATAAAATCCAAATATTTATTATTTTCAATATCAGTTAAATATACTCCTTTCGCTTTTTTTATACAAACATTAATAGGTGAATAATTTTTAGCACCATATAAGATCTCTTTTTGTAATATTTTTTTCATAAAGATAAATAATATATAATATTTATGTTTATGTTTTTTTTTTATTTTTTATTTTTAAAATTTATAGAAGTTTCCACATCTTACCATAATCTTCTGAAGTAACTTCTTTATTATAATCACCATATTCAATCGTGATATTTTTATTTTCGTCAATTTCTGTAATTTCACCAATTAGCCAACATTCTTGACTATTCGAATATATTTCTACTTTTTTACCAACATTAATTTCAATTGGTTCTTGAACTGATTCTTCAACTGGTTCTTCAACTGGTTCTTTAACTGGTTCTTCATCTGGTTCTTGAACTGGTTCTTCAACTGGTTCTGATTGACGATGTTGATAATAAGGTTTTCCATGAAGAGATTCACGAACAACCGAATCTTCAACAACAGGAGTAATTAATAGGTCACAAACAGGAGACCAGTTTAGCATCCAAGAATTAAGTGCTTGAACATCTCCCGTTGAACAAATGCAAACACCGCTATCACCACTTAGGCGATGCCAACGCCCAATAACTTGGATAGAATCACCACAATCACGAAGATCCTCGGCAGGTGTCATATTACCAAAATTGTTCCAACATTCTACACGTTTTTGAGAGGGGATTGACCATTCAACTAGAAAAAGCATTGTATACAATATTAAGAAGAGTATTCTTTAAATATGTTTAAAGAATATATTTTTATTTAAAATAATTGAATTAGTTCCTGTTCATTTTCGGCATTTTCTGGATTTATTTTATAATATTTATTATTATCATTTTCAAATATCTTTTCATTTAATAACATTCTTATTGTAAAAAATGACATTATTTCTCCACTTAACATCCCAATCATTGCCAAATCTATTTGTGTTATTGAAATCATAATTAACATTAAACGTTTAAAACCACATATCATATAATAAATATTACCATATAATTGCAATTCGTTTTTAGTGAAATCTTGAATATATTTTTTGTCAGGATTATAAATTCTAAACCCAATTATTGGTGAAACAATTTCATTAATTAAACAATTTGTTGCTTTTAAACCCGCAATATATAAACAAACCATTATATATTTGGTTCTTGTATTAATTGGAACAGAAATCAAAATTAATTCATCACTCCATCCATATTTAAAATAAGACGATTTACCATTATTAAAATAAAATACTGGTAAACATATAAATAATAATGTAAGAAAATTTATAAACATACAAAAATTTAATTTTTCTTTTAAATATTTCATAATGTTATTTTAGTTGTATTGGTTTTAAATTATTTAATAAAATTATTTACATTTGCCTAACTCGGCTCCAGAAAATAGTAAATATTCATCAAAATCGCAACTCGTTTTGATTTCTTTTATTTTATCACAATATGGATTAATTAGTATTTCAAATATTTTTTTTTCTTTTTTTTTACTATATTTTTTTTTATTTTTAGAATTAGAATATTTTATATGTTTTTTTATAATTTTTTTTTTTCTTATACATTCTTTGCATTTATTAGAATGAATAAATTCAATACAAGAATTTTTAAAATTTTTATTCATTATTTTTAAAAATTCCTTTTTGGTATGATTTTTTTTTGTTTTAGTTGTTCCACGACCAGTATAACATATTTTTATATTTTTTTTTGATTTTTTTTGTTTTTTGTCTTTTTTTTTTGATTTTTTTTTCATTATAATATTTTACTTTATTATAATAAAAAAGGCGTTAAATAATTTTTAAATATCTAAATAATAACCTAAACCCTTTTCATCTTTTTTAAAAACATATCCACTTTTACTACCTATAAATTTATCGCTTTGTATAAAATCTTTTTTTTGATTTATTACTTTTTTCTTTGTAGACATTGGTTCTAATTTTTTTCTGTATAAATATACAATAAAAAATATTATTATGAATATAATAACGAATTTGTAATTATTTATAAAAGATAATAAGTTTTCCAAAATATCCGACATTTATATTAATTGTATTTATATTAATTTTATATAAAAATTTGTATTATTTATTTAAATGATAAAAATGGCCATATTTGATTTTGATAGAACATTTAAAATTAAATATTGGTAAAAACAATAAAACAAACACATTTAAAAATACAATTATTACTATTATTATTAATATGAAATTTCTCTCTATTCTAACATTTTTTTTATTTGCAGTACCAGTTTTTTCTCATTTTAGAAAAGAGACAAATGTTGAAAGTATTCTTTTAAAACCTGGGAATCATTTATTTTTAACCAGTCAGGTAAATGAGGATAGTAAAGAATTATTTATCAGTGGAAATAATAGATTAACTACGAAAAATATTTACGTATATATTAGTTCAAACGGCGGAAGTGTTATGAGTGGGAATGACATTATTGAAAATATGAAATATTTAAATAGCACAGGATATAATATCACGTGTATTGCACAAAGGGCATATTCTATGGCTTTTCATATTTTCCAGCATTGCAAGCAACGATATATTACAAGTTCGTCAACGTTAATGCAGCATCAAATGGGTTTAGGTATTAATGGGAATTATGAAAATATTAAAACTTATTTGGAAATGATTGAACAAATCAATGAAGAATTAATTAATTACTCAGCAAAAAGATTAAAAATGACATCATCTTCATTCAAAAATAAAATTATGAATGATTGGTGGTTTTATGGAAAAAGTGCTATTAAAAATAATGTTGCAGACAAAGTAGTTACAATTGGATGTTCTCCGACTCTTTACAATATGAAGTATATGAAAAAAAAGAAAGAAATGTCATTGGAAGATATATTTTCGGATAAAGATGAACATGTAATTGAATTAAATGGTTGTCCTTTACTCCACTAGGTATGACTATCTATGATTTGCCCTTCCGAACCCTTTTAATTTTTTTATAATATAAAATAGAAAATTAATTAAGGAAATCTAGGTTTCCTTCCGAACCATTCTAATTTAATATTAATAATAATATATTTTTTTATATTATTATAAATTGAAAAGTAATATTTTTATTTTTT
>Ga0115572_10002944_pt1 | contig 13495 bp, 14 predicted proteins | sample COGITO_mtgs_1206_FD_88681 | JGI IMG/M metagenome (GOLD analysis project Ga0115572, IMG submission 88681) | Pelagic marine microbial communities from North Sea - COGITO_mtgs_120607 | ecosystem: Environmental > Aquatic > Marine > Epipelagic | place: Germany:Helgoland, sampling site Kabeltonne... | reverse complement strand
TGTTTTTTTTATTTTGGGTTATGGCCTGTTTGTATTGGCAACAGCAAACCTGCTTACCTATGAATATGTGGGCATTACCCTCTCCCTTGGAATCTTATTAGCAACCAATGCCATTAATGTGGCGCACGAACTTGGGCATCGCGAATCATTGTTTGAACGCAGTCTTTCAAAATTGTTGCTTTTGCCTTGTTTGTATATGCATTTCTATCTTGAGCACAATTTTGGCCATCATAAGAATGTTGCCACACCGCTGGATCCGGCTACAGCCAAATTCAATCAACCGGTATATCATTTTTGGCTAACGTCAGTTTCTCAGCAATATATCAATGCATGGAAGATTCAGTTGGCATTGCTAAAGCAGCACAATAAAGGCTTTTTAAGTGCAAAGAATGATATGCTTTTTTATCTTCTTTTTCAGGCATTGTATCTCTTCACGATTGTTGTACTCTTAGGCTGGAATGCATTGTTTTTTGCGGTTTGTATTGGCATAATGTCATTTTTGTTCCTTGAAACAATTAATTATTTAGAACACTACGGCCTGCTGCGCCAGAAGTTACCGTCTGGGCGCTATGAACGCGTGCAAACATACCATTCTTGGAATTCGAATCATTTCATTGGTAGAATTGTTTTGTATGAACTAACGCGTCACAGTGATCATCACTTTAAGTCGTCGAGGAAATATCAGGACCTAACGCATAAACCAGATAGTCCTCAATTGCCTTTTGGGTATCCAACATCAATATTGTTGGCATTGGTTCCGCCTTTATGGTTTTATATTATGAACTCAAGGGTTCCAAAAGTTCAAGAATACAATTCGTAAATTAGTTTTTGTTTTTAAACAAGATGTCTTTCCAGCGAATGTAGAGAGCAAATAGGCAAAGGAAAGATCCCATGGGTAGCAAGAAGATGACAATTAGTAAAGAGTAAAAAGCCCAACCTTTGCTCTCCCGTATTGGTTCACCATACTTTTCGATAAATTGATTCATCTTTTCTTTCATCCTCGGTAAAAGTAAACATAACTCCTTCTGTGGTCCCCCTAATTCATTAAAACTTCATTAATTTTATTCTAATTAAATAATTTAATAAATAATTTAATAAATTGGTGTATAAATAGAAAAATGCAATTATTTTAGCACAATCCAGTATTAATATTTGTGTCCTTAGTTATGTAAATCATTGTCAATAAATACATTGATTTTCAATACGATCAACGGCCGTTAGTAGAATAAATTAATTTTAAATTTAATTAAATGGATTTTTCCTTATCAGAAGAGCATAAACTGATCCAAGAAGCTGCCCGCAATTTTGCGCAGAAGGCAAAAGAGGGGGTTATAGAGCGAGATACAAAAATGGAGTACCCCACAAAAACAGTTTCTGAAATGGGGGAATTGGGTTTTATGGGCATCATGACGTCTCCAAATTATGGAGGAAGTGGCTTGGATACATTATCCTATGTTCTTGTAATGGAAGAACTCTCTAAAGTCGATGCTAGTGCAGCAGTCATCATGAGTGCGCACAATTCTTTGGCTGTTTGGGGAATAGAAAAATACGGATCAGACGAAATTAAAGACAGGTACTTAACCCCCTTGGCTAGTGGAACTGCTATAGGTTGTTTTTGTTTGTCAGAACCCGAAGCGGGAAGCGATGCAACAAGTCAGCAAACAACAGCCGTTGATAAAGGAGATCATTATATTCTCAACGGAGTAAAAAACTGGATCACCAATGGTGAGAAAGCAGATTATCATGTTGTTATCGCTCAAACTGATCGCGATAAAGGCCATCGAGGAATCAACGCCTTTGTAGTAGAGAAATCATGGGAAGGCATCCAAATTGGGGTGAAAGAAGATAAACTAGGTATTCGTTCTTCAGATACACATTCCATTATATATACAGATGTAAAAGTGCCCAAAACGAATAGGCTAGGTCCAGATGGTTTTGGATTTAAGTTTGCCATGGAGACGCTTGAAGGTGGACGTATTGGAATTGCTGCCCAAGCATTGGGAATTGCGACAGGGGCTTATGAACTAGCCGCTGGCTATGCCAATTTACGCAAAGCCTTTGGGAAGCCTATTATCGAGCATCAGGGGATTGCATTCAAGTTAGCCGAAATGGCCATGGAAATCGAATCAGCTCGAATGCTGGTTTACCGAGCTGCCTATTTAAAAGATCAAGGCCTTCCCTATGGATATGCCAGTGCCATGGCTAAATTAAAAGCTTCTGAAGTTGCCATGAGTGTTACCGTTGAAGCGGTTCAAGTTCACGGCGGAAATGGCTATGTAAAAGAATATCATGTGGAACGATTGATGCGTGATGCTAAAATCACCCAAATTTATGAAGGAACTTCTGAGATTCAGAAAATAGTTTTATCACGTCATATTGCAAAAGGTAATCTTCAATTGCATTTATAAAGAAACACGCCCCAGATTTATTTGGGAAATTGTACATTGACCCATGGAACATTCTTTTTTTGATGATTTTGATTCGTATTCAATTGAGGAGCAGCAAGAGCAAATCAACAAAGCGCTTGGAGTAACAGAATTCAAAACACCTTTTTCATGGATAAGTCCAGAAAAAATTGCTGTTCAGCCAATTTATTTTAACAATCCGATCCAGCAGAAAAGGTCAATTACGACTGTTCCTTTTGCATGGAAAGTGACACAGCGTATCTGCATTGAAGGAGATCTTGACTATGCTCTTAGCCAAGTAAATGATGCTCTTTCTAGCGATGTCGATTGCATTCATTTTCTTGTAAATGAACAAACTAACAATTTTGGGGAACTGATCGATATTATTAAAAATTCAGCTGTCAGTTTTTTATTTATTTTCAAGGAAATTCCTAGCCACAAAGTACTCTCTCAATTGCATGGATTGAGAAACATTGAATCAGCAGTCGATTTTTACGGTCAATATGCACAGCAGGCCAATTGGAAATTATCTGCCGAGGAAATGCACGAAAGATGGTTTTCTTTTATGGAGAGCAATGCTGATACCCCCCTTTTTATCAATGTTTCTTTGTATGCAAATGCGGGCGCAAATATTGTGCAGCAAATTGCATTTGCTCTTTCCCATTTGAATGCTTACCTCTCGTTATTAGAGGAAAGAGCTATTGCTTTTCCTTCTTCTATTCATGTACAACTTTCGCAAGGGACTAATTACTTTTTCGAACTAGCAAAACTTGCTTCTTTTCGCTCTTTGGCAGAAATGATGATTAAAGAGTACAGTTCGATGCCAGAGCTAATCATTACTGCGGAACCCTTGCAGCGAAATAAAACCACCACAGACTATAATGTAAATATCTTGCGCACCACCACAGAAATGATGTCAGCTGTTTTAGGTGGAGCAAATAGAGTGATGAATCATCCTTATGATTTACGTTTCAATCCCCCCAATGCTTTTGGCGATAGAATTGCCCGGAATCAACTTCATTTACTGAAGCACGAAAGCTATTTTGATCGACTTCCAAATGTAATGGAAGGAAGCTATTATGTAGAGAATTTACAACATGAGATGAAAGATAAAGCTTGGTCATTATTTCTGGAGATTGAGCAAAATGGGGGATGGTTAAGGGCATTAGAAAGTAACACCCTTCAATCGGATATAGAGCATTCTAGAGGTGAGGAGGATGAACGTTTTTCAAAAGAAGAGTTGATTTTGGTCGGTACAAATAAATTTGCGAGCCCTTCAAGTTTAAATGCCAAAGTGAAAACAGTTGAAGATAGAGTGGAGAACAAGAAAGACTTGTTTAGACCTCTTGAAACACATTATTTAAGTTAACCGAATGCGTATGAAAAAGACATTCGATCATTTAGATATTCATCAAGTATCTACTTCAAAAGAAGAGGACCTTGCGCGATTTCGTACCCAGGAAGGTATAACATTCGACAATCAACTCACCACAGGCGAATATCCCCACCAGTCTTTTGGTGCTGGGAAGCCACCATTTTTGCGAGGGCCATATACAAGTATGTATGTCCAGCGCCCATGGACAATACGGCAGTATGCCGGTTTCTCTACAGCCGAGGAAAGTAATGCCTTTTATTTGCGGAACCTTGCAATGGGACAAAAAGGCCTTTCTGTAGCCTTTGATTTACCCACTCATCGGGGGTATGATAGTGATCATTCCCGAGTAGTTGGAGACGTTGGGAAAGCTGGAGTGGCCATTGATACGGTGGAGGATATGAAACGTCTTTTTGATCAAATCCCATTGGATAAAATGTCTGTTTCTATGACCATGAATGGAGCTGTTTTACCGATTTTAGCCTTTTATATCGTTGCAGCAGAAGAGCAAGGAGTTGCACAAGCAGATTTAGTAGGGACCATCCAAAACGATATTTTAAAAGAATTTATGGTGCGTAATACGTTTATTTACCCGCCAGCTGCTTCCATGCAAATTGTATCCCATATTTTCTCTTATATGGCAAATTATATGCCCAAATTTAATAGTATTAGTATTTCGGGTTATCATATGCAAGAGGCAGGTGCTTCTGCAGAGATTGAATTGGCCTATACTTTGGCCAATGGTTTAGAATACATTAGAACGGGTATTAATGCTGGCCTTGCAATTGATGATTTTGCCCCGCGATTGTCTTTTTTCTGGGGTATTGGGATGAATCATTTCACAGAAATTGCCAAATTAAGAGCAGCTAGAGTCTTGTGGGCTAAACTTGTAAAACAATTTAACCCCAAAAACTCAAAATCAATGGCATTGCGTACTCATTGCCAAACCAGTGGGTGGTCACTCACTGCGCAAGATCCTTTTAATAATGTTGCCCGTACGACCATTGAAGCTATGTCGGCAGTTCTAGGTGGCACGCAAAGTTTGCATACCAATGCGCTCGATGAGGCCATAGCTCTACCAACAGATTTTTCTGCCCATATTGCGCGCAATACCCAATTGTATTTAGAGGAAGAAACCCAACTTACACGGGTGGTTGACCCTTGGGCAGGAAGCCACTTTGTGGAGCATTTAACGGATCAACTTATGAATAAAGCATGGGAGCTAATTCAAGAGGTAGAAGAAATGGGAGGAATGACCAAAGCAATTGAAGCTGGGATTCCAAAAATGCGTATTGAAGAAGTGGCCGCAAAAAAACAAGCCCGCATTGATAGTGGTCAAGATATCCTCGTTGGTGTTAATCGTTTTCAGCTTTCGGAAGAAGAGCCTCTTTCATTTCTGGAAGTTGATAATGTCAAGGTATTGGCGCAGCAAAAGCAGCGCTTAGATAGTGTTAAGAAGAGGCGTGATGATAGTGCTGTGGTCAAAAGCCTAAAGGCATTAACCCTTGCTGCAACTAAATTCCAAACTAATCAAAAATGTGATCAAAATATTTTAGCTTTAGCCGTTAATGCGGCACGAGAAAGGGCTAGTCTAGGCGAAATAACAACTGCTATAGAAGAGTCTTTTGGACGCTATAAAGCCAAAATCCAAACCTTTACAGGTGTATATGCGAAAGAAGTGAAACAGGACAAGTATTTTATGCAGGCTAAAGAGTTAAGTGACCAATTTACTCAACTCAATGGTCGAAGACCAAGAATTATGATTGCAAAAATGGGGCAAGATGGTCATGATCGAGGAGCAAAAGTAGTAGCAACCAGTTATGCCGACATTGGGTTTGACGTTGATATTGGCCCTTTGTTTCAAACCCCTGAAGAAGTTGCTAAGCAGGCCGTGGAAAATGATGTACATGTATTAGGGGTTTCTTCTCTAGCTGCTGGTCATAAAACCCTAATTCCAGCCGTTATTGATGTTTTAAAGGATTATGGACGTAACGATATTAGAGTAATTGTTGGTGGAGTAATTCCACCACAAGATCACGCATATTTGAAGAGTAAAGGGGTGGTGGGTGTATATGGTCCAGGGACTAAAGTCAGTCAGGCAGCTATCGAGTTACTCAACCATTTAATAACAACGGAGAGGTGATTCTCTTTTGCAACAAAAACTTATTGTAACATCTTACCTGAGCCTGTTTTTATCCAATCTGGGTTAAATTCGGGGAACCCAATAAATATCTTTTTGATTAAATTTTCTGACATTTCATTCCTACCTGTAAATACATTATTAATCAATGTCGTGTTTTTGTAGCCAATGGCCTTAGAGAATTCTTTTTTAGAAATCTTTAAATGTTGAATTATTTGATTTAAACGTTTGCTCGATTTATTTTCTGAGATTGACATCAAGCTAGGACGATTGATGAAATCATTAAAGTTAATATTTAATCCGTTCAAGACTTTTAATAAACTTTTGAGCGTAAAATTGTTTCCATTCTCCATTTTCCAGTATTGAATTCGACTGATGTCATTGTCATAGGCAAATTGTTCATAACTCTTATAACCAGCTTCAATACGAAGTTTTCTTAGTTCATTTCCGAACTGTAATGATATAATGTCAAAATCATTCATATAAATACTAATTGTGTAAAAATTTACTTTACACCAATTTATATCTTTAAATTGTTATTGATCTTTATTTTTATTATTATTTCGTATTTGATTATAAGTTTTATTGATTTATTGTTTTTTTCTATATCATTTAATATATTTAAGTATACAAAAAAAGCATTTAAGATTGATAACATTACACTCAGCATATAATTGGACATCGGCTTCAGATGAAGAGGCTTCGTATGAATCAAAAGTAAGTGACTTGATTTTGAATGATTTCATTCTTTTAAATGATTTATTTCATCAAATTAATGAGAAGAGTGACCAAGACGATTCAGTTGTTAATGATTTTCTTTAGGTACAGGGACAATTAAATGGCATGAATGCTCTGTTTGCTTTTGGGCAGATAATTAACCCAGTGCATCAAACTGAACTTGAGGATTTGATGTATGAAGTTTTAGTCGCATCAAGGGGTAGAGGTTTGTCTATTGAGGATAGAGTTCAATTGATTAAAAAGGAGTTGCTTCAAAAATAATTAACATTCAAAGAGTAAATGCATATTGCAGACCTCTTTCACCCGTATATTTTATTCCAGTTTTTTTCTGTAATTTTAAAACACCTATGTAATAGGTGTTTAATTCTTTGGCGAGAGGGAGGCACGACCCCCCCGTCCGCTTCTGGTGGATGAGAATCTTCCGCAAAAAAAAACACCTAGTAATAGGTGTTTAATTCTGTAGCGAGAGGGGGGCACGATCCCCCGACCTCCGGGTTATGAATCCGACGCTCTAACCAGCTGAGCTACCTCGCCATTTCAACGGTTGCAAATATAAAAAAAATGCTTAGAAACGTTATTAAATACACCTTAAAAAAAACGAATTTGTTTTAGGTTGTTTCTATTTTTTCAATATATTGGCACCTTAACAAAAACATCTATGTCTGCTAAAGTTCCTTTTACGTTGGAAATCAATTTCCACGCTTCACCTCAGTTACTCTATCAATACTTATCTACACCTTCTGGACTGTCAGAATGGTTTGCCGATAACGTTAATTCTAGAGGGGAAGATTTTACGTTTATATGGGATGATACCGAGGAATATGCTAAACTCATTAAGAAAAAAACCAATGAAAAAGTAAGGTATCGTTGGATTACCGAAGAAGATGATCAAGATGATTATTACTTTGAGTTTAATATTCAAGTAGACGAAATAACCAAGGATGTTTCGTTGGTGATATCTGATTTCTCGGACGAAGATGAATTGGATGAAGCCAAGATGTTATGGGAAAATTTGGTGGATAGTCTTAAGCAAGTACTTGGAGCAGCATAAATTTATGTATTCATTTCAAGGGAAGCATTATGCTTACTATCAAGATGTTCCAGCATCGATTCTTTCGGCTTTTATGGAACAAAGCGTTCTGACTGAAACCATTCGTGTAAATAATGGGCAATTGTTGTTTTGGGAGGAGCATTATCTAAGATTAATGGCCTCTATGCGAATTCTGCGTATGGAAATTCCCATGACCTTCACCCTTGCGTATTTGGAAAATCAATTGCTAGAATACTGTACGAAAGTTCACACAGCCACTTTTAATGGCGTTGTAAAAATACATGTAGTAGCTGCTGCCAAGCCAACTGCAGATCTTCCTATACCTGCGAGTTTATTTTCGGTTAGCGCAGAGAAAGGCAGCGGCAATTTTTCGTATAAGTATGACTCTCATCCAATTGATTTGTACAAAGATCACTATCAGTCCAGCGGACTGTTTTCCTCCCTTGAAAGTGTACACGCTCAATGGAGAAATACGGCATGGGTTTATGTGCATGAAAATAGTCTTTCCGATGGAATCGTATTGAATGAAGATAAGCAGCTAGTAGAATCACTTAGAGGTACACTTTTTTTGGTAAAAGGGAATACAATTTCCACGCCTAGTCTTGCCTCTGGTTGCCGTAAGACTGTTTATCGGACCCTTTTAACTACACTTTTGAGTGAAAGTGATGAATTTGAATTACTTGAGGAAGAAATTTCTCCCTTTTCCATTCAAAAAGCAGATGAATTTTTTGTACTTGCTGGGGTCAAAGGAATGTATAGTGTTGGACAGTACCGAAAAAAGAGTTTCAACAACGAGCAAACGAAAAAAATCCTTGCCCTGCTTCTCAATAAACTTTCTTAATGACTTAGTTGTGAGTGGGGTTATTTGGGGTGTTTGCCCATAAAAGGTATTTTCCCCCTTTTTTAAGCAAAAGATCTTTCCAAAGCTCTTCTGTTGGCTGAGAGATGATGTTTTTGCCGTTGTTGTTTTGTGAAATAAACCAGTTTTTGAGGTTTACTTCTCGTGCTAATTGCCCTTTTGACCATCCACTGTAGCCTAAGAAAAATCGAGCATTTGTGTCATTTAAGGTACCTTGCTCAACAGCATCAATTGCTTGGTCAATGTTGCCACCAAAATATAAGGTTGTGTCAATCGAGACACTTTCATCAATTAAATTGGGAGCACTGTGAATGAAGAAAAGTTCATCTGGATCAACTGGACCACCGTAGTATAATGGAACGGCTGTATTTACTTCTGGTAGTACATCAGACAGCATAAAATCAAAGGGTTTGTTAAGAATAAACCCCAAGGGTGCTTTGTCATGAATTTCGCTAATCAGTACTACCGCACGATGAAAAGAAACATCACCAATAATAGAGGGCTCTGCAATCAATAAATTTCCTTTGTGTAGTTTAATGCTCATGTTTTAAAATTAGGCAAAAAAAAATCTCCCGAAGGAGATTTTTGATTGATGTACTTAAAAACTTAGTTTACTGAACTAGATAATTCAGCTCCAGCTTTGAATTTTACAACGTTTTTTGCAGCAATTTTGATCGTTTCTCCTGTACGTGGGTTTCTACCATCGCGTGCAGATCTGTTAGAAACTGACCAAGAACCAAATCCTACTAAAGAAACACGTCCTCCACCTTTAAGTGATTTTCCTACATTTCCTAAAAAAGACTCTAATGCTTTTTTTGCAGCAGCTTTTGAAATTCCTGAGTCAGCAGCCATTGCATCGATTAATTCTGTTTTGTTCATAATATTATTTTTAAATTAACAGTTTAGACTTACACAAATATATATTGTTTGCCCGAAGACAAAAGGATTTCAGCGATAAATCCTGTTTATTGTTAATAAATCAGACAGATTGTTTATAAAAAGACTCTATTTTACTTCTGCTGAGGCTGAAAACTGGTAACCATTGAGTAAATCTGAGGCTATCATTCGCCTTTTGTTGGGAAGTTGTATCTCGTTGATAATTAAAAACCCTTCTGGATGCGCGATTTTAAGTGATTTTCCGTCAGTAATAATTTGATTGGATGGATGTGCGTGTTCTGCGATTTCTACTTCGCTTCCATATATTTTTATGGGCAGTATTTTCTCGTCTTGATGTAATTCTGCCCATGCCACAGGATAGGGAGATAGCCCCCTAATATGCGCATCTATTTTTTTGAGAGAAGCAGACCAGTCAATGCGTGTATTTGTCTTATTTAATTTGGGAGCTTCTTTTTCTGTCCCATTTGTTTTTTGTGGCTTGGGTGAAATTCCTTTTTCTATTTCATCTAAGGTTTGTTCGACAAGACTTCCGCCTAATGCAGCTAAGGAATCGTGTAAACTCCCTGCGGTCTCCCTAGGATCAATAGTTAAAGTAGTTTGCAAAAGGAGGTTTCCTGTGTCAATTTTTTTATCAATCAAAAAAGTCGTTAATCCGGTTTCTACCTCTTGGTTAATGATTGCCCAATTGATGGGCGCTGCACCGCGATAATTCGGTAGTAGCGACGCGTGTAAATTAAAAGTACCTAAACGAGGGATGGACCAAACCTCTTTGGGTAACATACGAAAAGCAACAACGATGAAAACGTCTGCTTCTAGAGCTTTTAATGATTGAATAAAATCTACTCCCTTTAGTTTTTCTGGCTGGAGTAGGTTTAGTTTATGTTCAACGGCATATTTTTTTACTGCCGACTCGTTTATGCGTTTTCCTCGCCCAGCTGGTTTATCAATGTTTGTGACCACACCAACTATTTCGTGTTTTGACTTATTTACAGTAGCCAAAACCGAAACAGCAAAATCTGGCGTACCCAAGAAAACAATTTTTAAACTCATAGTTTGATTATTTGCGCCAATGCGTTTGTTTTAATTTTTTGCTGTCTTTCCAGCCAGGCCAACCCTTCTGCTAGTTCAGCCACAGATAGATGCGGTAAAGATACTTTAAGCTGTTGAGTTGCTAATGGCCCCTGCTCAACATAATCCAAAATTTGTGCAGCAATGTCTTTAATCGGAATTTCTTTCTTTATGGGTACGCATTCGTTTGCACTACATAGCTTGCAGGATATAGTAATCGACTCGCCAAAATAGACCAGAAGTTCTTTTTGTTTACAGCGATTTTGTTGTTTGGCAAAGGAAAGCATGCTGTTTATTTTTTCTATTTTTGTGGTATGAATCAGTTCTGTGTTTCTCAGCAATTCATTTAATGTGTGTTTGTCATCTCTTGGTTTTATTCCAATCAGATGAATATCACTTGATGCATAGTTAAACGACAGTAGCTCTTGTTGTTTGTAGTGCTCCATCACATCGATAAGTGTAGAAAAGGAAACTTTACTTTTTCGTGTAATAAGATCTAAGTCAATTGTGGTCTCGCGTTCAAAAACACCTACATATTCTCGGCCAATAAATTGTAACACTTTCGAATGCGAAAGGGGGGCTTTTTCTAATTCTAATTTGAATTGTGTTGGAGAGCAAATGATTTGACAACTGGCATCTTGTCGATTTGTGTTGATGCGATGAAAAATACTGGCTTGATCAAAAAGAGTGATACAAGCATCTACTTTCTTGGGTGAAAATTTATATGCACGACAAAAGTCTTGAAAAGAAAGTCGCCATTCTTGCTCAATACCCTCACCATGCCCAATAATCAAGTAATTGCATAGGGATTTATAACACTTCTGTATGAATTCAGGTGTTGGTAACTGGCCAAGGTATTGTTGGATTAGGCGTTGTTCATCTCCAGGACTGAAATAGGCAATTGCTTTTGCGTTATTTCCGTTTCGACCCGCTCTTCCAATTTCTTGATAATAGTGTTCAAGGCTTGCGGGAATTGTTAAGTGCACCACAAGGCCAATATTTCCTTTGTCTATACCCATGCCAAAAGCATTGGTTGCTACCATCACTAGTTTTTGTTCTTGATGCCAGGCGAACAATCGGTCTTGCTTTTGTTGCGCAGTTAATCCTCCATGAAAATAGGTCGCTTTGATCCCGTTGGTGTTGAGTAGCTGATTGACTTCCTCGGTTTCTCTTCTACTACTGCAATAAATAATAGCTGGCGTTTTAATGCCGTGGAATGTACGCAGTATACTGCCATATTTGTCCTGGGTGTTTTCAATGGTTAATGCAATATTTTCTCGGGCAAATGATGTTTTAAATTCATTGGGATTATCTAGGGCTAATTGCTCTTTAATATCTATGATGACAGCTGGGGTAGCAGAAGCAGTTAAAGCGATAACGGGCACTTCGGGTAGTTGCTCGCGAAGGCTTTTGATTTCGCGAAAAGCCGGACGGAAATCATTCCCCCATTGGGAAATACAATGTGCTTCGTCTACTGCAATGCACTGTATGTTTAATTGAGATAATCGGGCGAGGAAAAGTGAGTTTTGCGCCTTCTCTGGTGAACAATAGAGTAGTTTATATCGACCAAAAGCTGCATTGTCTAACTGATTGTCTAAGGATTGATTTGCATTGAAAGCCATGCTTTTAATGCCTTTAGTGTTGGCCTGTGCTACTTGATCATGCATTAGCGAAATCAACGGAGAAATAACCAAGGTTGGTCCCTCAAATAGGAGGGAAGGCAATTGATAACACAGCGACTTCCCCCCTCCGGTGGGCAAGAGGGCAAGGGTGTCTTTTTTGGCTAAAATAGAGGTGCATATTTCTTCCTGCATGGGACGAAACTCGTCTGCTTTCCAGTGCTCAGATAAAAGGTCTTTAAGTTTAGTCATGGCAGTGCGTCAAAATAAAGTCAAGGCGTTCTTCTGGAATTAAAAAAGGAACCTCAATGATTTCTCCTATCTCAAGATACGCCTTTTTAAGGCTCTCGTGCAATGCCAAAGATTCTTCAAAACTTTCCATACGTAAATCGTCTTTTTTGTAGATGTTAGCCACAGGAGCAATCAAAAAGACAAGCTCATACTTAAATTCTTTCAGTTGATTTTCCCAATCTTGTTTTACAATTCCCTGATGATTTAAATAGGCAGTAACATCGGGTAGGCCACGATCAAAAAACACCCATGGTTTTTCAGAGTTGGATAATTCGATGGCGTTAGCAGAGGTGTAATCGTCTTTTCTACCTTCCCATAGAAAATTACTAAAGTCTAGGGGTTGATGACTAAAGATATTGTCAATCCCATCCTCCTTTCCTCGCTGTATGAAAGTGCGAGATATTTCATCAAAACAACGATAGCCCCGTTCTTTTAATAGATTAATTAAAGTAGTTTTTCCGCTCCCTGGTCCCCCAGAGAGAACAATTTTCTTTTTGACTTTCAATTGATACTATTCCTTTTCAACTATATTTGTGTAAAAATAGCATAGCAGATGCTCCCAAAAGAAAATCCAGAAGAATTTTATTCACGATTTCACGAACAACTCCAACTTTCCCAAGAATGGCCTGGGAAATATTTGTTCAAATTTATAGTGCGTATTGGCGAGGTAGACGAAAAGGTTTTAACCGATTTGTTTCTGGCTACTGATGCAATATTTTCGCGAAAAAAGTCTTCTAAGAATACATTTGTAAGCCTATCTGTTTTGGTCACTATGGAAAACCCTGCAGCAATAGTCGCTATTTATAAACAAGTAAAAACCTTTAAAGGAGTAATTACACTGTAGTTTTTAGTTCTTTATTAAAAAGAGTACATTTACAGTATATTCTCACAAAAATTTTCAATCCATTTTATGGAAGCACTTCAATATAATTCCGAAAGGAAACCGTTAATAATACCTGAATATGGTCGTCATATGCATATTTTGTTCTTTAAAATGTTAGCAACCCCCGAGAGAGAGGAACGCAACAAAAAAGCAAAAGCCATTATTGGTGTTA
>Ga0115572_10002943_pt1 | contig 13497 bp, 12 predicted proteins | sample COGITO_mtgs_1206_FD_88681 | JGI IMG/M metagenome (GOLD analysis project Ga0115572, IMG submission 88681) | Pelagic marine microbial communities from North Sea - COGITO_mtgs_120607 | ecosystem: Environmental > Aquatic > Marine > Epipelagic | place: Germany:Helgoland, sampling site Kabeltonne... | reverse complement strand
TATAAACTAGACTCAGTTAAACATGCTTTAGGAATAGAAGAAGAAACACTTACATTAGATCACTACGATAAGGAAGAGATGACAGATAAAGAGTTCTTTCACTTAGCTTACCACTATCAAAGAAAAAATAGATACTGGAGATGTAACATTAAACGTTGTTAAAGTTGCTTTTTAGCTATTTATATTATATATTGTTATAACAGAATAATACAGTTTCAATGAAAATAGGATTTATAGGAGTTGGCAAACTCGGTAAAGAATCAGCCGAAGTCATGGCAGAAAAACATGACGTAATAGGTTACGATATTAATACAGTATCCCCTGAAAATTTTAAAATGGTACCTTCGATCAAAGACGCATGTCAAGATCGACAACTTATCTTTATTGCTGTTCCAACACCTCACCATCCAGACTATGATGGTAGGTACCCTACTGCACACTTACCTAATAAAGATTTTGACTACCAAATAGTTAAAGATGTACTTACAGAAGTAAACAAACATGTTAACAGAGAACAGTTAGTTGTACTCATATCTACAGTCTTACCAGGTACAATACGAAGAGATTTTATAAACTTAATTCCTAATGGTAGATTTATTTATAACCCATACTTAATTGCAATGGGAACAGTAAAATGGGATATGGTTAATCCTGAAATGATTATCATTGGTACAGAAGACGGCTCTACAACAGGAGATGCTAAATTACTTTTAGAGTTTTATCATACATTTATTACCGAAGGTACTAGGTACGAAATAGGAACTTGGGATGAAGCAGAAGGAATAAAAATATTCTACAATACATTTATATCTACCAAAGTAGCTTTGGTTAATATGATACAAGATGTAGCTGAGAAATCAGGTAATATAAATGTAGACGTAATAACTGGAGCACTAGAGAGATCTACGCAAAGGATCTTAGGTCCTTCCTACATGAAAGCAGGAATGGGAGACGGAGGAGGATGTCATCCTAGAGATAATATTGCACTAAGGTATATGGCACAAGAGTTAGGTATAGGTTATGACTTATTCGACGCTATTATGAATGCTAGAGAAAAACAAGCAAAGAATCTGGCTGATAAATTAGTAGCATTAGCAAAAGAGCATCAGTTACCGATTATAATCTTAGGTAAAGCTTATAAACCAGATGTTGACTATGAAGATGGCTCTACATCAATACTTACAGGTCATTTTTGTGCTGAACAAGGTATTGTACCGGAATATGATCAACCAGTACCGTACAAAGCAGTGTACCTATTAGGACATATGGGCAAACATCATGATTATAACTTTCCTAAAGGGTCTATAGTAGTTGATCCATGGAGAGCATATGTAGCTAAAGATGAATCAATAGCAGTAGTGCACTATGGCAATACGAGATTCGAAAAATAAAAGACTGTTCATTGTTGGATGTAGTTACTCCAAATATGCATACCCTACATATGCAGATATTCTAGGAGTAGACTTTGATGAAACAATAAATGCCGCCGCTTCTGGCGCTGGCAATACGTATATATTCAATACTGCTATTCACTTACTTAGTAAATATGAATTTACTGAAAACGATACCGTGATAGTTCAGTGGTCAGGTATAACCAGGTGGGATACCATTCGTGGTCATGACACTTACTTTCAGACTCCAGGTACTTTAGAGCACCAGGATGTAATACCTCTTGAAGTTGTTGATAAACACTTCAATTTAGTTTCCGAAGCTTATAAACTTATAAATTACGTTAGATCAGTAAAAGATGTTAGTAGACACTTAAAATGTAAGTTTGCTACCTTTAATATGTTAGACCCTTGGATTTCACTCTTTTACGGAGAACCGTACTCTACAAGCTTCTTTAATAAAGATATGGACTATATAAACGAGTATTATCCATTTGAAAAATTAAAAGAAACTTTCAATAAAGTAGAAGCACTAACAAGTGTAGAGGAGTATGTATGGGGAGTACCTTTAAATCGTCCTCAATACTTTTATGAAGGTCCTGGTAAAAGACAAGACGAAACACATCCCTCTACAACACAACATCTAGCATTTGCAAAATATATAGATAAAGAATTAAACTTAAATGGAACTAATTTATACACTGAACAAGTTAGTGAATACGTAAAAAAGATTGAAGATGTATTCTGCGACCCAGCTTTAGATTTTGATAAATTAGCAAAAAAAGAAAAACTTGAATACCATTTATTTGATTACAATTCTTTAGAAAACCCAAACGTTCATCTTTCCGTCAATCCGAAAAAATACCCTGCTAGTCTATTTAATAAAAAGCATTACGAGTATAACAATAACATGAAGACATGGAAGCAGTAATTATCTCAGGATACTTAAAAGACCTGTCCGATAATATTATTCCATTTATTACTGGTAACGACTTATATGTTCACACCTGGAATGATAGAGATAATACCAGATGGTTAAATAAACTTGAGAGATATAGAAAGTATACTAATAATATGATATGTTATGTTGAACCTCCTAAGTACGACAAAAAGCTATATTCTTATTTCTATTCAACTTATAGAGCGTTAAAGATTATTCCTGATATAGATATATACGACAAGATAGTAAAATTTAAACCTAACCTAATAGGTGATAAAATTCCATTTAAAGGTGATACACAGAAATACTTTAACAAAGCTAAATTAGCTACGAGACCTCTATTAAGAGAGTATAACAAAGAAGACTGTTTATATGGTTCAATATACTATAAAAATATAGATGAGAGATTATTTTCTGGTCATTCGTTGGCTTTTAAAAAAAACTTTCTTATATTAAACGATATAGAGGCGTCTATGTATAAACTAGATAACACGTTAGAACAGAAATACGGAAAAGAATACGAAGGAAGTATATTTTGGACTGAATGGTTTAGTAATAACAAAACGCCAATAATAGTAGATACAGATTTAAACATACCAAATAATAAAATGTAATGGCAAAAAAAACTAAATTAGCACAAGAAGAAATTCAAGCACTTGAAGACATTAAAACAAAAAACGTAGCTATCATCGAAGAATTCGGTAGAATAGGTATAATTAAGTTAGATATAGAAGCAAGAGAAGAAAGAGCAGAAGACTTCTTAGCCAAATTAAGAAACGCAGAGGTTAGTTTATCAAAAGCACTAGAAGAAAAGTACGGAAAAGGTACAGTAAATCTAGAAACTAGAGAGTTTAACTCCCTTAAGTAGAAACTTTTTTAACTTACATTTTTATCTTAGTAGGTTTTCAACTTTCTTTTCCTATTTATAAATGTTAATATCATACGAACAGACAGATCTGTTTTCGATTTACTAACGATATTTATAAGAGAACGAATAATCTAATTTAAGATACAATGGCAGAATCATTAATCTCCCCAGGGGTACTATCAAGAGAGCAAGATAGATCTTTTATTGCTCCCGCTCCATTAGAAGCTGGTGCAGCTTTTATAGGGCCAACAGTAATCGGACCAGTAGAAGAACCAACAGTGGTTACTTCATACGGTAGCTACCAAAGCAAATTTGGTGTTACTTTTGAGTCTGGTTCTAACAAATACGAATTTCTAACATCATTAGCAGTTAAATCCTACTTTGAGCAAGGAGGTAACTCAGCACTAATTACTAGAGTAGTAAACGGTTCCTTTACTGGAGCTTCTAACTCTACTATTGCTGCTGCAGATGCCGGCAGTGCGCCATTCTCTATCCAAACATTAGGAAAGGGATCTATCCTTAATAACTCAACAGGAGCTGGAGATGCTGGATCACAAAATAGCGATGGGTCACTAGTTGACGGTAGCGCAGAAAATATTAGATGGGAAATCGGTAACGTTGACAGTAAGAACGGTACATTCTCATTATTGATCAGAAGAGGAGATGATAATTTAAGTCAAAAGACAGTACTTGAATCATTCAACGACCTTAGTTTAGATCCTAACTCAGAAGGATACATTGCTAAAGTAATTGGAGATCAGTACAAGTCTAAATCAGTAGATGGTGGACAGACTTATATCTCTACAGTAGGGTCATATGTAAACAGATCTAACTACATTAGAGTAGCATCTGTAGACAGACAAACACTTAATTACTTAGCTAACGATGGAGTATCAGTAAGAACTGCAGCGTACACTGGATCTTTACCAGTAGCTTCTTCTGGATCTTTCCACGGAGCAGCAGGTAATCTATATCAAGCAACTGAACCTAACAAACATTTCTCAGAAATTTCAGCTGGAAATACACAAGGTTTAGAGGCAGCAGATTATTCAGATGCTATTTCAATTTTAACTAACCAAGACGAATACGTTTTCAATATCGTTTCTGCTCCAGGATTAATTTATTCATTCGGAGATCATAAGACACAATTAGATGCAGTTATTTCATTAGCATCTAATAGAGGAGACAATATTGCAGTAGTAGATTTATCTGCTTACGGAACTTCAGTATCTAATGCAGCAGGTAATGCAGCATCAGTTAATAGCTCTTATGCAGCTACTTACTGGCCTTGGTTACAAATGCAGTCTTCAACTGGCAAGTTAGAGTTCGTTCCTGCTTCAGTTGTAATTCCAGGTGTATATACATTCACTGACGGAGCTGCAGCACCATGGTTTGCACCAGCTGGTTTAACTAGAGGTGGAATATCAGATGTAATTCAAGCAGAGAGAAAATTAACTAGATCTCAAAGAGATACATTATATAGTGCTAATGTTAACCCAATCGCTACATTCCCAGGAAGTGGAATATCAGTATTCGGTCAAAAAACATTACAGAAGAAAAAATCTGCACTAGATAGAGTAAACGTTAGAAGACTATTGATTGACCTTAAGAAATTCTTAGGAGATCAAGCTAAAACATTAGTATTCGAACAAAATACAATTGCAACAAGAAATACATTCTTGTCAAACGTTAATCCTTACTTAGAATCAGTGGTACAGAGACAAGGTCTTTATGCTTACAGAGTAGTAATGGATGACACGAACAACACCGCAGATGTAATTGATAGAAACCAATTGGTAGGGCAGATATTTATTCAGCCTGCAAAAACAGCCGAATTCATTACACTTGACTTCGTAATCTTACCAACAGGTGCAACATTAGGTGAATAAATTTAAAAGTTGAATATTTATAATAAAGATAACATAAAATGGCAGTATTAGATCCTAACGAAATAATGTTCAGAGCTTTCGAACCGAAAGTCCAAAACAGATTTATCATGTATATTGATGCAATTCCATCATTCATGATAAAAAACGTCAAAGCACCTACGTTTACAGATAACGTAGTAAAGCTAGACCATATTAATTCATACAGAAAAATTAGAGGAAAGAGAGAATGGGCAGAGATGACTATGACTCTATACGATCCGATAACTCCAAGTGGAGCACAAGCCGTAATGGAATGGGCAAGACTAGGATACGAATCTGTAACTGGTAGAGCTGGATATTCAGATTTCTACAAAAAAGATTTAACTCTTAACGTATTAGGTCCTGTAGGGGACGTAATCGGAGAATGGATCATCAAAGGTGCATTCGTTACAAACGGAGACTTTGGTCAGTTTGACTGGTCTTCTGATGCAGTAGTTGATTTAGGAATTACAATCAACATGGATTACTGTATATTGAATTACTAGGAATAAAATACTTTATTATATATTAAGAAGCCCCCTTGTGGGGCTTTTTTTTAGTTTACAGTTGTTTATTAAAGTTTATATTCGTATATTTATATATAAACTAGTTCTAATTATTAATAATTTATGGAAAATCAAGTAAAAAAGGCAGAAAAGCCTAAATTTCAAATCCCTACCGAACAGGTAGACATTCCATCTAAAGGTAAGTTATACCCATCCGATCACCCTCTGGCCAGTGGTAAAGTCGAAATGAAGTATATGACTGCCAAAGAGGAAGATATCTTAACGAATCAAAACTACATTGAAAAAGGAGTAGTAATTGATAAGTTATTACAATCACTAATCGTATCAGATTTCAACTACAACGATTTACTTATTGGAGACAAAAATGCAATTATGGTTGCAGCACGTATATTATCTTACGGTAAAGATTACGATATTCAATATAACGGTGAAAACATTACAGTTGATTTAACTGAAATCAAAGATAAAGAGTTAGATTTCGATAGCCTTGAACAAGGACAGAGAGAGTTTACTTTCGCACTACCTAAAAGTGGTAACGAAGTAACTTTTAAACTGCTTACTCATGGAGATGATAAAAACATTGACAGAGAAATAGCAGGGCTTAAGAAAATCAACAGAGAAAGTAGCGCTACACTATCAACTAGAATGAAGTATATTATCACTTCAGTAAATGGAGATAGAGAGTTATCTACAGTAAGACAGTTTGTTGACCAAGGGCTATTAGCTCAAGATGCAAGAGCATTAAGAGAAGAGTACGCAAGAGTACAGCCAGATGTTGAATTTAAAGTCTACCATGTGGATGAAGACGGTGTTGGGGAGGACATCGACGTCCCTGTGACGATCAACTTTTTTTGGCCTGACGCCTAAGGCAGCTGCAGAAACAAGAAGCAGCTTATTTCGGCAAATACACGAGATAGTATTTCATGGTAAAGGTGGCTATGACTGGCATACTGTGTATAACATGCCGATTTGGTTAAGAAGACTAACTTTTAACTATATAAACGAATGGTATAAAGAGCAGAATGATGAAAATGAAAATGCTCAACAACCAAGTAACGACAATCGACCAAAAGGACCGGATATTTCTCCATCCTATAGCACAACGGCTTCTAAATAATTAGGAGCCTTTGCTATTTATAAGAAACTCATAAGTAAATGGCTGTAGATCCAAACAACATACCTGATCCCTTAGGGAATGAAAGCGGCTCTGGTAAACGTCAAAAAGAATTAGACGATATCAGGAAAGCTGCCGCCTCTGCCAGTAGGGAGATGGCTACCCTTGCAAAAGAGTTTGCGAATCTTAATAAATCTAAACTCGCCGCACAAGACTTTGATATAGGTCTAGACAAATTTAAAGCTCTTAATTCAAAGATAGAAGGGTTAAATGTTAATACTCTTAAGTCTTCTAAAGAAAGAAAAGCATTTGCTACTTCTATTCTCAAAGCTGAACAAGAACAAAATGCAAATCTTGCAAAGATCCGCACCCTTAATGACGATATTTCCGACCGTGTTAAAGAGAAGACACAGAATGAAAGTACATTAAATGATTTACAAAAAGAAGTCAGAGATAAAACAGCAGCTTCCTTAGTTGAACAGACAAGTTTAGAGCAAAAAGCGATAGAAGCCAGACAGGCAGGTAATGAAGCAGATGCAAAAGCAGCAGAAGATGAAGCCGCCCGTATAAAAAAATCTTCAGCTGCAGAAGCAGCTCGAGATCAACAAAGAATAAATAATGCACAAGATTTAGTTAAAGAAACTGAAAGAGAAATTAGTGCTTTAACAGGACAGAAAAATACCGCAATTGAGATAGTAAATGTACAAACTCAACAGATAGATAAAGCTAAACAAGTTGCAGAAGAAATGGAAAGGATTGAAAAAGCCGCTCCTGGCTTTATTGATGCATTCGCAAAATTTGGAGAGCTAGCAGCAGGTATTCCTATAATCGGCCCAGTATTTAACCAAATTACCGGTGATATACAAAAATCAGCGGAAATGTTTAAAGACGCAAGAGCAGAGGGTAAAAACTTCTTTGGTGCCATAATGAAAGGAGCTACAGGCTTTATGAAGTTAGGATTTTTTGCAGCAATGACTGCATTTATTTCTAAAGTAGTAGAGGGAGCAAAGATTGGTTCTGAAGCAATGAAAACTCTTAATAAGAGTGTTGCCGGGAGTACAATGAATATGTCGGCACAGATGGGTAGAGTAAGTGCTGCCGCTGGTAAATTTACAGTACCTCTCAATGAAGCAGCTGCAACTATAGCAGGGATAAATGAATCCCTTGGAATGCAGTTAGACTTTACTAAGGAAACCACAGAACAGGCTATTAAGTTAGCCAATAAGTATGGAGTATCTGTTGATGCCGTAGCACATATTGTTAAAAACTCAGCAGCAAATAAAAAGACAATGACTGAGACTGTTGACGCAGTCACAGCAGGAGTAGCTAGGTTTAATGAGATGAATAACGTCTCTATTAGTACAAAAGCTATTTTCGAAGATATAGGTAAAGCCTCTGCCACAACTTTAAGAGGCATTGGCAAACAACCTGGAGCATTAGCAGCAGCTGCAGCAGCAGCAAGGTCTTTAGGTATGTCAATGGAAGACATTAGAGCAGCATCAGAGCAGACTACAGACTTCCAGAAAAGTTTAACAGACGAAATGACTACTGAGATGATGCTCGGTAAACAGTTAAACTTAAATAAATTAAGAGAAGCAGCCTTAACAGGTGACGTTAAGACACAAGCCGAAGAAATGAAAAGGCTTGCTCTTGAGAACCAAGGAAGGATTGGTAATAACGTTAAACTTCAAGAACAGTTTGCTGCTACATTAGGTATCTCAAGAGATCAATATAACGATATGTTGAAAACTACAGATGCTATGTCTGTACTTACAGGCAAATCCGGCGCTGCTCAAGTTGAAAATGATAAAAATAGAAAAAAATCTAATGCCGAAATAGCAGAATCAGTTGAACGAAGTGTTGGTAAGTTAACATCTTTAGCAGATAAATTAGCTAAGATGCAAGAAGGTATTGCAACAGGAGCAAAAGGATTCTTTGATGAAATTGTGAAAGGATTCGATGGCTTAATAACTGATGGTAAATTTAATTGGAGTGTACTTTGGGACGGTATGCTAAACGCTTTTAGTGTAGCTAAAGAGTCAATAATAGAAGGAATAAAAAATATCTTCTCAGGTGACTTTTCCGGTACTGATCTAGGTAAATTGCTCGGTGCATTTACAGTAGCAACAGGAGCAGGTTTCATAGGATTAAAACTCTTAGGCAAAGGTTCAAAGTTTTTTGGCATAGATAAACTTTTAGGTACTAACAGACCTAAAGGTAATGCCGGGGATCCTATTCACACTGTAGGCGGTGCAATGGGCGGCTTAGACGCATCGGACTTAACTAACAAATTAGGAAAAGCAGGTTTCTTTAAACAGGTAAAAACCCTATTTAAAAAACCATCAGTATTTTTTAGAGCATTAAAAATGAAAGGCGGCTTTTTAGGAAAAATGATTGGTAGATTTGGAACAATGTTTTCAAAAATTAAATTACCAAATTTAACCAGGATTTTTTCTAAAATAAAATTACCAAATTTAACCAGGATTTTTTCTAAAATAAAATTACCAAATCTTACTAATATATTTAGCAAACTTAAATTACCTAAATTACCTAACGTAGGCAAAGGGTTTATGAATATGCTCAGTAAGTTTAAAATACCTACTGGAGCAGCTGGCGGATTATTAAAGACTATTGGCGGTAAAGTACTTGCTCCTTTAGAACTTGCAATGGGTGCTATTACAGGTGTTAATCAAGTAAAAGATTTAACAGCTGAACAGAAGAAAGAACAAGGTATAAAAGAAAGCATGGGTACCGCAGAAGCTGGTATTATAGGTGCTTTAACAGGTAATGCAAATAAAGGTTCTATGTTTAGTGAAAAACTAGGTATAGAGAAAGGTGGAGCAGGAGATGAAGCTTTAGGTATTGCCACTTCCGGTGCCAGAGGTGCACTTACAGGAGCAGCGATTGGTTCAGTTATTCCAGTAGTTGGTACTGCAGTTGGTGCAGTCGTAGGAGGAGCAATAGGAGTAGTATCAGAAGGTTTCAAAGTATTCTCAGATCCTAACTCTAAATTAAGAAAAGGTTTATCTGAGTTTGCTACCGCAACATACGATAAAGCAGCAGTAATTGGAAATAAAATAAAAGAAGGTGCCATAATGGTAGGCACCAAGATTAAAGACTTTGCCAACGGAGTTAAAGATAAAGCATTTGAAGTAGCAGGTCGAATGAAAGACTTTGCAGTTGGAGTTAAAGATAAAGCAGTTCAAGTAGCAGGTAGAATAAAAGACTTTGCAGTTGGAGTTAAAGATAAAGCATTTGCATTTGCATCATCTGTAGGAGAAGGAATATCTAACTTTGCAACAGCAGCAAAAGACAAAGCAGTCGAATTAGCATCCGCAGTAGGTGAAGGAATATCTAACTTTGCAACTTCTGCTAAAGAAAAAATATCTGGATTCGCATCAACAGTAGGAGCAGGCATTATGTCTTTTGCATCAACAGCAAAAAATAAAGCAAAGAGCTTGCCGGTGCAATCGGGGATAAGGTAGGTGTTATAAGAGATAGAGTTGGCGATTTCATAGAAGCAAACGGCGGGATATTAGGAGGTATGAGAGCTGCAGCAGCAGGATTAGAATCTCAAGCAAAAAAATGGCTTGGCGACGCATGGAAAGGTGCTAAGGCCTTTATTACTGGAGATAAGACTAAATAAAAACTCCAGAGATTAAAAAAGAAGAAATTAAAAAAGTTACTGCACCATTAATGCAAATGTCTAAAGATCAAGCTAAAACATTCACTACAGCTATTAATACTGCGATAGAGGCTAGTACTAAAGGTACTGTGAAAGCTATGGATAGTTTAGGAGATGTATTAGAAAATCCTTTAGGAGAAAATGCAAAAGCAGCAAATAACCAACTAGCAGAATTAAAAAAGTTAAAATCAGACGGAGATAAGCAGCATTCTAGAGAGTTAATGGAACTTAGAAACCAAACTGCTTTACTTTACGAATATATCACTAAACCGCAGAAGAGTGTAATTAAAATGAATACATTCAAAGTTGGTCAATCATTAACAAGAGTATAAACTATTTATAATTATATTAACACGTAAAAACAAACAATTATGGCACTTATTGATTCATTAGCATCAACAACTTTAGGACTTGGAGGAGCAGCACCAGCATTAAGAGCAGGAGCATCCGCTGATACAACTAAGGTACATGTTGACGGAGGAAACATCAATGCAGGATCTTCAGCTATCGATTTAGATGGAGCAACACCAGCAAAGTACTTGGATAACCCTCCAACGTAGTATTTATGGCATTAGTAGATCTAAAAACTGATCTTAAGTCTTTAAAATTTGAGAGCGGTCTTAACCGCAAGCCTCTAATTGTAAAAGATATAGATAAGGAAGGTGGAAGAAATTCCGGATTAGCTGTACAAGGTATTCTAGCCGCTAAGCGATTAGATGATACTATACGTATGGCTAAACTTGTTATTGCTAAACCCGGGATAACCCACGTAGTAAAACAGGCTTTAGGAGGATTTATTAGTGCAGTAGATAAAAGAGCATTATACTCAGGAGATTTACCTAAATTAGGAAAAGAGCTTTTAGATGAAGGTAAGGACATACTTCTTACTGCTTTAACTAATATTGGACAGACACCTTTAAATGGTTTAGGATTACACCTATATAAAGGAAGTAAAGAGTTTGGAGGAGAAGATGTTAGAAGCTATATTAAAAGGACTTATCAAAGTGGATACTCTAAAGGCGCTGGAAAGCGAATGATTCAAGCAGGTCATTCTAACCAACATACTGCCGGTATAAAGAAGAGTAAAAAACTTCCCCTATCATCAGAAGCAGATATAGTAAAATACGGTAGAATAAATTACACTAAAGATGTAAAAAATGCTTCTATATCTACAGACGCAGTAAATACCCAACCAGAAGTAAGAGCAGCAGCATCAACATTTGACGATCAATTTGATATGATCCCTTTTGGTTTTTCTATGTATGATCAAGTTACTCCTACTAACTTTAGATTTAGAGCTTTCTTAGATAGTTTTTCGGATACCTTTACAGGGAACTGGAATAGTACACGATATTTAGGAAATCCTCAAAACTTTAGAACATACGATGGATTTGATCGTCAACTTTCTATGGGTTTCAAAATAGCTGCATTAACTAGAGGAGAGCTAATACCTATATACAGGAAACTTAACTTACTGGTTTCTTCCACTGCCCCTAATTACGACATAGATGGGTTATTTATGAGAGGTACATGGTGTAAGATTACTGTTGGCGATTACTTAAAGCAGACTCCCTGTACTATATCATCTGTTGGTTTAAGCTGGCAACAAGATTATCCATGGGAGATTAAACAAGATAAAGATGAGGAAAACGTAATAATGGTCCCTCACGTACTTGATGTTACTCTTTCCGCAGTCTTAGAACATGACTTTATTCCTCAAGCAGGACTACTACCATATATTGGAACTAACGGAGAAGATCAACCTATCAACTCTAAAGACGGTAAACCTGAAAAAGCAAATGGTTCAGCAGATTTTTCTTCATTTAGCGGTGGAGGTAGTTCCGGAGGCTTTAGCTTTCCATAGGTATAAATTAATTTTAAGATGAATAGATATACTACAATAACACAAACTAAGACATCAGAAGGTAGAAGATATATCCAAAACTCTATTTACCCTGATATCCCTGAGACTGTAGATGATACTTACGTTATTACAACTGTCGGTGATCGATATGATATATTAGCACAAGAATTTTATAAAGATGCATCATTATGGTGGATAATAGCTTCTGCTAACCCTGTAAATAAATCAGATTCTTTAGTACCAACACCAGGAGAACAACTAAGAATACCAGCAAACCCAAGTGAGATTATATCAAAATATGAGCAGCTAAATAAAAAAAGATAAGTTATGTCAGATAGTGTTTTCAATAAAACTCCTATAACAGGTTTAACACCGGTTGACGGAACTGTTAGAGATCAATTGAAAGTTAGAGCTGAACTACACAGTAAAACTTTCGAAGACCCAAATTTTACTCAACATTACATTAACAGCAATTACGCTTTTGTAAAAGTATCATCAGGTATAGACATTACAGGTGTAAAAGACGCAGCAAAAAAATACCAACTTTTAGGTGGAACTTTATTCGAAGGAAAAGCACGTAAAGGTATCAACTTCAATGGAGAAGACTTTGAAACTTCTAACAATGCATATACATTTCAAAAAGAAGGCTTAGTTCCTCAACCCGGTATTACTTCTTTTAACATTCAAACTCAAGGAGCAGAAGGTTTATTGAGAATGGTTGATTTAAATATTAAATGTTTTTCTGTAGAACAGTTTAGTATATTAGAAAAGCTATATATGAGACCAGGATTTAAACTCCTTTTCGAATGGGGTCATTCAGTATACGTGGATCAAAGCGGTGGAAAAGTATACAGCCCTAAAACTATTTCTGACGATACCGTATTTAAAAATGCTAAGATAGCTACAATTAAAGAAGAAGGAGGACAGTTAATATACGACTCTCAACATAATTACGATTATATGATTGGGACTATAATGAACTACGAATGGGGCTATGATAATGGAGAGTATAATATAGAAGTTCAGGCAATGGGAATGGGAGGTTTATCAGAAACTCAAGCCCGTATGTTCAAGGTCGGTACAGAGACTGATACATCACCAGACGGAGAAGCAGAAAAAGAACTTGAATTTGATAACGCAGATAAATTAGAAGGCTCATTTACTACAATATTTAAGACCATTTCGGAATCCGCCGGCAGAGGTA
>Ga0115572_10002941_pt1 | contig 13503 bp, 10 predicted proteins | sample COGITO_mtgs_1206_FD_88681 | JGI IMG/M metagenome (GOLD analysis project Ga0115572, IMG submission 88681) | Pelagic marine microbial communities from North Sea - COGITO_mtgs_120607 | ecosystem: Environmental > Aquatic > Marine > Epipelagic | place: Germany:Helgoland, sampling site Kabeltonne... | reverse complement strand
CTGGCGATGCGCTCCAAGACCCTCGCGCGCGGCCGGTGGCTCGCCTTCCCCGAGCGGCTCTGGAAGCTGAGCGTGTACCGGGGCTTGGTCAGGGTCGCCATGTTGACCACGTGGGTCGGGTGCTACGCCGTCTTCTCCTACGACGAGAGCTTCCACTCGAGGCAGGACGCGTCCAGGACCTTCGTCATGACGATCCTCGGCTGTGTCTCCATCGCGTCGTTACTCGTAGAGTCGTGGGTCATGATCGGTAACCGCGACATCGAGCACGTCTTTGACTGGCTCGCGCCGCTTCAGAACCGACACGGTCCGTCGCACTGGCGATCGATCTTCGCGCAGCCGCTCGTCATGACGCTGCGACACCTGCTGCTGCGGCTGAGGAACTTCGCGGACTTTTGGTACTGCGAGATGGACAAGGCGTGCGGCGCGGTCATCTTCGCGCTGCTCTTCGCGTTGTCCCTGCTGCCAATCGCCAGCTTGCAATCCGCGCTCGTGTGGAACGAAACATTCAGCGAGCTGGTGCGCAAACGAGTGGAGGTTGAGCGCACGGTGAACGACGTGATCGGGTGAGGGTGTGGGTGAGGTGCGTACCCCCACGGCCGCCGCCCGCGACATGTATCATACACATAGACTTATTATCCCACTAGCATACATAGCCTTATTAGATGTAAGAAGAGCGAGACGCTCGCAACAACAAATCCGAGCTTCTCGATTGCTCCTTCTCGAGACCCAAAATGGGATTGTCAGCAGAATCGACCGAGCGACAGTGACGATGCCCGCGCCGCCCCGAGGAGAGTTCAACAACATCACGCTCACGCGGAATCCGGACTACTTCTTCACCCAGCGTGAAGTGGTGCCGCTCCGCAAGATGACCACCCCGCTCACCATCGCCCAGCAAGGCGGCCTCCGCAGTCTCGGGGGCGCACAGACTCTCGGAGGCGATTGTAAGCTCGCGCAGGCGAAGACAACCACGTCCGCCAAGAAGCTCACAGATTACATGAAGCTGAACGTGCGCGCGACGATCGAGCCCTGCGACAAGTACAGCGAACCGGTGACGAGCAACATGGCGTACGGGTGGGGTACGAGGATCCCGCAGTAGAGAGAGAGAGAGATGTCCAAATGTGTAAATCAATCTACGTGAGAGAATCATCCGAGAGCAGGGTGTTGTTCGTGTACGTACGTATGTCGGTGTTACAGTTGGTTCTAAAAGCTACTTCAACGTCCACCTCAGTCCTCCTTCTTCCCGTCGTCCTCCCTCCCGCGCCCTCCCTCCCGGTGGCTATCCTCCCACAGCGCCGAGCCGACGTAAGTGAGCAGCACCGCGTTGACGCCCACCACCGCGGCCACGCCAGCGTAGACCGCGCGTGTACCCGCGTCTACCTCCATCCCGCGCAGCACCACGTCACCCGTGAGCTTGTACGCGGCGAACGGGACGACGACCAGGGCGAAGCTGTACGTGAGGAGCTTGGTGAAGGTCTGGCTCGGCGTCGGCGGCATCTATCTTCTACGTCGATCGACCGTCGACTCGGATCGTTACGGTTGGAGTTGGTCGTTCTCGATGGATGGGGCGCCTCGGTGCACCGCGCGCGAGCGTTCGGATCGATACGGGCGCGGGTGCGAGGCGCTCACGTGGCGGACACGACGGCCCGACGCGTTCCGGCGGTGAGATCAGCCGAACACGTGGAGCTTGAAGAGGACGAGAGCCACGAGGCTGACGAACGCGAGCCCGGCGACTATCGGCCAGTTGGAGTCTCCCTCGCGTCCTCTGCTGAAGGATAGCGCGCCGTTCGACTTGCCGTCGCCCCCCGACTCTTCGTCCACGGGAGCTGACTGAGGCGAGATGCCGAGAGCTTCCTTGTTGACGCGACGCCTTCGCGCTCCCATGCGGGTGCGTCGAGTTGTGGTGCTCGCAGATTCCGAGGAGAATACTTTAAGCTGTCACAATCCCTAGCTAGATCGCTCCACCGGACATTGTCTGACGCACCGGCGCATGGGTATGGACCGGGTCGACACCCCTCCTCCGGGGATGCTGCCCCCCGGCATGGGCGGAGGAGCACCCCCCGGCATGGGCGCGCCGGCCGGTGGAGGCTCGGTGAGCTTCGCCGAGCCCCCCGGCGAGTCCAAGCTCCTGGAGCTGGAGCGGACGCTCGCGGCGAAGGACGCGGTGATGGAGCCGGAGGTGCTCGCCACGCTGAGGGACTACGTCAAGAGCGGGGGCAAGGCCGAGGCTGCCATCGAGCTGCTGAGCGAGAACTACCGGGGGTACGCGCAGATGACCGGGCTGGTGTGCAAGTGGCTCGAGATCACCGAGCCGGAGGGCGAGAAGGCGCCCACCGGGGGCGGGCACGCGCGCGCGGGGTCCGGCGGGCTCAGCGCGGCGGTATCGCCCCAAGCCGGCCGGGGATCCGGCGCGGCGACACCAACCTTCGGCCGGCCCGCGGCAGACACCCAGGACGACGACACACCGCAGGGCGGGGGCACCATGCCGCGCACGGGATCAGCCGCGTTTTTCTCGAACAACGCAGGCGAACGCGCGGATACCCCGGTGGGTCAGATCAGGGATAAGACCGCCGCGGCGCTCCGGGACTGGCGCGCCAAGGTTCGAAAGGACGAGATGTGGCTCCTGGAGCGGCTCATCAAGCGCAAGTTCGACACGAGGCGGGTCGACGCGGTGAAGGGCCGGCCCTCGTGGATGCAGCGGCTGCTCGTCTCCGACCGCGGCCGAGCGGTGCTCTTTTCCTTAGCGGAGGCGCACCCGAACTGCCTGTTGATCACCGTCGCCATCCAGCACGCGTGGCAGCACGGCCACGCGGACGAGGTACGCGCGCTCGGTCCAGCCGCCGCGTCCTACTTTTCAATCTTCCACGAGCTCCTCGCCGAGCACTTCACCGCGCTCATCGCCGCCGGGGACGACGAGGATCGAAGAGCCGGGGCGGTGGAGGTGATCAAACGCGCGTGCACGCAGTCGCTCGCGACGTACCTGTTCGCGCAGATGATGCTCGCGGACCTGGCCAGGGGCGGCGACGCGGGGTTGGCGGGCGGGGGGTCCGGCGGGTCGAGTAAGGCTGTGAGAGCGTTGGCAACTAGGACGTCGCAGGAGCTGGAGACGGCGGCTGCCGCGGCGCACGGCTCGTCGACGGTGCGCAAGATCGCGCCGCTCCTCGCGGACTCCGACGCGGACGCCGAGGCGACGGCGGCGGCCGGGGATCTCCTCCTGACCACCGAGGATGAGCGGAGGCGACGCGGCGCGGAGGGCGGGGGCACCGGGGTGGTCCCGCCGTTGCCCAGAGGTATCCTACGCAAGCTCCACGCGCTCTACCTCGAGGACGGTAAGCCGCCCGCGGAGCCGTCCATCGCGCCGCCGCCGGGTATGGGCCCGCCTCCGGGGATGACCCCGGCGCCCGTGAAGCTGGAGAAGCCCGGCGCGGCACCGCTTCGCCAGCCCGAGCTCCTTCGGTCCCTCTTCGACGAAGCCTTCCGGTGCAACGTGGGCGCTTCAACGACCGCTTCAAAGGAAACCCGCGCGCAGTGCCTCGATCTGATCGTCAAGGCTGTCTCCGACGGCGACGACGAGGCCGCGGACGCGAGAGCGGCGCTGGAGAACGCGACGCGGGCGCTGGAGAGCGCGGCTCGGGGGCAGGCGCCGGAGCCCGAATCCTTCCGAGGGATGTGCGCGTACCCCCCCGCGGCGGCTGGCGTCATCGCGTGGGTGAGCTCCGCGATGGGCGACCCGGAGCACTACAGGCAGGTGCACGCGGGCGCCAGCAACCAGGTCTACTTCGGCATGCTCGCCAGCGCGGGCGCCTCGCAGCCGAGGCTGAGGGAGCGGGTACTGGACGCCGTCGGCGCCGCGCTGGCGGCGATGGGCAAGGGATCGAGCGAGGCGCTGCACCTCGGCGCGCTGGACGTGGCGGTGGAGATGGTGGAGTGTGGGCTCGTGCTGCCGGTCATCGAGGCTGCGACGGAGCGGTGGGCGCGGCACGTGGACCCGTCGCACCTGCGGTACTTCGCCGGGGAGGTGCTCGAGGTGGCGGGTCCGCCCTTCGGTGGTAGGTTCGTGTCCGCGGTGTTGCGGCTGCTGAGGGCGGCGAACGCGCGGAAGGGGATGAACCGCGCGACGGACGAGTTCGTGGCGCAGGTGAGGCGGCAACGGGAAGGGGGCAGGCTGCATCCGACGCTCGCGAGGGAGGACAACACGTTCCTGGACTACCTGGCGAAGTAGGCGCTGACTGTGTTTCATGGAATTGCAAAAATGTAAAACGCGTCGAAATGAGTCTTGAGTCAAACAAAACGACCCCTAATTAAATAGAAATACCCTCATCCTAACTGAAACACGTATGTCGATCTCAAACCTTATCTGCGAGTGCCCCGCTTTTTCAGTGCCGGTGCCGGAAACTCCAGGAAGGAAACGTCGCCGAGCTTCGACTCCTCCCCCGAACCACACTTTCCGCTCACTCGAACGGTACTTTCGCTGTCATCATGGCTATGATGATGTCTGCTCTCAACACCAAGTGCGTTATCGGCCCGGATTCGACGTCGCGGGTTCCCCGTCGGCGCGCATGCGCCGGCTTTCTCGCGCCGGGAAAACAACCCTACGCCCTGAAAAAGCGGCATCCCACCGAGAAAACGCGTAGCGGCGGTCGTGGGCTCCGGAAACGCGCCCGCCGCGATGCGCTCGACGGATCGGGACGGGCCGCGTGCGCTCCGATGCGATGCAGATGAGCGCACGGACCCGTCCATGCCTTTTCCAGTGCCTCTCGCCGGCCAAGATACCCTCCAAACGACGCGTCACTGACCGCCGCTCCCAATCCGATTCGCTCCTTCGCAGGGTTGCTGTGAGGCCGGCGGCGCTCCCCCGCCAGATGGGCTCCAAGCTCCAGGGTACGTGCCCACCCACCCGCGAACTTTCAGTCGACATTTAGACAACCCCCGCGGCGTATGCACACCGGCGTGGAGCTATCCGGGACGTCGATGCGTCCGACATCGCCGCCGTCGCGCGCGTGGCGCCCGCCATCCGCGCGCCATTGGGACGAATCGACGTTTCGGCATTTCTGGAAGCTCGCGTCGATTATCATTTCCCACGCCAACTCCCGCCCCGCCCCGTCTGACCGCGCCCGACTGACGAAACCTCCCCTCCCTCTTAAACCTACACAGCCGCCTCCGCCTTCCCCGCTCGCCGCGCCCGCGTGTCCACCACCACCAAGGCGGCCAAGCAGCTCTACTTCAACGCCCAGGATGGCACCGCGCTCAAGAAGATGCAAAAAGGTGTCGACAAACTCGCGCACGTCGTCGGTGTCACCCTCGGACCCAAAGGCCGCAACGTCGTCCTCGAGTCCAAGTACGGCTCCCCCAAGATCGTCAACGACGGTGTCACCGTCGCCAAGGAGGTTGACCTCGAGGATCCCGTCGAGAACGTCGGCGCGCGCCTCGTTCGCCAGGCGGCGCAGAAGACCAACGACCTCGCGGGTGACGGCACCACCACCGCCACCGTGCTCTCCGCGGCGATGATCACCGAGGGCATGAAGATCGTCATGGCCGGTACCAACCCCGTGCAGCTCACCCGCGGCATGGAGACCACCGTCGCCAAGCTCATCGATGTCCTCAAGGGGCTCTCCAAGGAGGTTGCCGACGAGGAGCTCGCCAACGTCGCGTCCGTCTCCGCCGGCGGCAACATGGAGGTTGGCAACATGATCTCCGACGCCATGGCCAAGGTTGGCCGCAAGGGTGTCATCACCCTCGAGGAGGCCAAGTCCGTGGACAACAACCTCATCGTCGTCGAGGGTATGCAGTTTGAGCGCGGCTACATTTCCCCCTATTTCGTCACGGATTCGGAGCGCATGACGTGCGATTACGACAACTGCAAGCTCCTCCTCGTGGACAAGAAGATCAAATCCGCGCGCGACATGATCACCATCCTCGAGGATGCCATCCAGTCCGGCTACCCCCTCCTCGTCATTGCCGAGGACATCGAGCAGGAGGCTCTCGCCACCCTCGTGGTGAACAAGCTCCGCGGCGCGCTGAAGATTTGCGCGCTCAAGGCTCCCGGCTTTGGCGAGCGCAAGTCCCAGTACCTCGAGGACATCGCCATCCTCACCGGCGCCACCGTGGTGAAGGATGAGCTCGGCCTCTCCCTCGACAAGGTTGGCCCCGAGGTGCTCGGCAACGCCGCACGCGTCGAGCTCGGCAAGGAGTCGTGCACCATCGTCGGCGACGGCTCCACCGAGCTCGAGGTTGCCGCCCGCGTGAAGCAGATCAACCGCCTCTGCGAGGCTGCCGAGGCTGAGTACGAGAAGGAGAAGCTCAACGAGCGCGCTGCTCGCCTCTCCGGCGGTGTCGCCATCATCCAATGCGGCGCCCAGACCGAAACCGAGCTCAAGGAGAAGAAGCTCCGCGTGGAGGATGCTCTCAACGCCACCAAGGCGGCTGTCGAGGAGGGCATCGTCATCGGCGGCGGCTGCACCCTCCTCAAGCTCGCCGCCGCCGTCGAAGGCATCAAGGCTGAGCTCCCCAACGACGAGCAGAAGCTCGGCGCCGACATCGTCATGCGCGCGCTCAAATACCCCATGCGCCTCATCGCGGCCAACGCGGGTGACAACGGCTCCGTCGTCGTCGAGCGCGTCACCGCCTCCAAGGACGTCAACTTTGGCTACAACGCCGCCACCGGCGAGTTCCAGGACCTCATGGTCAACGGCATCATCGACCCCACCAAGGTGATCCGCTGCTGCCTCGAGAACTCCGTCTCCGTCGCCAAGATCTTCCTCACCTCCGACGTGGTCGTGTGCGAGATCCCCGAGGCGGAGCCGATGGGTTCCGGCGCCGGCGCCATGGACAACTCTGGCTACGGCATCAACTAAACGTGCGAAACGGCGGAGGGTTTCATGGGACGCGGGGGGAGGTCCCCTCGCGTAAGGGCGAGAGAGAGAGGCGAGGAGGCGCGGCGTAAGCGGAATTAGTACAGGGTCCGGAAGCCCGGGCAAAGGCTTTTACAAGCAAACGCAGCTTGTTTAGCACATAGACGGTGGTCAGACTGTCTGACCGAGACCGACATTATTTTAATCTGTGATATTACACAACGGTCGAATCTCAACTCTGTCACCCGCGCAGCGCCGAGACCAATCCTGCGAAAGCCTCCGGGAGCGGATCGCTGAAACGCAGAGCCTCGTCCGTCACCGGATGCCGCAACTCGAGCGCGGCGGCGTGCAGAAATATCACCGAACCCGGCTTGCCCGCCAGCAACGGTACCGCCGCCGCCGGCGTGTTCGGCTTCTTCCCCCGCCGGTACAGCGGGTCACCCACCAGCGGAGCGTCCAGCGCTACTCCCATGTGCTGACGGATCTGATGCTTACGTCCCGTGCGCGGGGTCACCTCCACCAGCGAACACACGCCGTCGCCGTCACCGAACGTCTCCCTGACTCTCCAGTCCGATCTCGCGGGCCTGCCGTCTGCGGGAGCCTCGCACGTCCCCTCCGTCGCGTACCCTCCCTCGTCACCACCACGCCTCCCGCGCCGTCTTCCAGGTACACCCTCCACCAGCGCGAGGTAGGTCTTCGTGACCTTCCTCTGGTACCACGCGGCGACGCACAGCGCGTGGGCCAGGTCGGTCTTCGCCACCAGAAGGGCACCGGACGTCGGTTTGTCCAGTCGGTGGACGATGCCCCTCGCGTCCAATCCGTTGATCGCGCTCAGGCCCTCATCGCCGAACGTGTCCACCAACACCTCGACGAGGGTGCGAATCGCACCGCCCGAGGTCTCGTTCGGGTGGGTGAGCATCCCCGCGGGCTTGGACACGACGGCGAAGTGTTCGTCTTGCCACAGCGTCCTCACGAGTGAGTCGAGCGATGAGTCGCCCTCGCCGGCGTTGACCTCGCCGCCCTTGCCCTTCTTCTTCTTGGCTCGCTTCGGTTTCTTGGCGTTGGACCGCTTGTCCGCGCCCGCCGCGCGACGTGCGGCGAGGATGAGGTCGTCCGCGTCGCTCCTGGCGTGGAAGCATGCGGCGATTGCCAGCGAGTAGGATACCACATCCGGCTTGACGCCGATCTTTGGCATGCGGTTCAACACGAGGTCTCGCGCGGCATCTTGCGCGCCGCCGCGGAGGTCCAGCGCGCTCAGCGCGACGTTGAACATCCCCGCGGCGCGTCCCCTCGCGGATGCCGACGGGGACGGTCCTCCTCTCCCGCCGCGTCCCCCTCCTTTCCCCGGCGGGTCATCGCGCTCGTCGTCGAGGCCGCTCGCGGTTCTTATCATCCCGACGAGCGCGCCGGCGTCGGCGGCGTCTGGGTGGTCCCAGGTCGCCAGTACGTCGTCCAGGGATCCCGCAGGGACCTCATCGAAGTGCTCGCCCGCGGTGTCCCGGAGGAAGTCCGCCAGGATCTCCTCAGCCTCCTTCCTCTCCCCGGTGCGTGATGCGCCCGCCGCCGCCGACGCCTTCACGGATGTCCATCTCGGCAGGGGCCGCCTGCGAAGAGACCGCGGACCGGGGTGGGAAAAGCGGCGGTCGGATCCGACGGGCACTGCGGTGCACGCCGATATCGCGGAAGCCATCCCACACGCCGCCACCCGAGTGTCGGCGGGAGTGTCGGCGGTTGGGGACAACGGACGATAAAATACAGTTCTGAAGAACAGCACTTTCTCCTCCAGCCCGCCAGCGAAGACTTTGAAGAGTGACTCTTCGTCATCACATCGTCTCAGCCAGAGCTAATAAGAGAGATACAGCGCTGGTTCGATTACACAAGCGTTCTACGGTACGTCAGTCTCCACCCGCCTCCTCTCCCCACGTGATGTCCTTCGCCGTGTAGCTCAACACGTGCCCCGTCTTCTCCCGAAGCTTGTCCGCGTTCACCGGCCCCCGGCTTCCGTACGGGTACAGCTCTGGGTTCATCCCACCGGCGTCGATGTACTTGAGCAAGGGTGTGAATATCTTCCACGCGGCGACCAACTCGTCCCGCCGCACGAAGTGCTGCTGGTCACCGTTGATGCAGTCCAGTATGAGCCTCTCGTACGCCTCGGGTATGGGAGTGGACTCGTATTTTTGCGTGTACAGCAGCTCGAGCTCCGACTGCGCCAGCTCCATCCCGAGCCCGGGTTCCTTGACCGTCATCTTCATGTATATGGCCGGGTCCGGTTGGAGCCGAACCACGAACTCGTTTCGTGCCTGCCGGCCCCGAACCTTTTGCTCCGCGAAGAGATCCCCGGGAACGTCCTTCAGCTGGACCCTGATCTCGCACTTGTGCTCGTTGAGCGCCTTACCCGCCTTGATGATGAACGGGACGCCGTCCCACCGCTCGTTACCCACGTGCAGGACGCAGAGCGCGAACGTGGGCGCCTTGGATCCCGCAGGGACGGTGGCATCGTCGAGGTAAGCGTCGCCGCCGGGTCCGTTTGTGTACTGGCCCAACGCCACGTTATCGGTGCTGTCAACAAAACACGACGTCATTCTAATTGCGCATACGAGAATTAAAAATAAGCTCACCTCACGGGTTCGATGCATCGCAGAACCTTGAGCTTCTCGTCGCGTATGTCGTCCGGGGACAACGAGCACGGCTTCTCCATGGCGACGAGGCACAGCAGCTGCAGCAGGTGGTTCTGTATGATGTCGCGGATGATGCCGTACTGGTCGAAATAGCCGCCGCGTCCTTGCGTGCCGAAGGGTTCCTTGAAGAGTATCTGCACGTTGGCGATGTTGTCGCGGTTCCACAGCGGCGCGAGGAACCTGTTGGCGAACCTCATGACCACGAGGTTCTGCGTGAGCTCCTTGCCGAGGTAGTGGTCGATCCTGTAGAGCTGCGCCTCGGTGAAGAGCTCGCTGATTCCCGCGCTGAGCTCCTCCGACGACTGAAGATCCTTGCCGAACGGCTTCTCGACGACGATGCGGGTCCACCCCGTGGGGCTCATGCACGCGCGCTTGATGTTGGCGCACACGGGCGGGTACACCGACGGCGGGAGCGCGAGGTAGAAGATGCGGTGGCCGGTGACGCGACACCCGGGGACCCCCCTCGATGCCTCCAGCGTCGCCACGCGGTCGCCGAGCGCCCCAAAGACGGGCGGATCCGACTCGGCATTCTCCCGAGCGTCGTCGGAGCCGTACTCGCCCTGTTGAAAGAAGCAGCTCGCGAGGAACGCCTCGACCTGGTCCTTCGGTCCCTTCAGCGCGGGCCTGATCCGTTCGCGGAGGCTCTCGTCCGTCAGAGGCGAGCGCGCGTACCCGAGCACGACCGTCCGGGGGGGCATGTGCTCGTGAAGAAAAAGGGCGAAAAGCGCAGGGTAGGTTTTCTTCTTGGCGAGATCCCCCGTGCACCCGAGCACCGTGACGGTGAGCACGTTGCTCTCATCCGCCCAGTTCGTCTTGTCGCTCTTGGGCGCCATGGCGGTTTTGGCCGTGTCAAGCGCCCGCGACGGAGGTGTGGGCGAGCGGGTACCCGCACACGTCAAGGTAACAATTATAATTTCACGACTCAGTCGATGCGTTCGTTACTGACGAAAAGCGTAAACTCATCACAAGAAGACTATTCGAGCGTGAAGGACGCCCCCGCGTGGGGCTTGCTAACCTCGAACGGAGCCGCGAGCGCCTCCCGAATGAGACCCGCGTCGCCCTCCCCGGCGACATCCAGCGCGGCTCGCAGCGCAGCCTCCGGATCGTTCGGGTTCCGTTTCTGAGCAGCTTCCCGGAGCATGTTCACCGCGGCGGCGACGTCGGCTCGCGAGTAGTGCGGCTTTGAGATTTCATCGCGGAACACGGAGGTACCACCCCGACCGCCGCCGCCCTCGCCGTGTGAGGGGCCACCACCGCCGGCGCCCTTTGGGGTGCCGATGCCGCCGAAGAGCGCGTTCATGCGGTCCACGAGTTTGTCCTCCAGCCGGCTCACCGTGTTCGCCACCGAGGAATCCTTCGCCTTCCGCGCTCGCTCCCGTTGCAGCCGCGCCTTGCGCTGCGGGGAACTCTCCCGACTCGGGGGGTTCTCCACGTCGTGGCCGGTGGGCGACGGGGTCCGCGAGCTCTTACCCCCGCGGTCCTTGAACCGGCCGCGGCCCTTCCGCGCCTCCTGCACGAGGTTGGCGAGGTCGGACATCTCGACGACAACCTGCCCGGGGCCAGCCGCCGTCGGACCCGAACCGGAGCCCGCGCCGTTCTGCGCCGCCCTCGCCGCGAGCGCCCGTTTGGCGTCCCTCTTCGCGCGCTTCTGGGACTTAGTTCGCCGTTGCACGTTGCTCTCATCGTCCCGCAGCGGCGTCGTGTCGTCGTTCTCGCCGCCCCAGCTGTCCCAGCGATCCTCCACACCCCACCCGTCCTCGTCGCTGTCGTCGTCGTCGTCGCTCTCGGTGTCCGGCAGCCTCGCCGCGCGCGCCCGGCCCGGTCGCGGCCTGTTGCCGATCACGTTCGCGAGCGGCCCGCCTGGTATGACCAGCAACGCGACCGTCGAGCAGAGGATGGAGACGAAGAGGATGGTACAGACGATGGCGCCGAGCGCCGCCGCCGATCGCATGTGCGAGTTGGCAAACGCGGCGGCGTCGTCAACCTCCACGTTGTTTCCCACGACGCCCGTCTGTATGTTCTTCCAGTGCGAGCGGATGTAGTCCTTGGAGTCGTCCGCGTGCTGCGTCACGTGGTGCACGCCGACGATGACCAGTATCGCGGTCACGCCGCTGACGGCCAGATGCACGGATAGCATCGGCCGGCTCCCGGCTTGGATACCCACGAAACCCGCGGTTGACGATATCACCGTGATGGCACCCGCCGCCGCGAGCAGCTGCGCGGTCCACGCGCCTCCGATTGGATGCTCACCACCCTTTCGCATGTTCATCACCTCGACGTCGACGTCGCCGGGATCCGGCGCCGTCGGCAGCGCCGCGATGGCCCGTCGGCACCTGGACTCCACCGCCGGCGGAAGCGTCGCGTTGATGTCCGTGCTGGCGTTCATGCCGCTGAACGAGATGGTGAACTCGATCAAGGTGGACACCGGCGGATTGGGCTGCGTCCTATCCACGGCGACGAGCCACATGGACGTGACTGGAAAGTCGCCGGACCACGGAGGCGGCGGGGGCGGCTTCGGAGCCGCGAGAAGCCTTCGGCTCGCCGGGGTTGAATTACCCTGCGGCGGCATCGGCGGCGGCATCTGCGGGGACGGCGGCGGCAGCATCGACGGGAGCGGTGTCGGCGGCATCTGCGGCGGGGGAGGCATCTGCGGGTCGAGGCCACCGCCGCCGCGTGATCCCCCCGGGGGCGGCGGCGGCTGTTGGTCGCGGAATATTCGCTCCGGTTCCAACCGCAGCGTGTCCTCAAAGTCCCTCGCGGCCCTTGAAGGCGGTCCTTCACTTACCTGCGCGAAGGTCACCTCGACGTCCACGGTGACGGCGTCGGAGACGTGGTACGTGGTCCTGGACACCACGCCGCACATGACCAGCAGGAACAGCCCGAACACGATACCCGCGAAGTTGACGCCGGTGCCCACCCGCTTGAGCGTGTACTTCAGGCCCATGACCCTGGCGCTGGTTATGAGCGCGAGGACGATGAACACCGCGGCGGCGGTGAGGATGCCGTGCGCGGTGTGGAAGAAACGCTTGGCGTGCCTCTGCACGCTCGCCTCGTCCGCGCCGTCGAGGTCTCGGTTCTCGTCGAACGATTTGGCGTCGATCCTGCGCCAGTACGAGGCGATCATCTCGTCGCTCTCATCTTTGAACGCGATCATCATCTCGGCGCAGTAGATGATGCCGGTGATGATGAACATGCACATGACGTGGTAGGACAGTATGGTCTGCTTCGATCCCGTGCACGCGCCGAGGGTGCCCTGCGGGGACGGGCGGGGACGGGGGGGAGATCCGTGTCAGATTTCGGAGGTGACGGGGCGCTCCATCGGGGGATATTTTGAAACGGGGGCGAGCGCGCGGTGGGGTCGGGTTCGGCGAATAAATCGGACCTGGAGCGAGACGAACGTGATGAAGAAGCCCGCCAAGGTCAGCGCGGCGTCCGGCTGCTCGAACACCTCGACCGTCACGCCGCCCTCGGCGTACACCGTCTTCATGATGTCCGTGTAGTGGCTCTTTTGGGTGCTCATGACTAACAACGTGACGCCGAGGCTGAAGAGCACCAGGTTGAGCACGAGCAGGCTCAGCCTGGCGACGAGCGCCCCGGCTGCGCTACGCTCGCTCTGCGCCATCTCTCCAAAAGCCTCAAGGAGGGCCCAGACCTGCTGCGCGCGTCTCAGAGTCTGCGGAGACACGCGGCTTAAAATTGGAAAAAGAGAGCTCGGCGAAAAAGTCACTCCAATTTCTTCCTGTCAGTGTCTAAAAGCTACGCTACCGGTCCTCGCCCCTCAGGATAAACGCTCCCCTTCCCGGTCGCGTCACGATCACCGGCGCGTCTCCCGCCAGCTCCGGATACACGCGCGCGTACTCCCCCGCGATTCGTTCCGCCGCGTCCATCGCCGCACGGCCGGGCTCGCTCAGCGCCACCACGCACCCCCGAAAACCAGCGCCTGAAAATCTAGCGCCGAACACGCCCTCCGTCGCCTT
>Ga0115572_10002933_pt1 | contig 13521 bp, 11 predicted proteins | sample COGITO_mtgs_1206_FD_88681 | JGI IMG/M metagenome (GOLD analysis project Ga0115572, IMG submission 88681) | Pelagic marine microbial communities from North Sea - COGITO_mtgs_120607 | ecosystem: Environmental > Aquatic > Marine > Epipelagic | place: Germany:Helgoland, sampling site Kabeltonne... | reverse complement strand
TCCCTATCTTGGTGGAGGCTTCGGGCATTTTTATGCGTACGCTCCTGAAAAATTCGAATACGCAATTAATCGATTCGCAATGGAAACCAAGCGTCAGTTGGATGTATTAGATAAACAGCTAGCAAAGCATGAATTTCTTGCGGGTGATGAGTACAGTATTGCCGATATCGCGACCTGGCCTTGGTATGGCAACCTCGTATTGGGTAATGTTTATGATGCTAAAGAGTTCTTACAAACAGAGGACTACACGCATGTTCAACGCTGGGCGAAGGCAATAGCAGAGCGGCCTGGGGTTAAGCGTGGAAGTATCGTTAACCGTACCTGGGGAGAACCTTGGGAGCAGCTTGAGAATCGTCATTGTGCTGAAGATATTGATAAGGTGCTGGCGTTAAAAGAAGAGCGTTAAAGGCAAGGTTATGAGCAAACAAGCAAAATTCGATCGCGATGACGTGATCGAGAAGGCAAAAAATCTTTATTGGGAAAAAGGCTACCACGCTACATCGATGAGAAATCTACAAGATGTGGTTGATATGCGCCCTGGCAGCATATACGCCGCGTTTGGCAGTAAAGATAATTTGTTTAAAGAAGCGCTGAATCGTTATGCTGAAGAAGGAGGGGAACAGCTTGCAAGCTGCATGGCGCAAGAAGAAACGGTGATTAAAGGACTAAAGCGTTTTATTCACAGTGCGGTTATTCATGATAAAGAATCTGTTCCCAGTGGGATGTGTATGATCGTGAAAACGGTCGCAGAACTCACTCAAAGTGATAGCCCAGATTTATTAGCGGATGCGATGAGTATTTTGAAAGGTGTTGAAGCATCTTTCACGAGGCTATTTCAGCAAGCCATTGAGAATGGTGAAATTAGCGCAAGTAAAAACCCAGTCAAATTAGCGCGTTACCTGCAAGTTCAATTAATGGGATTAAGAACGTATGCACAAGTAACCAATAATACGGCTGCAGTAGAAAGCTTTATCGATGATGTATTTGAAGGGCTACTTTAGTAAAATTAGCCCTATCGAATCATCATTACATCAAAGAAGATTAAATACCTTCGAAGTAATATTCGTCTAAGTCTTTTTCTAAAGTTTTGCGTTCCAGGTGTGCTTCAATGGCACGTCTAGCCATTAACTTATTCGAAGCTGAAGATTCTTTGTTTACAACCACATTGCCTTCTTTATCAAAAGAAACAATTTGTTCGACAGATTTCTCATGTGCGCTGAGTGCTTTTTTAGCTACCTTAGCCATAATCCTTCTCCTTGGTCATGCAAACTCATAGTCAGATTTGAATCGAAATTCTTCCAGCTATGATTGTTATTCTTATTGTTTACAAAATCATGACAGTATTTGCATTAAATGCAATAGGCTAATTGTCTAATCTAAGTGACTTTATACTCTCTTTAATGGCATTTAGATGCTCTACAAAATCTGGGCCACGGCGCTGAGTAACAGAAATAGCTAACATATCTATCACCATTAGGTGTGCAATACGCGAAGTCATTGGGGTGAACTGATCTGTATCTTCATCAATATTGATATAAATAGGTATATCCGCCGCTAAACTGATCGGTGTGCCTTCTGGCGCCAAACAAATCACTGTGGCGCAATATGTCTGAGCTAATTTGATTGAATGAAGCAAATCCTTGGTGCGACCACTTTGAGAAATGGCAACAACCACATCTTGCTCGCTGAGTGTCACAGCCGACATTGACTGCATATGAGGGTCGCTATAAGTCGCCGTTGCAATTTGTAAGCGAAAGAACTTATGCAAAGCATCGGTCGCAACAGCGGCTGATGCTCCAAAGCCATAAAACTCAACACGGCGTGCCTTACTGATAGCTGATGATGCCTCGGCTATCTGCTGAGGAATAAGCTGATCTTTAACTTCATGTAAGCGCTGGATTGTTGTATCTGCCACTTTTTCGCAGATATCTTCAATGGAATCATCTTCAGCAATAGCAAACTGGCCGATATTATTGGCAACCGCAAGATCTTGTGCGAGCTTAACTTTGAATTCTTGAAAACCATTGCAATGAATTGCGCGACAGAATCGGACAATCGTAGGTTCACTCACGAGAGCTTCTTGAGCGAGGTCGACAATGCGCATATGAATAACTGATGCAGAATTAGCAATAACATAATCAGCTACTTTAACTTCTGACTTACGCATACTGCTGCGGCTGCTTTCTATGCTGGTTAAGATTCCGTGACCGTTACTGGCTGAGTTTGACACTGTATTGTCCATTTTATAGATGATGGCAGTATAGCAGGGCTCTGCTAAATTCGAGTCTGTATAAATAACCAGTATTTTTTAAGTCAGCTCTGGAGCTGTGCCAACATTCTGGTACACTGCTGAGTTATGGACGTATCAAGTATTTTAGATCATTTAAATGATCCGCAACGCAATGCCGTTGCCGCTAATAGTAAGCATCAAATGGTTCTCGCCGGAGCAGGTTCAGGCAAGACCCGAGTGCTAGTGCACCGTATTGCTTGGCTTTTACAGGTTGAGAATGTTTCGCCGTTTTCCATTATGGCTGTGACGTTTACCAACAAAGCTGCGAAAGAAATGCGCGCTCGTTTGGAAAGCCTGATTCAAGTGCCGGTTAACGGTCTTTGGGTAGGAACCTTTCATGGCCTTGCGCATCGCTTATTGAAACAACATTGGCGCGAAGCTAACTTACCGCAGAACTTCCAGATTCTTGATAGTGACGACCAATTACGTTTAGTAAAGCGTATCTTAAAAGCGACAGGTGTGGATGAAACGAAATTCCCGCCTAAGCAACTGCAATGGTATATCAACGGCCAAAAAGACGAAGGCCGTCGTGCTGCCCATGTTGTTCCTTCCGCGGACCCCTTTAGCCGTACTCAACATCAAGTCTATCAGGCCTATGAACAAGCTTGTCAGCAAGGTGGCATGGTCGATTTTGGTGAGATTTTATTACGCGCTCATGAGTTATGGCTGCATAACCCTGATTTATTAGCCCACTACCAAAGCCGCTTCCGCAACATTTTAGTAGACGAGTTTCAGGATACCAACGACATTCAATACGCTTGGATTCGTATGCTGGCGGGTGATCAAGTATCAGTCATGGCGGTTGGTGATGATGATCAGTCTATTTACGGGTGGCGAGGAGCGAAAATTGCGAACATTCGTAATTTTCAAACCGATTATCCTGGCGCAGAGCTTATTAAGCTTGAGCAAAACTACCGTTCAACGGCAACAATTTTGGCTGCCGCGAATGCGGTGATTGAAAATAACACGGGTCGGATGGGTAAAGAGTTAAGAACAGACGGTGAGCTTGGCGATAAAATCTCTCTCTACTCTGCGTTTAACGAACAAGATGAAGCACGCTATATCGCTGATCAAATCGAGACGTTTTCTGCAACGGGCCGAGCTCGTCAAGATATAGCGATTCTTTATCGCTCTAACGCTCAGTCGCGTACCTTAGAAGAATCATTAATTCGACAAGGCATTCCTTATCGAATTTATGGCGGCCAGCGTTTTTACGATCGCTTAGAAATTAAAAATGCGTTGGCGTATTTACGCTTATTACTAAATCGTCATGATGATGCCGCAGTGGAGCGAGTTATTAACGTTCCTGCTCGCGCTTTGGGCGATAAAACTGTTGCGACGATTCGAGCTCATGCTCGTGAGCAAGGGTGTTCTATGTGGCAGGCTGTGTGCGAAGCAGCTTCTCTTGGCATCTTGCCTAAACGAGCCACTACTGCTGCCCAAGGCTTTGTCGATCTAATTGAAACCATGTCCAGTGGGGCTGATGAGCTAGAGTTGCACGAAATCGTTGATCAGGCGATTACTCAGTCAGGCTTGATTGAGCATCATAAAAAGGAGAAGGGTGAAAAAGCCCAAGCTCGCTTAGACAATCTTGATGAACTCATTAATGCCGCACGCCAGTTTGAAACCGCAGACGGTGTTGATATGGCGATGATGGCGGAAGAAGCCGCTGCTGAATCGGGTATTGATCCTGAAAGTTTAATGGAAGACGACGCTGACGGTTTGTATGACTTAGCGGTGTTTTTAGATACCGCTGCTCTTGATGCGGGTGATACCCAAGCCAGTGAGCATGATGATGCGGTGCAGTTAATGACATTGCACTCGGCGAAGGGTTTGGAGTTTCCGTTGGTTTTCTTAACGGGTCTAGAAGAAGGTTTATTCCCACACAAGATGTCGATGGACGATGCTGACGGTGTCGAGGAAGAGCGACGCTTAGCTTACGTGGGGATCACGCGAGCGATGGAACGTTTGGTTATCACGTACGCTGAGAATCGTCGTTTGCATGGCCAAGAACATTTCAGTACTCCTTCACGTTTTATTCGTGAAATTCCATCAGAATATGTACAGGAAGTACGTTTAAAGAATACGATTACGCGCCCTGTTACAGCATCGCAGTCTTCTAGTTTGAGTTTTGCTGAAGATGCTCCTGAAGGCGTTCCGTTTAAATTGGGTGAGCGTGTATTTCATGCAAAGTTTGGTGAAGGCCAAGTTTTGCAATTTGAAGGCAGTGGCGCAAGCGCTCGTGTTCAAGTTAGCTTTGATTGGGAAGGCAGTAAATGGCTGGTGGTTGCCTATGCGAAATTGCAATCAATGGAAGAAGAGTAGACAGCAAAAGAGACATTATTGGATGTATTTACGCCGTTTTGTGGAATAAATATCCAATCATGGCTCAATTAAATAATCAGCGGTCAGATACCATAATTAAAAATAAAAAAGGAAGCACAATGAATATAAAGAAAACCTTTTCAATGATTAAGCTGGTTTTGATCAGCTTAATCGCAACGACTTTGATCGCTTGTGGGCCAGAGAAACAAGCTGAGTCGACAGATGAGGTGGCAGCCCAGAAAAACTATAACTGGAAGCTAGTCACTTCATGGCCAAAGAACTTTCCTGGTTTAGGTACAGCTCCAGAACGTTTTGCAGAGATGGTTGATGAAATGTCTGCTGGTCGTTTGAAAATCAAAGTATACGGTGCAGGTGAACTCGTTCCAGCACTTCAAGTATTCGATGCAGTTTCTCAAGGCACAGCAGAAATGGGCCATAGTGGCGCATATTACTGGAAAGGAAAAACCCCAGCAGCGCAGTTTTTCACTACCGTTCCTTTTGGTCTAACTGCACAAGAAATGAATGGCTGGATTTATCATGGTGGTGGTCTTGAACTGTGGCAAGAGCTTTACGCACCCTTTAATCTAATTCCATTAGCCGGTGGTAATACTGGCGTACAGATGGCGGGTTGGTTTAATAAAGAAATCAACTCAGTTGATGACCTTAAAGGTCTAAAAATGCGTATCCCAGGCTTAGGGGGTGAAGTCTTAAAGCGCGCGGGTGGAACCCCTGTGACGTTACCCGGTGGTGAGTTATTTACATCACTACAAACCGGTACCATTGATGCGACCGAATGGGTTGGGCCTTATAACGACCTTGCTTTTGGTCTTTATAAAGCCGCTAAGCACTACTATTATCCCGGCTGGCATGAGCCTGGTTCCATGATGGAGCTTACAGTGAATAAACCGGCTTTTGAATCTTTGCCAAAAGACTTACAAGCTATCGTGACTGTTGCCTCTCGTGCGGTTAACGCGGATATGTTGGCCGAATATACCGCTCGTAATAACGCGGCATTAACAGAGCTTGTGGATAAGCATGGCGTTGATTTACGTGAATTGCCTACTGATGTTTTAAACAAGTTACGTACCTTGTCTGAGGAAGTCGTTGCAGAAGTAGCAGCGCAAGATCCAGCATCTCAAAAAGTCTATGATTCTTATATCAAATATCGCGAGGGTGTTGTGAAATACCACGCTATCAGCGAGCAATCTTTTATTAACGCCCGTTAAATCAAATCGCTGCCCCGTTTAAAAAAAGGGGCAGCGTCAACCAAAACTCTATTAGCTGGTTTATGTAATGACCCCTTCATTTGAACAGAACATTGTTTTAGATAAGTTTATCTCACCCGTATTTTATGGTTTTTTGATCGCGTTATTTACCACTGCATATATTCTATTGCAGCTTTTGGATGCGAATGAATCGTTATTCCTAAGTGCAAATGCTGTTTCTCAGCAGTTTTTGTCTGATGCACTTGCTGCGCATCTAACTGAGCTAGGTAATGGCGCCATCGTGGGTGTATTAGCACTCTTTTTAGTTGTACGTACCCCTGATGTGGCAAAGCGCTTCTTATGGATCACCTTGCTGGCTGCTGTCGTGATTGCAGGCTTAAAACATTTTTTTAATGATCCTCGTCCAGCGGGGGTTTTGTCTGTCGAAGAATTTCATATCATTGGCGATGTGCTTAAAAAATACAGTTTCCCATCAGGGCATACGACAACGGCATTCTCAATGGCAGGCTTTATTTTATTAACCTTTCAAAGTGTTGCTCTACGTTCGACAGTTTTGGTCTTAGCGGTTCTCGCCGGTTTTGCTCGTATTTCAGTTGGAGCGCATTGGCCTGAAGATGTATTTGCAGGAGCGGCTTTAGGCTTGATTTTAGCGTTTGTCGGTGCGTATTTCAGTCAGTCATCATTCAGCCCTAAAGCGAATTATGCGGCTGCGATATTTTTGGCCCTTGCTTGCTTAATTGGTAACCTGACAACCCCAGCAGATTTTCCTGAGATCGCGAGCATTGGCTATACCCGTATCGCGTTTGCTGCCGGTGCTGTGTTGCTAGGCTGCTACTTTTCAGTTCGTATATTGAAGCTTTCTTCAGCTACAAAAAAAGCCGTATCTGAGTAATCAGAATACGGCTTTAATGAAGAATACGGCTTTGAAAAAATATGCCAGTTACTTATGGTGGCGAACTTCGTTTTCAATTGATTCATTTAATGGTTTGAAAACAAATACTCTCGCCATCATGAAGTTGAAGCCCATGCCTAAGATCACACCAATAATAAAGGCTGCAAACTGATTTTCCATAAAGAATGGAACATGCTCAGTTAACATCTTGTAGCTACCAAAGTTAATTGCGAAGCCAAAGAAGGATGTCGATACAAAGGATATCCATTGGGTTAGTTTTCTCGACTTCTCTCTATGAGTAAAAGTCACAGTTCTGTTCCAGAACCAATTCCATGTCACCGCAGGCCAGAATGAGATTGCACGGGCCATTGTATGGTTAAGGCCAAAGAATAATTGCAGCGTAAAATAGATCAAGCTATCAACAATAAAACCGGTACCACCGACTAAACCGAATTGCATAAATTCAGATGCCGTTGGGAACTTGAAGGTATACAAGCGACGTAGGTGCTTTAAATAAAGTAACTGCTCTTTGAAATCTAATTTACTTTCACCGAATTCACGGTCTTTAAAGTGAATTGGTTGTTCAGCAGGTTTAGAGAATTCACCCTTAACCATAATTTCAAGGCCAATTTTATAGCCCGTAGGTGCCAGTTCGCTGGTGCTTTCTAAGCGGCCACGTTCAAACGAGAAGAAACCCGACATTGGATCTTTAACATGACAAAGCGGCAAGGCTAACCAGGTAGCTACTTTCGAGTTTAATAAACGGAAAAAGCCCCAGTCCTCATCAAACGAACCACCTTCTACGTAACGAGAACCGACAACAAAGTCTGCCTCATCAGTTTTAAGCTTTTCGACCATGTGCGGAATAGCAGAAGCAGGGTGAGATAAATCACAATCCATCACGACGACGTATTTGCCTTGAGCTTCTTCGATTCCACGGATTACCGCAGTTGATAAACCACGTTCTTCGGTACGAACGATAATACGGGCAGGAAGCTCATGAGCGAGTTTAGTGACAGCATCAAACGAGCCGTCTTGAGAATCATCATCTACAAAGATAACTTCATAATTTTCATTGCTTAAAACACTATCAATTTCTTGAGCAATTAACGGAATATTCTCTACTTCTTGATAAGTAGGAATAACAATTGAAATTTGTTTTTCAGACATTTTATTAACCATTACTATTTGACTGCATCAAGGTAATTGCTGCATCGATATACTTTGAAATAATTTACGACAGAAGATTCAATTTTTATTGTCAATTCAGAGCTAAATTCACAGCGCTCAAATTTGGCTAGTGATTTTTCTTTAAAGCCTTTGCGGTTGGCATGTAGTAAAACTAGGCCAGAATCTCCCGCTTCAGCTGAGCCAAACCAAAGGTCAAACTGATCGAAACGTGTATCCAGTACTTTAACAGGCAACGGGCGGGCATACCATGCTACGCGAGAAGCATGAGACCAGTTAGGAATAAAAATATTATCGCCAGGCTGTGCTTGCTGCTGTAATTGTTGGGATATTTCTTTCCAACCCTTAAGGTCTGTTAAAGGGTGTGAATAATCAGGAAATTCTATTTTTGGTGCAGTCAACAGCACCTGAATAACCAAGGTTAACAATAGGCTTAAGCTTGCGAGGCCTATAATGATAACTTTTTTAGCTTTGTTACCCCAGCTCGTCAAAATGAATTGAGCAATCAAAGGCATCATGAATATGACCCCTAGTTCGGTCCAATGAGGCAGTGAACGGCCTTTAGCAGATAGGAAAGAAAATAGGATTAAGATTGGTAGGGCAAAGATCAGCCATAAATTAATCGGCGGGTTCTTTTCTTTATTTTTCAAACGTTCCCTTAAAAGGGTTACGATCACAATTAAGCCTAATATATAGATTAGCGGTCCATAACTCGCGAACTGCGTCGCTTGCATGGTCGCAGCGGCCTGAAGACTATACTCTGACTTACCTGCACTGTGATTCAGTTGATATAGAATTGAAATCCAGTCGTTATTTATATTCCAATAAATCACCGGCGTAATACACAAGGCTGCAATAATAATTGCTAGATGAAAACCAGTCTGGCGGGCTAAACCCATTTTGAAATGAAGGCACAGCGCAATAAAGGTCGAGAAAGCCAATGTGATGCCTGTGTACTTACTTAAGCCCGCAGCACCAAGAACAAAACCTAGAAGCAACCAGTCGGTCAGCGCTTCACCATTATTGTTAATAACTCTCTTAAGAACCCAGATGTTCAGCAAACCGCATAGAATGAGAGGTGTTTCTGGAATCATGCCGAACGGGAGTATTTGCAAAATCGGCGCTGAGATAAATAAAAGCAAAGTAACCAGAGCCGTTTTTTCACCAAACTCTTCACGTGTTAGCCTGAATAGAATTAATAATGACAGCGCACTGAATAGAATTGGCAAAATGCGCAGTGCTAGTTCTGATTCACCTAATAGCAAAGAGAGTGACTGCAACCAGCCAACCATAGGTGGATGATCAAAATAAGACCAATCCAAAAATTTACCGTATAGAGCGTAATGGGCTTCATCGGCTGAGAAAGGTAAAAGCCAAGAGTGAAGCAATGCAAGCAAGGAAAAAAGCGCGATAGAAGTAATGCTAACGGTTTTTAAAGACATGTGTGGTTTCAGTTCTGCTGATTTAAAAGTAAAAAGAAGGGCATTGTAAACAAAACCCTTCTTAAAGTATGTGCTTATGAGCTAGCGTGGTACTTCACGTATGCGACCCGCTTCATCAATAGCAACATAAACAAACGTCGCATCAACGACTTTACGTCTTTCTTGCTCTTCTAGATTACGTGTCCAAACTTCGACATTAATCTTGATTGATGACGTGCCAATGTCTTCAAGCTTGGTGTGTACACACACGACAGCCCCAACTCTGATGGGAGACATAAATACCATAGAATCCATAGAAACATTGGCAACACGACCATGAGCGATACGGCTAGCAACACTTTCTGCAGCCTCGTCCATGCGAGCAGTTACCCAGCCCCCAGAAATACCACCGTGCATATTGGTGTCTTGTCGTCCAGGGATTAAGCGTAAGTTTAATTCGCCTAGTGGTGCTGGATCTTGATCTTCGGACTCTCTATCAAGAGAAGGCTCAGATTGTATATCGGTAAAACTATCGGTGAAGTTATTCATTGTTATTATTACCTTTCAGGAGGTTATCCGTATAACTTTTCAGGCAACCAGGTTGCCAGTTCAGGTATGAAACTCAAAAGAATTAACATACCAACTTGTATAGCAATAAAGGGAATTACACCCTTATAAATAGCACTTGTTGGCAGCTCTTTAGGTGCCACTCCCCGTAAATAAAACAGCGCGAAGCCGAAAGGAGGGGTTAAAAAAGAGGTCTGCAGGTTAATGGCAATCATAATACCTAACCAAACAGGATCGATGCCCATTGCCAGTAAAATTGGTGCGACAATTGGGACAACAACAAAGGTGATTTCAATGAAATCTAGAATAAATCCTAGTAAGAAAATTACCAGCATGACAATCAGCATGGCGCCTAACTTACCACCAGGCATAGCTTCAAATAATGCCTGAACTTGTTCATCACCGCCAAAGCCTCGAAATACGAGAGAGAAAATAGCAGCGCCAATAAAGATCATGAAAATCATACTGGTAACTTTTAGCGTGCCATCCATCACTTCTTTTAATCTGGGTAAAGATAATTGCCCGTACATTAAAGCAAGGATTGTTGCTCCAGTAGCCCCTACGGCAGCGGCTTCTGTCGGCGTGGCGATACCAGTAAGGATTGATCCTAGAACCGCAAGAATTAATGCCAGAGGTGGCAGTAAGCCCGCAAGTAACTGCAGAGCGAATTTGCGGTCAAGTTCTGGTCGATCGACGACTGCAGGAGCAGCATGTGGTCTAAGCCAAGCGGTAAACCCCATGTAGGCCATGTAAAAAACAACCAATAATAGGCCGGGGATTAATGCACCAACAAACAGGTCAGCAACGGATACCGTATCTGGACTAAAAATGCCCATACTGAGCTGGGCTTGTTGGTAAGCGCTAGACAGTACGTCACCTAAAATAATTAACGCTGTAGAGGGCGGGATGATTTGCCCTAAAGTACCTGTGGCACAAACATTACCGGCTGCTAAAGAAGGGCTATATCCGTTCTTTAGCATCGCAGGCAAAGAGATTAAGCCCATGGTAACAACGGTTGCGCCAATAATCCCAGTACTCGCGGCCATCAACATTCCGACAATAATGACTGAAATACCAAGGCCACCGCGAAGCGGTCCAAATAAAAGCGCCATATTTTGCAATAAGCGCTCAGCAATACGGGATTTCTCGAGCATGATGCCCATAAAGACAAAGAGCGGCACGGCTATTAAGATCTGATTGCTCAAAATACCGAAAATTCGATTGGGCAAAGCACTTAAAAACGCACCATCGAAACTACCGGCCAAATAACCAAAACCTGCAACAATCAATGACGTTCCTGCTAAAGAGAAAGCGACTGGGAAACCTAGCATTAACACTAAGCAAACCAAGACGAATAAAACTAAAGGCATCCACTCCATTAGACATTCACTCCTTCAGCTTTATCTGAATGAATAATGTTGTCATCACTGTCAGAAGGACTGGAGGGGAGGTTAAGGGCAATAGACAGAATATTAGAGATTGCTTGAATAATTAATAATATCGGTAAAATGATGATTAACGTTTTAAGTAGATAAACAAATGGGAGGCCACCTGCTTCGTGGGATTTCTCACCATACTCCCAAGCCAACAAAACATAGTCCCAACTGATATAAATTAAAAAGAAGCAGGTCGGCATCAATAAAAATAACGTACCGAACAGATTAATACGTTGCTGAATATGGGCAGGCCATTTGTGATAGAGCACATCAACCCGAACATGGCCATCTTGCTGCCAGGTATAGGCAGCACCAAGCATAAAGAGAGACGCGTGTAGATACATCACGATTTCTTGCATTGCAATGGAAGAGTAATCAAAGAGATAGCGCAAAATAACCACTGAACAGGTCACGATAACCATCGCAAGAGAGAACCAGCGGCACATCTTTCCTATGAATTGCGTGAAAGCTTGCAGAGAAGAAACAAATGTTTGTAAAGAAAATGACATGGAATGCTGTTAAATCTTATTATTGAATGGGCGGAATTATACCTAAGCTGGCTCTGTATCCCAGTAATAACGCGACGAAAGCGAATAAAAACCGAGATGCTGATTATAAGAATAAGAGAATCAACAACTTAGCTGTTTAGATTTAAAATAATTATTATTAAAAATAATGAAAAAAAGCATTGACGATATCCAATATGCTCTATATTATCTCGCACCAGTTAGCCGACATAGCTCAGTTGGTAGAGCAACTGACTTGTAATCAGTAGGTCCCGAGTTCGACTCTTGGTGTCGGCACCAAATACTAAAACCTCGTTATCGTAAGATAACGGGGTTTTTTTATGTCTGAAATTTAGCGGTCAATTATGGCTAGAATTTCAGATTAATATAGAATGGATTCATAAAAAGTTTATAAGGATATAATTATGCCTATCTCTTTTATGCGTTGGCTTAGTTTTAGCCTTTGTATGATTTCTTTGTCTGCATGTGATTTCGATAAATCTGAATCATCTAATTCGTCTGATATAATGTTATCTGAGCAGGAATTACAATTTGACGATGTTGGTCCAATATTTCTAACAATTGGCTCTAACTTAGATAATCCTGCTACTGGTCTAGGTGAGGGCGATATATCTTATCAAAGCAGTGATAGGAGTGTTGCAACTGTTGATTCAGATGGTCGAGTGATCGTTGTGGCGATAGGAAATACGACAATCACCGCGACGAAGGCAGCTGATGAAGTGTATAGCGAGGCAAGTAGTCACTATAACATCAGTGTTATTTTTTCTATAGCTGCGTGGGTTGGTGAGCAAAATTCTCAATTGACTGTTTCAGAGGGAGCACAAGGCTTAGAGTTTTACCGCAGTACAGATTTCAACTGCGACTTCATAAATTACAGTACCTGTGAATTAGGTTTGATGGATGTGTTAGCTGGTGATGTAATTGTTGACTCCGCCGCAACATTTAACCAAAAAGCGTTATATCAATTTACCAAAAGCGATCAATCATCCAGCTTCAATACTTCTTTTCCTCCCGAAAATTTGCCAGCCCGAAAAGGGCACCAAGTTGTTTCTTTTAACAATAAGCTTTGGTTAATGGGCGGAACTGATTATGAAAGCCCGTATATCCCTAAAAATGATATGTGGTCTTCACAGGACGGGATTCATTGGATCAAAGAAGTAAAGGCTTTACCATTTGAACACTTAGACGGTTATAAGGTAATCGTTTTCAAAGACAAGTTGTGGGTTGTCGGTGGTTATTCTTCTTGGGAAAACCGTGAAAATAGCAAAAGCATTTGGTCATCGATTGATGGTATTAATTGGGTTGAAGAAACAAGTGAAGCCTTATTTGGTGCTCGTTATTCTAAATTTAAAATTACAGTGTTTAATAAGAAGCTTTGGCTATTTGATAATAAAGATGATTCTACTGAAATCTGGTCTTCCGAAAATGGGGTAACTTGGACACCTCATTCATCGGAATCTAATCCTGCCCCTCGCTTCGAGCAATCGGTAATCGCATTTAACCATAAGCTATGGAGTCTTGGTGACTCTGGACTAAGCACACAAATTTGGTCATCTAGCAATGGTATTGACTGGGAAAAGAATGAGCTAACATCTCGACTGGAATTTGATTCTCGCCCTACAAGGTTCAATATTGCTGTTATTAACAAT
>Ga0115572_10002932_pt1 | contig 13526 bp, 9 predicted proteins | sample COGITO_mtgs_1206_FD_88681 | JGI IMG/M metagenome (GOLD analysis project Ga0115572, IMG submission 88681) | Pelagic marine microbial communities from North Sea - COGITO_mtgs_120607 | ecosystem: Environmental > Aquatic > Marine > Epipelagic | place: Germany:Helgoland, sampling site Kabeltonne... | reverse complement strand
TGCAATAATTTATCAGCGCCTTCAACGTGATCGGCTTTTACAATTTTAGCGATACGCAAATCAACTTTCGCGAAATCTTCAAACTGAATTTCGTCAGCGATGACTTCGTTACCGTCTTCACGTAACTTAGGTGCGTTTGCTAATTGTTCAGCGGCACGACGTTCTTTTTCAAGCTTTCTTCGTTCTTTATTGCTCAGCTTCTTTTCTTCAATCGGCTCTGCAGTAGCGTCTTCTGCAGGAACTTCTCCGTTCAAGATAGCTTCTTTACGCAAGTCATCTTTGGTTTCTTCTAAGATGGCTTCAACGTGCTTCATTTCAGCACGACCTAGCATCGGCTTAAATTTATTAATTTCGTGATCCAGCAATATATTGGTACGTGCAGCCCAATTTAAAGTGTCTAGGTTCAAGAAAGTTTTTGTCTTTTCTGCAATGTCAGGCAATACTGGCGCTAGGTAAGTAATTAGCTGGCGGAATAAGTTAAGGGCAACCGAGCATACTTCGATAACTTCTTGCTGGCGGCCTTCTTCTTTATTCATGGCCCATGGGGCTTTTTCTTGAATGTATTCGTTAGCGCGGTCGGCAAGCGTCATGATTTCTTTCATGGCTTTACCAAATTCACGATTCTCGTAATACTCCGCAATCACATCACCTTGATCGATGAAGTGCTGAACCATTTCTTGCTCTACGCAGTTACTGCTTAATTTGCCGCCAGCTTTGAATACAAAATTCCCAGTACGGCTAGCAATGTTTACAAGCTTGTTTACCAAGTCGCTGTTCACGCGTTGTACGAAGTCTTCTAAATTCAAATCGAAATCGTCTACCTTGTTGCTTAATTTAGCAGCGAAGTAATAACGTAAATAAGTTGGGTCTAAATGATTTAAAAAAGTGCGACCTTTAATAAACGTGCCGCGAGACTTAGACATTTTTTCGCCGTTAACGGTTACGAAACCGTGAGCGTTTACCGCTGTTGGTGTGCGGTAGTCAGCAGCTGTTAACATTGCAGGCCAGAATAGAGCATGGAAATTGATGATGTCTTTACCGATGAAGTGGTAAACCTCGGTCTCATTTTCAGCGCTTGGTTTCCAGTATTCATCAAAGTTTAGACCTTGTGCTTTTCCTTCTTCGCTTTCGCAAAGATTTTTAAAGCTAGCCATATAACCAATTGGTGCGTCTAGCCATACATAAAAGTATTTGCCAGGAGCATCTGGAATTTCAAAACCGAAATAGGGTGCATCACGGCTGATGTCCCATTCTTGTAAACCAGTGTCTAGCCATTCGGCTAATTTGTTCGCGACTTCTTCTTGAAGTGTTCCTGAACGAGTCCAATCTTGTAGGAACTCTTGGAAATCAGGAAGCTTAAAGAAATAATGTTCAGATTCTTTTTCAACAGGGGTTGCGCCCGAAATGGTTGAGAAAGGCTTGATCAATTCAGCTGGTGTGTAGGTTGCACCGCAGCTTTCGCAGTTGTCGCCATACTGGTCTTCAGCGTTACATTTAGGGCACTGGCCTTTAACGTAACGGTCGGCTAAAAATAATTCTTTTACCGGATCAAAAAGTTGTTTGATTTTACGTACAGCGATGTGACCTTTGTCACGACACGCTTTGTAGATTTCTTCGCTTAGCTCGCGGTTTTCTTCTGAGTGAGTCGAGTGAAAGTTATCGAAGTTCACTTGGAAGCCGGCAAAGTCAGCTTCGTGCTCGGCTTTGACGTTCGCAATCTGTTGCTCTGGTGTTAAACCTTCTTTTTCGGCGCGTAACATGATGGCCGTGCCGTGTGCATCATCAGCACATACGTAGGTACATTGGTGTCCACGTAATTTTTGAAAGCGTACCCAAATATCGGTTTGGATGTATTCCAATAAGTGGCCAAGATGGATTGAGCCATTGGCGTAGGGAAGTGCGCTGGTTACTAGTATCTTACGGCTTTTGGATGCTTGATCAGTCATGTTGCTACAGGCTTAATTCGTCGATAAAAGAAAGGCGGCGATTGTAGCACTTTATTAGTTGACGCTAAAGCTTGAGAGGAATCTAAAGGCTGAGGCGTAAATCCGTGTTAGATCTCAAGCCTCAGCGGTTGTGTATTACTTCTCAAAAACTCTAGAAAGCTTCACCAAGTTATCTTCAACTTTCAAAATCTCAATGCGCTTGCCTTCAAGGGTTAAGCAAGCAGGAGCATCGGGAATAGTTTCTAGGTATTCTACAATCAGACCACTGAATGTTTTTGGACCATCGGTATTAAAATCCCAACCAAGGGCTTTATTGATATCGCGAATATAAGCGGTTCCATCAATTACCGTGCTGCCATCGTTTAGGCGTTTGAAATCTGGATTATCGATTGCAGCTGTGTCGGTGGTGAATTCACCCACGATCTCTTCTAAGATATCTTCAAGAGTACAAATACCCTGAACATCGCCATATTCATCCACAACCAGTGCAATTCTGCGCTGTTGTTTTTGAAAATTGAATAATTGGGTATGCAGAGGTGTCGTTTCTGGAATGAAATACGGGTCACGACACTCTTGTAGAATATCGCTCTTATTGAATTCAGGGTTGGTTAAGAATCGACTTGCATTACGGGTATGCAAAATACCAACAACGTCATTAATATCATCACGATAAACAGGTAAGCGTGTATGTTGAGTTGAACGTAACTGCTCAATAATCGTATCAATATCGTCTTCTAAGTTGATGGCCACTACCTCATTACGAGGAACCATGATGTCATTCACTGCCATCTTTTCTAAATCTAAAATACTAATGAGCATGTGCTGGTGGCGCTTAGGGATCATCGTTCCCGCTTCATTTACAACTGTGCGTAATTCTTCAGTACTTAAATGATCTGGGGTTGCATTGGTATCAACTTTAACCAGTTTTAATAACGCATTGGCAATAGTATTTACGAACCATACAAATGGAGTTAGTAACCATTGAATGCCAATTAAAACGCGCGCAGCAGGAAAGGCGACTTTCTCTGGATGAATAGCTGCTAGTGTTTTTGGTGTTAATTCTGCAAAAATAAGCACGACAAGAGTGAACAGAATCGTGTTCACAAAAACGGCTAAATCAGGATTGTCTGGCCATAGGCGTTGGCTGATAATAGTTGCTAAAGCGGCAGCCGCAAAGTTAACCAGATTATTACCAGTAAGAATGGTGCCAATTAGGCGATCAGGCTTTGCTAAAAGGTTGGATGCGCGCAGCGCTCCCTTGTGCTTGTTCTTTGCCATGTGACGCAATCGATAACGATTAAGTGACATCATGCCAGTTTCAGAACTGGAGAAAAAACCAGAAAATATGATCAGTAAAACCAGTATGCCAAATAGGATACTGAGGGGGACGTCGTTCAAGACGAGTTCCTTGCGTTATTTTGGAAACGCAAGGATACCAAATAATCGACTCAGAGTACTAATTCCAGTACGAATTTAGAGCCAAAATACGCCAAAATTAAGAAACCTGTTCCGACGAGCGTCCAGCGACTGGCCGTGATGCCTCTCCAGCCAAAGTTAAACCGGCCAAATAAGAGTGTGGCGTAGACAATCCAAGACATAATACTAAGAGCTGTTTTGTGCAATAAATGCTGTTCTTTAATATCGGTAATATAGGGCCAGCCAATAACGAATGCAGCAGTAAGCAGTATCATCCCGATCCAGATCATTTCAAATAACAAGGCATCCATGGTCTGTAGTGGTGGTAATGATTTTACCAGCCCAGAAGTATTGTGGCTTTTTAGTTGTTTATTCTGCATATAAAGCAAAATAGCTTGAATACCTGCAATGATTAAGATGCTGTAAGCCAATAGTGACAAAACAACGTGTAAACCAAGCCCGCCAGTAAGGGGTGTTATTTTTTCTGCGTTAGGGATCAGTGCATCCATTAAGATAACAAAGGCGGCCATTGGGAAGACGCCAATTAAGAGGTTTTCTAGTGGTTTACTTGCACTACTGACAATAACGAGCAAGCTAATGACAAGTGTGATTAAAGTTCCTACATTGAAGAAGGCGAAATTAAATCCACCATGTTGAACCACGGAGCCCGCGATCAGTAGTGCATGAATGACTCCTGCAACAACCCCTAAAGAAAGCACCAGTTTTTTATTGGCTTCTTTTTTAGACTTTAGAGTTTGCCATTGACGAAATGCTGCGAATAAATATAAAAATGCAGCGGGAAAAGCAAAAAAGGCTGCGCTATAGGTTCCGCTCATGCCTGATTATTCCTTTGAATATAGATAGAAGGTGTTAATTAAGACAAAAGTTTCTCACAACCAAGAGATAAGGCCAAGCTCGGCTAGCTATGTTGTGCCGATATTTGTACAATCGATGACTTTATTTAGCAGTGATTGACATAAGCCGATGTTTGATAGTTTAACCGACCGCCTGGGTGGTGCCTTAAAGAGCATTACTGGCCAGGCCAAGCTGACCGAAGAAAATATTAAAGACACTATGCGCGAAGTGCGTATGGCGTTATTGGAAGCCGATGTAGCTTTACCTGCGGTTAAAGCATTTACCGATCGTGTTAAAGAGCGTGCTATCGGTTCTGAGGTAATGAGCAGCCTAAACCCAGGGCAAGCTTTCCTAAAAATTGTAAACGATGAATTGCGCGATGTGATGGGTGAGGCCAATGAAGGTCTTAACTTAGCTGTACAGCCGCCAGCAATTATCTTGATGGCTGGTTTGCAGGGTGCGGGTAAAACGACCACGGCTGCAAAGTTAGCTCGTTTCTTAAAAGAACGTGATAAGAAGAAAGTAATGATGGTTTCTGCCGACGTTTATCGTCCTGCAGCAATCAAACAACTTGAAACCTTGTCTACAGAAGTTGGGGCGATGTTCTTCCCTTCTGATGTTAGTCAAAAACCCATTGATATTGCTAATGCAGCAATTCAAGAAGCAAAAACGCAATTTGCTGATGTATTGATTGTCGATACGGCAGGTCGTTTAGCCATCGATGAAGATATGATGGCTGAGATTAAAGATTTGCACGCCGCAATCTCTCCACAAGAGACCTTGTTTGTTGTTGATGCAATGACGGGGCAGGATGCTGCGAATACAGCTAAAGCCTTTAATGATGCGTTGCCTCTTACTGGTGTGGTATTAACCAAAGCCGATGGTGATGCTCGTGGTGGTGCTGCTCTTTCTGTTCGTCATGTAACGGGCAAACCGATTAAATTTATGGGGATGGGTGAGAAAACTGAGGCGTTAGAGCCTTTCCACCCAGACCGTGTTGCGTCTCGTATTCTAGATTTGGGTGATATTATGACCCTTGTCGAAGAAGCCGAGCGAAAAATCGACAAGAAAAAAGCGGACAAACTAACGCAAAAATTAAAAGCTGGTAAAGGCTTTGATTTAGAAGACTTCCGCGATCAGCTTCGTCAGATGAATAACATGGGCGGTATTACCTCTATGTTAGATAAACTGCCTGGTATGGGTGGAATGGCTAACATGGCCAAGCAAACGGATGCCGCTGAAAGTCAGTTTAAACAGATGGATTCCATTATCTGCTCAATGACGCCATTGGAGCGTCACTTCCCAGATAAAATCAACGGCTCGCGCAAGAAACGTATTGCACGTGGTTCGGGTACTCAAATCCAAGATATCAATCGTTTGTTGAAGCAGCATAAGCAGATGCAAAAAATGATGAAGAAGATGACTGCGAAAGGCGGCATGAAGAAAATGATGCGTGCTATGGGCGGAATGGGTGGCGGCGGTATGCCTCCTGGTGGAATGCCTCCAATGATGCGTTAAGCATTTTTGTAGAATAAAAAAAGGCCAGTCTAGTTATTAGATCGGCCTTTTTTATGCGTTTGATGATTACATTGTGAGTTATTGTTTTCCGTATTTCTCTGTCACCCATTCAGGGTGCTTATATAAAATTCTTATGTCTTTGTATTTCCATAAATCTTTGAAGATAGAAACCAGTTCATACACTTGAATGTAAAATGGGTTTAGTGGTTTTTCTGGCATACGAGTTACGCCGTATTTGATTTCTCCTGCATCGGTTTCATCACGAAACGTTCCAAATAACTTATCCCAAATAATAAATACACCACCAAAGTTGCGATCGATTTGCGCAGGGTTGCTGCCATGATGAACTCTATGGTGAGAAGGTGTGTTGAATATTTTTTCTGCCCAGCCTAAGCGGCCAACGGCTTCGGTATGGCAGAAAAACTGGTAAAGAAGGTTGGTTTCAATTGCGATTAAAATCCAATCTTTATCAAAGCCTATTAATGAAAGTGGCACCCACATTAATAACCAGTTGCCATTCAATGCATTTAGAAAGTTCTGGCGAAGTGCTGTAGATAAATTCATGTGTTCAGAAGAATGGTGGGTTACGTGCGTTGCCCAAAACCAACGAAATTTGTGCATGGCTAAGTGATTGAAGTACATAAACAGGTCTGCTAAGACAAATAATATAATGAAAGCCCAAATTGAAGGCTCAGGATTCCAACCTAACCCATACGGATTGATCATGTCTGAGAATGCAGTGATAAAGAGCGCAATGGCAATACCATCGACAATCTTGTAAGACGCTCCGGTCGTAAGGTTCGCAAGGGTTTCACCAAAGCGATAGTTTGTATTTCCTGTTTTTCTATGTAAATACCAAGCTTCAAAAACCATCATGGCCATGAAGACAGCTCCCGCGGCTAAAATAAAGCCTATTGCGCGTATTAGGTCTTCCATTTATTTCTCCGATTTTGCTTGTTGTTATATTAATACTGATAAGTTTACCTGAATGATTATGGCTTGTTCGCGTCAATTATTATTGACATCGCGAGTTCTATTTTTGACATTCGCTGCCAATAAGACACAATAAAAGAATAATAATATGAATAATGCTCAAATATTTTTTCTGGGGTTTGGCCATGTTGGTAAATTTTAATGTTGCAGGAGATTTGGCCAATTTATTATTGAGCTATCTTGATGCTAACCCTCTTGTCGGTGATCGTGGTGCTGAATTAGATCAGTTACGCATAAAGCTTGCTCATTATAATGCCAATGCTCGAATGCCATTTGTTGATTGGTGGAATGCTTTAGAGGTTATTTCCCGCTTGTATGGCAAACCCTATATTGGACTTGAAGTGGGTACTTACATACAGCCTAATCATTGTGGGATATTGGGATATTTAAGTTTATCTTGTGAGTATTTAGCGGAGGCTCTTCAAAGGTTTGAGCGTTTCCAACGTTTGTTGTATGAAGGTAATGCCGCCTCTACGCGCACGGAAGGTGGAGTAATTACTTTTTCTTGGCCGTTTGATCATGGGTATTCTACACGCGAGTCCGATGAAACGCTGATTTCCTGTTTAGTGAGCTACGTAAATATGCTGGTGGGCAAGGATAGTTTAAGACCCGCTAAAGTAGGTTTTGTGCATTCGAAACCAGAAAACCTGGGGCCTTATTCAAAGTTGTTGGGTTGTGATGTTGAGTTTGGGTGTAGGAATACTTATATCGCTTTTCCTTTATCAATGCTTTCGCTAAAAATAGAAAAGGCAGATCCTGCCTTGCGTGCGTTATTAGATCAGCAAGCGGGTGCATTGTTGGATGTGCTGCCAAATGGTGATTTGTTTGAGCAAGAATTCTATAAGTATGTCCTACGGGCAATGCAGGATGGGAAGCCAACAATGGATGAAGTTGCACGTTATATGAAAATTTCATCCAGAACCTTGCACCGTCGCCTTGAAGAGCGTCAGTTAGTGTTTAAACAGTTATTGAAAAAAACACGTCAGCAGTTAGCGCAACAGTATCTAAAAGAAGGGCGCTTGACCTTATCTGAAATTGCTTTGTTGCTCGGTTATTCTGAACAAAGTGCCTTTACTCGAGCTTTTAAAGCTTGGTTGGATGAAACCCCTTTGCAGTTTCAAAAGCGTTTTAGAGCTGCTAAATAGAGTTTAATATCAGGTTAAGTCTGTTTACCTGAAAGAAAGTTAAGTAAATTAAAGGCTTATGGCTATCTAAGGCTTTTCAGGTCTTTACACTTGTCTAGTCGAGCTGTAATCTCCTACGTCTCATTTTTTTGTGTTATTACTTTGATGAGTAATAATTATGCACGTCACGTGACCTTTGGTAGGGGTCACCACTGTGAAAGGATATATTGAATGCCTGTAATTACCCTCCCTGATGGCTCCAAACGCGAGTTTGATCACGCTGTAACTCTGATGCAAGTTGCTGAAGATATTGGTCCTGGCCTTGCTAAAGCAACGGTATGTGGCCGTATTAATGGTGAACTCGTTGATGCTTGTGAATTAATCGAGAATGATTCTGATATTTCTTTGATTACTGGTCGTGATGCAGAAGGTATTGAAGTGATTCGTCACTCTTTTGCTCACCTTATTGGTCACGCGGTCAAGCAGCTTTACCCAACGGCTAAAATGGCTATCGGTCCTGTGATCGAAGATGGTTATTATTACGACATCGATTTTGAACGTCCTTTCACCCCAGAAGATCTGACTGCGATAGAAAAGCGCATGAAAGAGCTGGTTAAAAAAGACTATCTTGTTAATAAAGAAATGACGCCTATTAAAGAAGCGCGTCGCATCTTTGTTGATCGAGAAGAAGATTATAAAGTTGAATTAATCGACGACCTTATTACTAAAGGTGAAACAGCTGTTGGCTTGTATCATCACGAAGAATATATCGATATGTGTCGTGGTCCGCATGTCCCTAGTACAAAATCGATGCGTATATTTAAATTGATGCGTGTATCGGGTGCATACTGGCGTGGTGATTCTCAGAATAAGCAGTTACAGCGTATTTACGGTACTGCTTGGAATGACAAGAAAGATTTAAAAGCTTATCTGCACCGTTTAGAAGAAGCAGAAAAGCGTGATCACCGTAAACTAGCTAAACAGTTGGACCTTTTTCACTTGCAAGAAGAAGCGCCAGGAATGGTTTTCTGGCATCCAAATGGTTGGACTATTTATCAAGCGCTTGAACAGTACATGCGTAAAGTTCAAAACGATGCGGGTTATCAAGAAATTAAGACTCCTCAGGTTGTAGATCGCGCCTTATGGGAAAAGTCAGGGCATTGGGAGCACTATGCTGATGGCATGTTTGTTACTGAATCTGAAAAACGTACCTATGCCGTAAAACCGATGAACTGCCCGTGCCATATTCAAGTCTTTAACCAAGGCTTGAAGAGCTACCGTGACTTGCCATTACGTTTGGCTGAGTTTGGTTGCTGCCACCGTAATGAGCCGTCTGGTGCGCTTCACGGTATTATGCGTGTGCGTGGCTTTACTCAAGATGATGCTCATATTTTTGCAGCTGAAGATCAAATTCGCCAAGAAGCAAGTGACTTTATTAAGTTGACTCTTGATGTATATAAAGATTTTGGTTTTGAAAATGTTGAAATGAAATTATCGACGCGTCCAGAAGGACGTATTGGTGATGACTCTCAGTGGGACGCAGCAGAAGCAGCGTTAGAAGATGCATTGAATGATGCAGGTCTTGATTGGGAATTGCAGCCAGGTGAAGGTGCATTCTACGGACCTAAGATCGAATTCTCATTACGTGATTGTCTAAATCGTGTATGGCAGTGCGGTACTATTCAGCTAGACTTCATGTTGCCTGAGAGATTAGGTGCTCAATATGTTGGTGAAGATAACGATCGTAAAACACCGGTGATGTTACACCGTGCTATTTTGGGATCTTTTGAGCGTTTTATTGGTATTTTGATTGAACACTACGCAGGTGCTTTTCCAGCTTGGTTGGCACCTCAACAAGTGGCAATTCTGAATATTACTGATAAACAGGGCGGATATTGCCAACAAATTGAAGATTCTTTGAAAAAAGATGACATTAGAGCCTCTGCGGACTTGAGAAATGAGAAGATTGGCTTTAAAATTCGCGAGCATACATTACACAAAGTGCCTTACCTTATTGTGGTAGGGGATAAAGAAGTCGAATCCAACACGGTAGCAGTGCGTACTCGTAAAGGAGATGATCTAGGAACAATGACCCTAGACGCCTTTAAAGAGCTATTAGCGAAAGATATCGCCCGCCGCGGCCAAGTTGAAACGGAGTAAGTTAACATCAGACGTGATAATAAACGTGGTGCTCGTGCTGAGCGCCCATCGATCAATGACAACATTAAAGCAAAAGAAGTACGATTAATTAACGCAGACGGCGAACAAGCCGGCGTTGTAAGTATTGACGATGCTCTAGTAGCCGCTCAAGCAGCTGGCTTGGATTTGGTTCAGATTTCTGATGGCGATCCAATAGTCTGTAAAATTATGGACTATGGCCAAAAGCTATACGAAGAAAAGAAGCAGCGTAATGCTGCTAAAAAGAAGCAAGTACAGACTCAGGTTAAGGAAATAAAATTCCGTCCTGGGACTGAGGAAGGCGATTACCAGGTAAAACTACGCAACCTGGTTCGTTTCCTAGAAAACGGTGATAAAGCGAAGTGTTCTTTACGCTTCCGTGGTCGTGAGATGGCTCACCAACACCTTGGTATGCAGTTAATGTTGCGTCTTGAGAAAGATCTTGAGACATATGGCACCGTTGAACAGCGTCCTAAGATGGAAGGTCGTCAAATGATTATGGTGCTTTCACCGGTCAAAAAGAAGTAGTTAGGTTTTCAAACGAACCGCTTTACCCTAGCATTTCGTAGCAATACGAGGCTGGGGTTTTGTACGTTCTACCTGCTGCTGTTTATTAACAATGCGAAGTGGTAAATTAAAATGCCTAAGATTAAAAGCAAAAGTGGTGCTGCAAAGCGCTTCAAGAAAACGGCTAACGGCTTTAAACACCGTCAAGCACACCGTGCCAACTTCTTGACAAAGAAAACAACTAGCGTAAGCGTCATTTACGTGCTAATTTGATGGTTCACGCCTCAGATAAAGCTACTGTAATTCGCATGTTGCCGAACCTTTAATAAACCCTTGGTATAATTTGTAGGAGAGTCATATGGCTCGTGTAAAACGTGGTGTACAGGCGCGTAAGCGTCACAAAAAGATTTTAAAGCAAGCTAAGGGTTACTACGGTGCTCGTAGCCGTGTTTTCCGTGTTGCTAAGCAAGCGGTAATTAAAGCGGGTCAATATGCATACCGTGACCGTCGCCAAAGAAAGCGTCAATTCCGTCAGTTGTGGATTGCACGTATTAACGCTGGTGCTCGTGTAAATGGTTTGTCTTACAGCCGTTTCATCAATGGTCTTAAAGTTGCTTCTATCGAAGTTGACCGTAAGATCTTGGCTGACCTAGCTGTAAACGAAAAAGGCGCTTTTGCGGCTCTAGTAGAAAAAGCTAAAGCTAGCCTTTAATAAGAATGTAATGAGCTAGATTTTCTAGCGAATGATCATTTTTAGATAAGCCAACAATAACAGTTGGCTTGTTAAAATAAGGGAGTGGCTTTGCCACTCCCTTATTTTTTTGCGCTTTATTTAAGAATTAGAATTAAGATTTACTAAATTTAGGTTTTTACGGAGTAAACGATGGAAAACCTCGACGCGCTGGTTAATGAAGCGCTTGCTAAAGTCGCCAGTGCTAGTGAAGAAAATGCGTTATACCAGGTACAAGTAGAATACCTAGGTAAGAAAGGCACAATTACATCTTTGTTGAAAACGTTGGGTAAATTATCCAATGAAGAGCGTCCGAAAGCGGGTGCCCTAATTAACGAAGGTAAAGTAACCGTACAAACTGCAATCAATGTGCGTAAGACCGATTTACAGACCATCGCTTTGGCTGAAAAATTGGCGGCAGAAAAAATTGATGTGACCTTGTCGGGCCGTAATGAACAAAGTGGTGGTTTGCACCCAGTTACGCGTACGCTTGAACGTATTGAAGCTTTCTTTACTAACGTCGGTTACAACGTTGCCGAAGGACCTGAAGTTGAAGATGATTTTCACAACTTCGAAGCCTTGAACATTCCATCGCATCACCCAGCACGTGCGATGCATGATACGTTCTATTTTAATGCGAATACCTTGTTGCGTACTCACACTTCACCTGTGCAAGTTCGTACTATGGAAACTCAAGAGCCTCCGATTCGAGTAATCTGCCCGGGCCGTGTTTATCGTTGCGACTCTGATATTACCCATACACCTATGTTCCATCAGATTGAAGGTTTGTTGGTAGATAAAGACGTAAGCTTTGCCGATCTTAAAGGTACGGTTCAGCAGTTTTTGAAAGTATTTTTTGAAAAAGATTTAGCCGTTCGTTTTCGTCCGTCTTACTTCCCATTTACTGAGCCATCGGCTGAAGTGGATATGGAATGTGTGATGTGTTCTGGCAAAGGTTGTCGTGTTTGTAGTCACACCGGTTGGTTAGAGGTGATGGGTTGCGGCATGGTTCACCCTAAAGTATTTAAAGAGTCTGGCGTGGATGCTGAAAAGTACTCTGGCTTCGCTTTTGGTATGGGTGTAGAGCGTTTAGCAATGTTGCGTTATGGCGTAAATGATTTGCGCTTGTTCTTTGAAAATGATCTGCGTTTTTTGCAGCAATTTAGATGATCTAAAGTCTTGGCGCTTATACAGCCACTTTTGTTTGAAGGGCGTGAAGTACCAGTCGTTACAGGTATTCACGGCGCTTCGCTCCCTGTAGGCTCTGCCATAGCATCCATGCTATGGAAGGCCTTTGCAGAAATAACAAAAGTTGCTGTCGCGTCAAACACTTATGTTCAGCTGAAGATTGTCTGGAGTATTTGTATTGGATGCGCTGGCCATCTACCGCAGGACGCGGTAGTTGAGCTTATAGGGACATATTTACAGCGAGCCAAACAGGCGATACAAGTACGCCAGAAAGCAATCTTTGAGCTGATTGATAAAGAATTTGATAGCAGGTAAGTAACATGCAGTTCAGTGAATTATGGTTACGAGAGTGGGCAAATCCAGCTCTTGAAACACAAGAATTAGTCGACCAAATCACCATGGCAGGTTTGGAAGTAGATGCAATTGAAGCCGCAGCGGGCGAGTTCAGCGGTATTGTTGTCGGTCAGATTTTAAGTTTTGAAAAGCACCCAGAAGCCGACAAACTAAATGTTTGTAAGGTAACTGACGGAACAGAAGAATTCCAAATCGTCTGTGGCGCGCCGAACGTTCGTGAAGGGATGAAAATTCCTTTCGCACAAATCAAAGCGGTATTGCCTAGTGAAGATGGCAAAGGCTTTAAAATTAAGAAAGCCAAACTACGTGGCGTAGAATCTTTCGGCATGTTGTGCGCGGAAGAAGAGCTAGGCCTAGCGGATAAGTCTGATGGCTTGTGGGATTTACCTGCTGATGCGCCACTAGGCACTTGTATGCGTGAATATCTTGGCCTTAGCAAAGAAGGTCGCGATGACAAAATCATCGATGTTGACCTCACTCCGAACCGTGGGGATTGCTTAAGTATTGCTGGTTTATCTCGCGAAGTGGGCGTATTAAATAAAGTTGATGTAACTGCTCCTGTGATCGAAGCAGTTGCGGCAACGATTGAAGATACTATTGACGTTCAGTTGCAAGATTCTAATGCTTGTCCTCGTTATGTTGGTCGTGTGATCAAAGGCATTAATGTTAAAGCTGCGACGCCACTTTGGATGCAAGAAAAGCTACGTCGTAGTGGTA
>Ga0115572_10002928_pt1 | contig 13538 bp, 10 predicted proteins | sample COGITO_mtgs_1206_FD_88681 | JGI IMG/M metagenome (GOLD analysis project Ga0115572, IMG submission 88681) | Pelagic marine microbial communities from North Sea - COGITO_mtgs_120607 | ecosystem: Environmental > Aquatic > Marine > Epipelagic | place: Germany:Helgoland, sampling site Kabeltonne... | reverse complement strand
CATGCACAGCTTTACGTTGGAAAACAAGGCGTGGGAGCACTGCCAATGGCGATTGCTTATGCCGATTATTTAATGACTCTCCAAGAAAACGGTGTGGGAAAGATCAACCCGTTAACACACCCAAACATTCATTTTGCATATCCTGTTACGACAAGTGACAAGGTTAAGTCCAAACCAATTTCATCTAACTATCTCCCCGAATGGCGTTCATTCATGGAGTCGAATCCTTATGGGTCTATTAACGATTGGTATGAGTTGGTTGGTGTTGGGAATAAACAAGGGAATATTGGTGTCGTTGAAGCAAATGACATCGTCTCTAAAATGTCTTTAAAAGCATTTAATGGTGGCTACAAAGTAATGATTATATGGATGGCAGAGAAAATGAATTCGATGTGTGCGAATAAACTTTTGAAGCTCATTGAAGAGCCCGCAGAGAAAACAGTATTTATTTTAATCACAGAAGATGAGGAGCAAATAATAAGCACTATACGATCTCGATGTCAAACGATACATTTAAATCCGCTTTCCGAGGACGCCATAAAAGAAGTTCTTATAAACAAGCATGGCGCCGAGGCCGGTTTGGCGCAAAATATTGCGCACCAAGCGGAGGGAAGTTATAGTAGAGCGCTTGATTTATTAAGTCAACAACCTGAGGATCTTCAATTTGAAACTTGGTTCATTGCTTGGGTAAGAACTGCGTTTCAAGCTAAGAGTAACAAACAATCCATAAATAGTTTAATGGCTTGGAGTGACGAAATATCTAAAACTGGTCGCGAGATTCAAAAACAATTCTTGGACTATAGTTTACGATTTTTTAGACAAGCGATGCTGTTTAATTACGACGCTAAAAGCTTGGTTTTCATGAAGTTAAACGACAAAACATTTAAGTTCGAAAAATTTGCGCCTTTTATTGACGCTTCAAATATTGTAGAAATTTCTAAAGAAATTGAACTCGCTAATTATCATATTGAGCGGAATGCCAATGCAAAAATTGTATTAACGGATTTGTCCATAAAACTAACCCGCCTTTTACATCTTAAAAAAGTTTAATTTTTGGAGTAACTCTTATTTAGTTCTTCCAATATTTTTTGAGTTAAATCAGAAGCGTCTTCACCATATAATACACTCCCAGCTTCATTACTTCCTAGAATATAATTATAGCCGTTGGACTGCCCATAGGCTCTAACAAAATCTTTAACCGTTGAAATAATAGAATCGTTAAGGTTTTGGCTTTCTTGAGCAATTTGTTGTTGTTCAAATTGTACACGCTGCGACAATAACTGTTCTTTTTGCTGAAGTTCTTGTGAAAGTTTCTGAACTGCAGATTGGGTCATTTTACGCGCTTTTAATTCCGCTTCTTTAATTTCTAATTCAAAAGCAGAACGCAAACTATCTGTACGCATTTTAAATGCTTCAATTTTAATTTGAAGTTTCGCTTCAATATCTTTACGTTCTTGGTAATCATTTATAAGAACCGTATTATCTACAAAGCCTATTTTTTGTTGCTGACAAGCAGAAAAAGCTAAAATCGATAAAAGTGCCAAAGCTAATTTTTTCATAAGAGTGTAATTTGGATGAAGTTGTAAAAGTAAAAAAGTTATTGCAATATTATGAAAAATTTGTGTCAGATTTTATTTATAGACAAAAACTATCAAAACTGTTTTGTTTAATTGTGAAAGACTATCAAAAACAAGCGCTATAAAAGGCTTTTTTTAGCGCTAAAACAAAGCGCCTACAAATATGTTGCGTAAGCCAAAGAAACAACGCTAGAGCGCCTTAAAACGCTAATTCTTGTTTTTTAACACATATATAAGCGAAGAATACTCTCCTGATTTTAGCGCTTTGAAATTTGAAAGAAAACCAATCCATAAACTGTTTAACAATCGATGGGAACCGGTTTTTAATTTATTTGAAAGTAAACTAACATAATAGGCATCCATTTGTAAAGGGTGTGTAGATTCTAATTTGATATGAACTTCAGAAAATACCTTTGAAATTGACTGCTGAGAAAAATGCCACAAATGTCTTGGAACGTCATACGCTGCCCAGTAATCTTTAAAATAAAGCGCGTCAAAACTTTTAAAGTTTGGAACCGCCACTACAATACGCCCGTTTGGTTTCAGTAGTTTCTGTAATGTTTCTATGTCTTCATCTAAGTTTGGAAGGTGTTCCAACACATGCCAAAGAGTGATCACATCAAATGAGTTGAGAGGCAGTTGACCAAAGGCATCAGAATCAAAAACAGTATTGGGTGCTTTAGAATTTGCTAGGTTCCGAGCAGCCGAATTAGGCTCAATGCCGGTAACTGTCCAACCTTTGTTTTTGGCCGCTCTTAAGAAAAATCCTGTGCCTGCTCCGACATCTAATAGCGCCGCTTGTTTCGGCTGAAAGGGCTTTAAGAGACGTAACTTTCGTTTCACAGAAACATATCGAACAACGTGATAAAGCACATCGAATAAAGAACGACGCTGATTGGTGTGGGATATATAATTTGTTTCTGGATAGTAGTTTGAAAGTGTAGAGGCTGTGGGTTTGGGATGTGTATAAAGCAACGCTCTCGAGTCGTCATAGCGTAGCTCGAAAGCCTCTCCGCTAACGGCATGGTCTTTAAGTTTTAGATAAATTTGATTTGTTTTCATAACGTTCCACGTGGAACAATTGCAGTTTATTAACGCCCCATGTAGACTAATAAAACAGAAATGTCATTAGGGGAAACTCCACTAATTCTTGAAGCTTGCGCAACAGTTACAGGCTGAACGTTCTTCAGCTTTTCGCGGGCCTCATAACTCATGGATTTGATTTGAGAATAGTCATATCCCTTAGGAATTTTGACATATTCTAAGCGTGTTAATTTATCTGCATTGTTTTTTTCTTTAGCAATATAACCCGAATATTTTACCTGAATCTCCGTTTGCTCAATCACTTCGTTATCTAAATTATGATCGCGAATGTAAGACTCAACAGGTTCAAATTTACGAACATCTTCAATACCAATATTGGGTCTTGTAAATATTTTAAATAGTTTATCCGATTGTCGTATTGGTGTGGACTGTTTAGCCTCTAAGATCGGGTTGGCATCTTCGGGTTTGATGCTTTGTGTTCTAAAAAACCCCACAAACGCCTCCGCTTTAGAAAGCTTTTCCTCCATGCGTCTCAACCGTTTTTCGCTTGAAATCCCTAAGTCATATCCTTTGGGTGTCAAACGGATATCGGCATTATCTTGTCTAAGTAGTGTTCTGTATTCTGCTCGTGAGGTGAACATTCGATACGGTTCTTCCGTTCCCTTAGTTATTAAGTCATCGATCAAAACACCTATATAGGCTTCATTTCGTTTTAATATGAAAGACTCCTTTTCTTGAACCATAAGACTCGCATTGATCCCCGCCATTAAACCTTGAGAGGCTGCTTCTTCATAGCCTGTGGTACCATTGATTTGCCCTGCAAAATAAAGCCCCTTAATAATCTTTGTTTCTAGCGAATGTGTCAACTGAGTAGGAGGGAAGTAATCATATTCGATTGCGTAACCAGGTCTAAAAAACTTGACATTCTCGAATCCTTTGACCGCACTTAAAGCTTTAAACTGGACATCTTCAGGAAGGGAGGTGGAAAACCCATTCACATAGTATTCAACAGTATTCCAACCTTCTGGTTCCACGAAAATTTGATGGCTGTCTTTATCCGCAAAACGATTAATTTTATCTTCAATCGAGGGACAGTATCGAGGCCCTAAACTTTGGATACGGCCATTGAACATCGGAGAACGGTCAAAGCCTTCTCGTAGTAAATTATGAACCTCTGAGCTCGTATGTGCCATATGACAAGAACGCTGCGTTGTGAGCGGCTTGGTCTCATCGGAATATGAAAACTTTTCGGGGACTGTGTCGCCAGGTTGTTCGGACATTTTAGAAAAATCTAAGGAGCGACCATCAACTCTTGGGGGTGTTCCAGTTTTCATTCGGCCGGAATCAAACCCTAAATCAATGAGCTGTTCAGTAATGCCCGTAGCAGCTTTTTCTCCTGCACGACCACCCCCAAAATTTTTATCTCCAATATGAATTAATCCATTTAAAAAAGTACCATTCGTCAACACAACAGACTTTGCTCTGATCTGTAAGCCTAGTGAAGTTTTCACCCCCTTGACAGTATCGCCTTCAACGATAAGACCAGTCACCATTTCTTGATAAAAATCGAGATTTTTGGTTTGTTCTAGCATCAATCGCCAGTCTTCAGCGAAACGCATCCGATCACTTTGTACGCGTGGACTCCACATCGCGGGACCCTTCGATTTGTTAAGCATTTTAAATTGAATCGCGGAGGTGTCACTTACGATACCGCTATAGCCACCGAGCGCGTCAATTTCACGAACAATTTGTCCTTTAGCAATACCTCCCATCGCAGGATTGCAAGACATCTGTGCAATGTTTTGAAGGTTCATCGTCACAAGGAGTGTGCTACTTCCCATGTTGGCGGCAGCGGCAGCAGCTTCGCTTCCAGCGTGCCCTCCTCCAACTACAATTACGTCGTAAATTTTATTAAACATTATAACATTGTTTAATGTTCCACGTGGAACAAATCGTTTGAAGATGCAAATATAAGGGTTTAGAAAAAATTAATCGTTACGTTGTTGAAGATAGAAATCTTCTTTTGTTCGCATCAATGCGGCATCAGATTTGGACTTATCCTTATAACCACAATAATGCAGAACACCATGCGCCATTACCCTAGAAAGTTCTGTGTCAAAAGACTGATTAAATTCGATTGCATTTTCGCGTACCCGTTCAATTGAAATAAAGATCTCGCCATGAATCTCTTTTCCTATAGAATAATCAAAACTAATAACGTCCGTCAAAGTATCATGATTTAAAAACTCTACGTTCAAATTGTGTAAAAAAGCATCATCACAAAACACAATTGAGACCTCGCCTTCGTTATAATTTTCCTGAGAGATGATTGCTGTTAACCAGTCTGAAACGGCTGATTGGTTTGAAATTTCGAAGTTGGTTTCTGAGTGAAAACTAATCATTTGGGTTCTTAAAATATTCTTGTACTTTTTGCTTAAATTCCTGTCGCAAAGGTAAGCTTTGTCGATTTAATATCTCTGTTGTATTAAAATATTGTTTAATCACCTCTGGACTTGGAGCTGGAGACTGGAAACGATCAGCTTTACTGGTGTCAGCAACGCGTTTTGTATCTTCGCCTTGTTGCAACGCTGCCTTTTCTAATTTTAACAACTGATGCTTAAGCGCCTTCATGTCTTGTAAAGACTTTGACGTAACCCCTTGATTTATAAGGTTTTGTTCAATTTTTTCCATAGCATTAAGAAGGTTTTGAGCGCCTTGTCCGATCCCTTTTTTGTCTAACAATTCTTGCAGTGCATTTCTCAATTCTTGTTGCTTTTTAAAAATCTCAAACAACTCACCGGTATCACCTTCAGAGTCACCACCAAGACCACTTGGCTTAGCGCTGTTTCTCTGACCTTCGTCACCTGGAGCGCCGTCATCAACTGGTTTTGAGCTAGAATCCCCTTCACCAGAATCCTTATTTGAATCGGCTTTTCCCTTCTCAGAACCTTGCTTTTCACCGTTTGGTTTTTTTCCGTTCTCGTTGAGCTGCTTTTCCATCTCTTTGTTTAAAGCCTCTTGACTCATAATAATATCGGGTAATTGCATCTCGCCTTCGCCTTGGCCTGGGGAAAGCTGCATTTCCATTTGCATGGAATTTAAAGTATTGCTCAACAGGTCTGCTAATTTATTGGTCGAGGAAACCGCAAATTGTTGAGCCGAGACCCCTTTTCGAGTATCGTTTTCTGAAAGTAATTCTAAACTTTTATCAATATTAAAAAACACATCCGTGATCTCAGAATTGACTTGCTCAGAGATCTTAGGCTGACGCAAGGAAAGTGCAAACAAGCTATCGTCCACGTGCTCAAAATGCTCCCTAAGATTGCTTTGTTTCACAAGTCGTTGCGCATAGTCGTTATTATTAGACGGCGAGGTCTTAAAACGATTCATTAAGGCCTCTTGATCAAAGGAAAACAAAAGTAAGTTGTCTAAAATTTGACGTAACATCTCAACATCTTCATTCAGTTGTTCGGCAGAACCACTGCCCATTTGACTCGACATTTTTTTCCCCATTTGACGCATCTTTTGTGCCGCCTTCCTTTGGCTTTTTTGAGCCTTTGAAAGTTGACTGGTTTTGTCTTGAGGGTTAGATGACTTTTCTTTTTTACCTAAATCTTCACTGGCATTTTCTTGATCTTTTTGAATCGATTTTTCTAGATTAGGGTCATCGGGAATCGAAAGCGGTTTTGACAACGCCTCGTTATCTTTCTTCAAATCATTTAATTGTTTTAAGAGATCCTTGAAGTCGTCATTCAATTGATCTTGAGCAGATTTAGAGTTTTGCTCCGACGATTCTTTAGATAATTCAGACTGTGCTTCAGATAATTTATTTAAGGCTTCTTGGAGTTGCTCTGCTTTTTTGGTCACATAATAGCGTTTCGTAAGCTCGAGTAATTGTTCTAAACTACGTTGTTTATTTTTATTTTGTTTGGCCATTTCCTCCAGTTTTTCAGCCAATTGTTCCTTGTTAATTTTATCGGTAACTTTTTTAAGCTCCTCAAGAAGTTTTTCGTGTTTTTTTAGCGTTTCCTTCTGTGCGTCTAATCGTTTTTCTAGCTGTTCTTTAAAAGGGTCCTTTTTTTTAGATTTATTAAACTGATTTAAATTCTTCTTCATTTTGTTGTTGAATTTCTTCAACATTTGATCTTGCACTTTTTGACGTTCTAAAAATGATTTTAGTTTTTGTTGATCACTGAAATTCAACTGAGGTGTTTGTTTTTGATTTTGAGACAACTCTTTAAGTGATTGGTCTTGTTCAGCCATAGAATTTAACGCTTTTTGAAATGCCGTTGATAACTCGTTCTGTTCTTGAAGTTGAAGTTCTTCAAGTGTGTTTTGGCTTTTGGAATTATAGTTAAAAACACGACTTCTAGTAGACTTGTTTTGATGGAACGGATCATTATCAAAAACCTCAAAATAAAGGGCATAAGCAGTATCCTCAATTAATTCTAAATTAGATGGAAAAGCGTAGGTGAATTCTTGAAACGTCTGCACATCAGCTGGCAGTAAAAGTGATTTCGACTTTGTGGGGTCGTCCATTGGATAATAATGAAGTTTTAGGGAATTGATCCCATAATCATCTGAGATTTGGCCGTAAAAAAATAGGGTTTCTTGATAGGTAGAATCCTGTTTCATTTCTACTTTGATTGTGGGCCGTTGATCTTTAATGGTTTGGATGGTAAACGCTAAGTTTTCATAATTCTTAAGTTGAGTGTTACTCGTTTGAATCGTATAACTTAAAGACTCAAACAACTGTTTGCTAAATTGAAACTTTTGATTATTGGCTTCAAAAAATAGCGCCTTGTCTTTGTATGCAAAGACTACGGAGTCCGTTGACTTAGTAGTTAGTTCCCAACTCAACTTGGTTCCTTCTGGGATCATGGCATTCCCATTGTTCGCAATTTTTTGATCTGTTTTGCCCGTATAAGTTGGGTAGTCTAAGTATAAATCAAAATGAAGTAAGACTGGTGTGTTTATGAGGTCTAGATGATATGGTTTAGAAATAACGTCTCCCGCAATTAAGGTAAAGTTGACGGGCGCTTTTAACTGGCGGAATTCATGTTCAAAAACGCCTAATTGCGGTTGATTCAATATATAAGACGCTTTGTCATAAACAATTTGAACTTCTTCAGGGATGACAGAACCCACTGTTTTTACAACCAACGTAAAAGACGTGTTTTCAATGGCCTCAAGCGGGTTGTTCATCACAAAAAAAGAAAACGGCGCCGGCGGAAAATAGGTGGTTTGATAATTGACAACCCGTTTTAAACTGTCTGTAAACACCGCTTGCTTGCCAAACATAAAAAACACAAAAACAATAAGAATTGGCACAACGGCATACCTAAGATATTTTAAATTATCCTTCAGGTTTACGGCGTTTTTAAACGGAACTAAACTCAAGTTTTTGGATTTCTGTTCGATGCTGGCTAAAAGAAACTCTGTGTGTTGCGATTGTTGGTTCAGCTGAAGGACATTTAAAAGTTTGTCCTTCACTTCCGGAAAATGTTTACCGACTATTTTAGAGGCTGTTTCATTGTCAATGCCTTTTTGGATTTTAAAATATTTTGCCAATGGAATGAAAATCAACCTATAAAAAAGAAAAGCCTCAAAACCAACAACACACCAAAACAAGAGGGTTCTTCCAAAAGGATTTAGCCAAAAAAAGTGTTCAATAATCAGTGTAAATAACCCATACAGCAAACCAATAGCAACAAACAGCAGCAACCCTTTCAGTAAAGCGCTGATATAATAGCGTCTGATGAATTGTTCTAATTTTTGCTCTATGTTGTGAAACCCTTCCAGTTAAAACCTTGTTTAAAAAAATAAAATTACAATAATATTCCATATTGATGGTGGCTTTATCATAATATGTGAAGAAAAATAAGGAATGAATAATAAGACGCCATTGCAATGAGTGCTTGATTTAAAAAAGAATAAAAAACTTCATTTGTTTTGGACACCGCTGATTTTTTATATAAATTTAGGGTTGATTTTGACCCCAAGTCTAAATCTTCAAAAAGCAATTTAACCGAAGTTTTAGATCTAATTTTATTGAGAATAGCGTATTGGAAAGGTTCCGGTATCCGCCCTATGTAGCGGTTTTTTGAACACCTCATTTAATAACGCATGGTTGTAAGATAAGTGTGTTTCAAGATGAATAGAGGGCTTTAATTAGATGTTAAATTGCTGATTATGCGTTTTTGGGAAAAAATTAATTCACATACAGCGGTAAAAGAAATAACGGCCCTAGTACCGATATACAGTAGTTAGCGACAATAAGACAAAAATGATTGAAGATAAAATACAGGAATTCAAAACTGAGCTTAAATTAAAAAAAGATTTAGATGTCGTCAGAAAGTTCATCACGTCTGGAGATAGTTTTGTTTTAGATTCTGATAAGTATTTGGATTTGAAAGGCTCAATTGCTGACCATTTTGATATTCATCCAAATGAAGTTCTAATAGTTGGTTCCGGGAAACTCGGTTTCTCCATTTCTGAAAACTTAAGAAAAGGAAAAAAAAGATATAGAGGTTTTGGCGAGGAATCAGATATAGATGTTGCAATAATTTCTCCAACCCTATTTGATGACATCTGGAAGCTACTATATGATTATATAGAGGACAAAGGTTATTGGAATAAACAACAAGAATTTACTACATATCATTTCCAAGGCTGGATGAGGCCAGATATGCTGCCTACATCACCAAAATTTGATTTTACTCAAATTCAGTGGTGGGACTTTTTTAATGAAATGACCTCAAGTAATAAATTTGGGCCTTACAGAATCAGAGGTGGACTTTATAGAAATTGGCGATTTTTAGAGAAATATCAATTAAAATCCATTTCAGAATGCAAATTAGAAATTAAATAAAATGAAAACATCAGGAACAAACATTAGATTAAGAAAATTACTTTCAGGTCTTAAAAATGGAACATTAATACCACGCCCAGAATTTCAGAGAAGACTAGTATGGGCAAATAAACATAAGATTGCATTTATTCAAACAGTTCTTGAAGGTCTCCCTTTTCCAGAAATTTACATTGCCGCAGGTGACGTAAATCTTACTAGTGGAGAAGGAAACGAAATGATTGTTGATGGTCAACAAAGAATTTCAACTTTATATCAATATTTTACTGGTTCAGATGAGATTAAATATCCTTCTGACGTTTTGCCTTATGAAAAACTTACCCCACAGCAACAAGAAGATTTTTTAGAATATGAGGTCGTTATAAGAGATTTAGGGAAACAAACAATTGAGAATATTAAAACTATTTTTCAACGAATAAACTCAACAAATTACTCTTTAAATGCAGTTGAAATTCATAATTCAAGATTTGATGGAGCACTAAAAATGTTTGCTGAAGAATTATCTGAAAATTCATTTTTCGAAGACCATTCTGTGTTTACCAACAACGATATAAAGAGGATGAGAGACCTAGGTTTTTCTTTGTTAACTTCTATAACTTTATTATCAAGTTATTTTAATCTTGAAACAGAATTCGAGACATTCCTCGAAAAATACAATGATGAGTTTCCTGATTCTGAAAAGCTAAAAACAGAAATTGAATTTATACTTAATCAAATTGAGTCTTTAGATTTTGATGAAAAATCAAGAGTTTATAAAAAGAATGACTTATTCACCCTAATCATTGAGCTTCATAGAGGACAATTTAAGGAGTCAAAAAATACGATAATAAAAAAATTGAGACTAATTTGAAAAGCTTCTATGCAAAAGTGGAGGCAGAAGATATGTCACCTGATGTGCAAGAATATATAAAAAATGTTATCCAAGGAACTAATAGTAGAAGTGCCAGAATTACAAGAGGTCGTATTATCGCAAAAGTAATAAATGAATAAAAAAGCTAGTAAAAATGTATAAAAATAATAGTGGTTTAATCGATAAAATGAAAGTAAGTGAATAAAAAAAAGGTCTGTGTTTAACCGAAAAGTTTGTGAGTATAAACCACGCTACTACTCATAGCCAATCCCGTTGCCAGAAATTAGAACAAACCACAGCGTAAAAAGACAAAAAGAAGAATGAAGTATAAAAATATCCGAGAAGAAGAACTGAAAAATAAAGTTGGAGCGGACTGGTTTACCCAATTTGACACCACCGAAATTCTTGGAAATATTGACTTTACCGTTTTTCCAAAACAAGACAGTTTATTTGGACGGACGCCCCTTTTATGGGCAGAAGCCAAAACTGGCAATTTTGACATTCCAACTATGTTTGTTCAGCTCATTCTGACCATTGGAAAAGCACGAACTTTTGATAAAACTTTACCCCCAGCATTTTTGGGGGCATTTGACTTTCAAAAAATAGCGTTTGTTGACTATGTAAATATTCAAGATATTTTTTATCTCAACGATTTTAATTGGAACGTAACCCCAAGCAATCACGAAACAAAAGAATTTCAACTCATTAAAGAGCGAATTGAATCTATCTTAAAATCCAAAACGTATGTTTTTGACTATCAAAAAGACGAAAAACTACTCAACACTTTTATAAAAAATAATGTGGCTAAAGCCACAACAAAAAATAAAATTAAGATTGACAAAAACAATTTCATTCCTATTTATTTACGCTGGATTGAGGTTGTTAAGCCCATAATTGACGTTAACTGGGAGAACTTAAAAAAAGCAAACATTTTTGATAGTGATTTTTATTTAGCTGACATATTTGTAGAAGACTAAGGCACAGAGACACTTGACGATGATTTTACCATAAGAGATGGTTTATTTGTTGTCTTTCAAAATCAAGGCTATAAAATAGCAAAGGAAAATATCAAGCAAATGTTTGATGCTACCATAAACATTCGCAATAAAGACGCTTATATATAATTTTGGAAACTCTACAAACGCCCACCAATAGAAGAGTTTCAAGATTATATAATAGAACGCAAAGATTTACTCGTACCGCAAGATATTAGAGAACGGAAAGGGGCGTTTTTCACCCCAAGAATTTGGGTGGAACTTTCACAAAAATACTTAACTAACTATTTAGGCGAAAACTGGCAAGACGACTATTACATTTGGGATTGTGCGGCTGGAACTGGAAATCTATTAACAGGCTTGACTAACAAATACAATATTTACGCAAGCACATTGGACCAGTCTGATGTTAACGTAATACACGAACGTATTGACCACGGAGCCAACTTGTTGAAAAATCACGTTTTTCAGTTTGACTTTTTAAATGATGATTTTACGAAACTTCCTCAAAGTTTGCAAGACATTATTAATGACCCAGAAAAACGTAAAAAATTGATTGTTTATATCAATCCACCGTATGCAGAGGCTACTTCCGCAAAAACAGTAACAGGAACAGGGGAAAATAAAGCAGGGGTTACTACAAATTTTAAAATTAAAGAACTACTAAACCCTAAAATTGGTAGTGCTTCAAATGAAATATTTGCCCTATTTATGGCGATTATTTACGAAAAAATGCCTGCTTGTATTTTAGGGCAATTTTCTAAATTAAAGTTTGTAAATGGTTCAAATTTCAAAAAATTTAAAGACTTCTTTTTAGCGGAATACGTGAGCGGTTTTGTGGTTCCTGCCGAAACTTTTGATAATGTAAAAGGTAAATTCCCAATTGGGTTTACCATTTGGAATACTTCAGTAAAATCAAAAACAGATATAATTTCAACTGAAATTTATGACAAAAATGGGAATTATACAGGCGTTAAAAACTTTTATGGTAATCTACCAAGAAGTATAAACAAGTAGATAAAAAACTTTTATGATAAAAGTTCATCTCAAATAATTGGATATTTGCCAAGTCCTGCTCCAGACTTTCAAAACCAATCATTCTTGTTTTTATCCATTAACATAGGAACGAGACATGTTTATTATCTACCTATTACAGTAAATAATTTAATAGAAACATTTATATATTTTACAGTTAGACACTCCATTGAAGCAACTTGGTTAAATGATCGCGACCAGTTTGTATTTCCAAAAGATGGTTGGCAAACCGATATCGAATTTCAAAATGATAGTTTAGCATTTACATTATTTCACGGGCAAAATAGAATTTCAAGTAGTGAAGGTATCAACCATTGGATCCCCTTTACCGAACAAGAAGTAAATGCAAAAGAAAAGTTTGAGAGCCCTTTTATGACGGATTTTATCAATGGAAAAATCAAAATAGAAGAGGAAACGGATTTGTTTAGAACTAGTTCAAATCAACCTACAAAAAGAGAATTTTCGGAAGAAGCCACAGCCGTTTTTGATGCTGGCAAAGAATTGTGGAAATACTATCACAGCCAACCCAACGTAAATGTAAACGCAAGTTTTTATGACATTAGAGCTCATTTTCAGGGCAGAAACGCCAAAGGCAGAATGAACAGTAAAAGTGATGATGAAAGATATATGGAATTGATTGGCGAATTAAGAACCAAACTGAGCTTTTTAGCCGATAAAATCAAGCCGAAAATATACGAATACGAATTTCTAAAAGAATAATAACTGCTGTCTACAAAAAACAGCTCTTTTCTTGATAAATTTTGGAGCTATTTTGTGATCCTAAAAACACCGCCTATTTCTTTGGGGAATGCCTTCAACAATTCTATCTTTGTGGTACTAATTCAAGACCATGAACACTCCTATTCGCGTACGATTTGCACCAAGCCCAACGGGGCCTCTCCATATTGGAGGGGTGCGAACCGCTCTTTTTAATTATTTATTTGCCAAAAAACACGGAGGCACTTTTGTGCTTCGCATCGAAGATACCGATCAAAAACGCTATGTTGAAGGCGCAGAAGAGTATGTTGTAAATGCCCTTGATTGGTGCAACATTCCTTTTGATGAAGGTCCCGGAAAAGACGGTGGCTTTGGGCCGTACCGACAAAGTGAACGCAAGCATTTATACAAGCAGTATGTCGACTTACTGATAGAGAACAATAAAGCCTATT
>Ga0115572_10002913_pt1 | contig 13569 bp, 11 predicted proteins | sample COGITO_mtgs_1206_FD_88681 | JGI IMG/M metagenome (GOLD analysis project Ga0115572, IMG submission 88681) | Pelagic marine microbial communities from North Sea - COGITO_mtgs_120607 | ecosystem: Environmental > Aquatic > Marine > Epipelagic | place: Germany:Helgoland, sampling site Kabeltonne... | reverse complement strand
TGTACAACCCGCGTCTCACCCGGTCGTACGCAGTTCGTGACGATATTCCCGTGATGCTCGTCGACGAAGCCACGACAGTCGCAGCTGATGACCATGACCGGATTATGGCGATGGTTGAGGCGGAGGGCATTGTTCCGACTTTTACGGACTCTTGAGATGTTTTACGCTCAAGCTGTGGCGGGTGTAGACCGATGAGTACCATGATGTCAACAGGCGTAGACCACGCAGCGAACTTTTTTGGCGTCCGGCCACTTCCACTATTACGAACGAGTTACGATTGACAGTGATGATCCCGACAACGATTATTCGGCGGTGCGCTGCCCTTCTGTTAGGAGTGACAGCGATCGGGCTCGTCCCGACCGCTCCAACTGCGTCAGCGCTACCAGAATCTCAGGATCTCGGTGCGGGTGGCGAGTACTTCCCTCTTACTCCCTCTCGTATCTACGATGAGGAGGGCATTGATTCCGATAGCTCCGTCACGATCCCAGTCGTCGGCGTTGCGGGCGTTCCCGCAGAGAACGTCCTTGCTGTTGCGGTGAACGTCACGATCGCCAACGTGCCAGGGCGTGGCTTCGCCTCGGTCACTCCGTCGGACTATGAGGTTGGCTCGTCGGATCCGACGTCATTGATCAATTTCCAATACGCGGGCCACACCGTGCCAAACTTTGGCATCGTTGGAGTCGGAAGCGCGGGTGAGATCACCGTTGACCTCACGACCCCAAAGGTCGACGGAACGGCGCGTGTAGTCGTCGATATCTTCGGATTCGTTGCCACGTCATCGCTCGCAGATGGCGAAGAAATCAAAGTGGAAGACGGTGCTCGCATGGTGACCGTCACCCCAGAGCGCCTCGTGGACACTCGTGACGCCGACGGCTTGACCACGGGCGACCCTGTGAGCGCCGGCGATTCGATTGATGTGCAAGTCCGTGGCGTCGGATCCGTGCCCGACCGCGAGAACGTGTCCGCGGTCGTGGTGAACATGACTGGCATCAACAATTGCCAGACTGGCGAGAGGAATTGCCAGGGGCCCAGCAAACAGACTTACCTGGCAGCCACACCAACGCAGCAACAGGGCGGTTCGGAAACCTCGAACGGCAACTATCCGGCGGGGGTTGTCAAGGCCAACCTTGCGATCGTTCCGCTGAGCGAAGACGGCCGCATTTTTGTCTACAACAACAAAGGCGAGATCCACGTGGCGCTCGATGTTGTGGCATATCTCGAACAAGTTGATGATGAAGAGACTGCGGGGCGCATTGTCCCGCTCGCAGCGCCGTTCCGTTCGTTTGACACCCGCGAGCCGGAGTTCGGGAACGCCAAGCTTGGATATTCGACCTGGGAGGACTGGAGCTTTGAGGCGTTCGCCGATTCGGTCAGCCTCGACGACGTTGCGATCGGTGCACAATCTGGTCTCTTCGGCAACCTCACGGCAGTTGGTCTTGAGCGGATTTACCCGACGCAGGAAGTCCGGAGCTTCATCACGATGAACCCTGCGATCGACGGGCCGTTCCCGGATGAACCAGGTAACTCGAATCTCAATTTCGATGAAAGCGGACCGGTTTCGAATTCGGCCGTTGTCACGTACGGCTCGAAATCGGACGATGCCTACATGGTGTCGGCGTTCAACTCCAACGGTCGCACGCACTATGCCCTTGACGTGTACGCCGTCATTCTCGACTGACATGTCACGGCCCCGAAGCTGGTGCTTGCTTGTGCGTGTTGACCGGACGTAGAAAATCGCTCTTCGTATCGGTTTCGGTCAAATGCCATCGCTAGGTTTGCCGCGGTGGTGCAGGTGATTGGTGCGGGGTTCGGCAGGACCGGAACGGTCTCGCTGAAGTTGGCCCTGGAGACGCTTCTCGGGGGTCCGTGCTACCACATGTACGAGTTCCTGAACCGACGTCAGGACGCACCTGCCTGGATGGCGGGGTTCGCAGGCAACGACGTGGACTGGGCCGAGTTGCTTGCCGGATGGAGTGCAATCGTCGACTGGCCAGGAGTTGCCTGCGTCAACGAGCTTGCAAAGGCGTTCCCAGATGCGAAGATTTTGTTGTCTACACGAGATCCAAACTCCTGGTGGCGCAGCGCAGACCGCACGATTCTTGAACTCGTTCGAGATGTCGAGCCGGGTTCGCCGTCGGCGAGCTTCATGGCGGCGATGTTTGAGCGAAGCGGTGTTGATGCCGCCCGAGCTGAGGCGAGCATCCGCGCTTACGTCGAACACAACGACAGGATCCGCTCAACGTACGGGCCGAACCGTCTAATCGAGTGGCAGCCGGGCGACGGCTGGGCGCCCATCTGTGTCGGCCTCGGTGTCGATCCACCGAACGAGCCGTACCCGCACGCCAATTCTTTTGCCTCGTTCGCCGATGAGATGGAGCGCGTCCGGGATGGCAAGGTCCCCCGCAACGCCGGGTCACCGCCCGACGGCCCGTCGTCTCGATAGGCTCAGCAATCACTGGGCTGTTCTGCTCGGATCTGATGATCCCGGCCCGGTTCGCTTTCCGAAAACACCCGCGAACCACCGGAGGTTGCACCATGTCTGAATCCACGATCACGTCTCCCGTAGAGCCGTCGTTCTCCGCCCGCAAGGATTGGCGAGTCGCCGACCTGTCGACTGCACCGTTTGGCCGCAAGGAAATGATTCTTGCTGAACACGAGATGCCCGGCCTGATGGCTCTGCGCAAGGAGTACGGCGGTTCGAAGCCACTCGCCGGTGCACGCATCTCTGGATCGCTGCACATGACGATCCAGACCGCAGTGCTGATCGAGACGCTTACTGAGCTGGGTGCCGAAGTGCGCTGGGCAAGCTGCAACATCTTCTCTACGCAAGACCACGCTGCAGCGGCTGTCGTCGTCGGGCCGAACGGCTCCGTCGAGGAGCCCGATGGCATCCCAGTCTTCGCCTGGAAAGGCGAGACACTTGAAGAGTACTGGTGGTGCACGGACCAGATGATGACCTGGCCGGACGCACCCGACGGCACGTCGTACGACGGGCCAAACATGATCCTCGATGATGGTGGCGATGCCACGATGCTCCTGCACAAGGGAGTCGAGTTCGAGGAGGCCGGCGAAGTTCCTGACCCGACCGAGGCGTCGAGTGCCGAGTTCGCGATCGTGCTCGGGTTGCTCCAGCGGACGCTCAAGTCCGACCCCGCCAAATGGACCCGTATGGCGTCGCACATTAAGGGTGTCACCGAGGAGACCACCACCGGCGTGCATCGTTTATACAAGATGATGGAAGACGGCGAACTGATCTTCCCGGCCATCAACGTCAACGACTCGGTCACCAAGTCAAAATTCGACAACCTATACGGCTGTCGCCACTCGCTGGTCGACTCGATCTCCCGTGCAACCGACGTGATGATCGGCGGCAAAACAGCGCTCGTGCTCGGCTACGGGGACGTCGGGAAGGGCTGTGTCCAGTCGCTCCAGGGCCAGGGCGCCCGGGTGATCGTTACCGAGATCGATCCGATCAACGCACTGCAAGCCGCCATGGAGGGCCTCCAAGTGATGCCCCTTGAGGACTGCATTGAGGAAATTGACATCTTCGTCACTGCCTCGGGCAACTTCAACCTGATCTCGATCGACTCGATGAAGCAGATGAAGCACAACGCGATCGTCTGCAACATCGGCCACTTCGACAACGAGATCGACATGGAGGGGCTCGCTCGTTCGGGAGCCACCCGTGACGAACTCAAGCCCGGCACCGACGTCTGGCGCTTCGAGGGCGGCAAGCAGATCATCATCCTCGCAGAGGGTCGCCTTGTGAATCTCGGCTGCGCCACCGGCCACCCAAGCTTCGTGATGTCGTGTTCGTTCACCAACCAGGTTCTCGCACAGATCGAACTGTGGCAGCACACCGAGCGCTACCCGCTCGACGTCTACGTGCTGCCCAAGCACCTCGACGAGAAGGTTGCCAGGCTTCACCTCGACGCTCTCGGCGTGAAGCTCACCCAGCTCACCGACGAGCAGGCCGAGTATCTCGACATCAATCCGTCGGGTCCGTTCAAGCCTGAGAACTACCGCTACTGAGCACTCGGGACGACAGCCGATTCGTCGTCTGATCCAACCCCTGCCTTGCCGGTCGAATGTGTGAGGAGTGTGCGGCTTTGCGCTACTAACTCCTCACGTGTTCGTCGGTTTTCGGGGGAGCACGGCGGGCGCGTGACGTCGGCGAGCCGGTTGTCGTGATGGGTCAGGCGGCGATGGCGCCGACGACGATGCCGGCTTGACCGAGCTGGTACAGCATGTGGACTCCCACGCGTCGATTACGTGCCGGTTCGAGAAACCGGTCGGCGCCCAGTAGACCGTCCGACGCGGCGAACGCCAGTGTCCCGAGCACGATGAGCGCGCAGCCCGTACCGGCACCGGTCATGACGACGGCGCCGCTCACCGCTATGCAGGCGATGACCGGCAGGTGGAGTGAATTCCCCCGCAAGGATCGTTCGATCGGACGGCCGACGACGCTGACGAGAATGGCCAATCCTGCACCACCGGCCGCCAACCATGCCTGACTCGGCGTGGCCGGCGATGGCGCAGTAGCGCTCGTAGGTGCCGGGCTCGAGTTTGCCGAGCGTCAGTGTGTCGACGCCGCGAGACTGCAGGTTGTTGCTCTGCACACCCAGTTCGCGGACGGCGACGTTGTGCTCGATGGCGCCGGCGTTCACGATGTTAAGGGTCACGTCGCCGGCTGGAGCGCTGAGCTCGCCGTCGATCGCGAATTCACTGAGCGAGATGTCGAGCGCGCTTGACGCAGTTCCCGATCCCCCGTCGCCGCCACCGTTGTCATCGCGGACCAGCGCGACGAACGCAAGCGCGATGAGCCCGGCGATCAGCCCGAGGATGCTGAGGATGCCGAGCACGCCGATGGCGAACAATGCGCTGCCGAGGGGACTCCCCGACGATTCGTCCGGGTGGGGTGCGGAGGGCACGGCACGAGGCGCGGGCTGATCGATGACGGACAGGCAAAATTCTCCTCTGGGGAAGTGGAAATGCGACTTCCGCCAGCTTTCCGGCGCTGAGCTAGTTTACCGCAGGGCCGAAGGTCCCAAATCCGAAAGAATAAGGGCGTCAGGGTGCTCCGTCGGCTGTCGTTCCACGTGACGTTGTGGTGTGCGTCATCGTGAGTTTGGGAAGGAACACCTGGACGAGCGGCCCGATCCCGAAGGCGAACACTGCTGTGCCGATGCCAATTGCCCCACCGAGGGCGATCCCGACAGCGAGCACGACCAGCTCCACGAAGGTCCGTGCCACACGGATCGAGATCGAGCGGCCGAGCGCGGTGTGCCTCGCAAGGCCGGTCATCAGACCGTCACGGGGACCCGGTCCGAGGCCGGCGCCGATGTAGAAGCCCGATCCGACCGCGATGAGCACCACGCCACCGAGCATCATCGTGACTCGGATGACCAGGTGATCCGTTTCCGGAATCAGCGGTGCTGTCAGGTCGACCACCACGCCGATCACGATGGCGTTCAGGATCGTTCCGAGTCCGGGTCGTTCGTGGAGGGGGATCCACAGCAGCATCAACAGCACCCCGGTGACGACGATCATAAGCCCCGTGGACATGCCGGTCAGTTCGGTGACGCCGGTGTGGAAAACGTCCCAGGGGGCCGCACCGAGTTCGGCCTCGATCAGCAGCGTGATGCCGATACCGAACAGGAGGAGTCCGAACAGGCAGCGCCCGATTCGCTCGACCGGGCGATCGATCGGGACGAATCGCTCGCCGAGGGTGGTGGGCATCGGCATCAGCGTACGCGTCGTCCCAGCTCAGACCGCACGAAGAACTCTGAAGTACCCGCTTGCTTGACTGGACCACATGATCTTCGAAACGCGTTGTGCCGGATGCGGCAAGCCTGGCGCCCCGGTCTGCAGGACCTGTCGGTTCGCTCTACTCGGTCCGGCGCCGCGTGATGCGTCGCACGGGGTGATCGCCGCCGTTGCGTTCACGGGGCGAGCGCGCCGGGTCGTGCTCGGGTGGAAGTACCGCAATCGGCGGTCGGTGAGCCGCCACCTTGCCGGTCTAATCGTGAATCGGCTCCTCGCAGTGCGAGCGCAGCACGACTTCGACATCGTCACGTGGGCGCCGACCAGTCGGAAGCGGCGTCGCGAGCGAGGGTTCGATCAGGGTGAGTTCCTCGCCCGCGCCGTCGCCCGTCAGCTCGGGCTGCCGTGCCGTCGGCTACTCGATCGCGACACGTCGGCATCGCAGACGTCTCATTCCCGCGCGGAACGCCTGGCTGGGTCGACGTTTGTGGCGCGGCCTGGGCTCGACGGCGTCCGGGTCCTGGTCGTCGACGATGTCGTCACGACGGGCTCGACGCTCACGGCGGCTGCCGCGGCACTCCATGACCGTGGGGCGGAGGCCCGTCTGGCTGCAGTGGCCTCGACTCCTGATCGCCGGAGTGTCGTGGTCCTGCCCTTCGCTCGTAGGGCTGCAGCGGCAGCCGCCTGAGGGCCGGCTGAACCCGGTCGCGCACCCGGCCCTGGTGGCGTCGCGCCGGTAGGATGGTCGATCGCATGGGAATCCTCGATCGCATCCTCCGGGCCGGTGAAGGCAAGAAACTCAAAGCGTTGCAGGGGATCGTCCCTGAGATCAACGCACTTGAAGGTGTGATTGGGGGACTCAGTGATGAGGAGTTGACGGGAAAGACAGCCGAGTTTCGCCAGCGCATCGAGAAAGGCGCCGACATCGATGATCTTCTCGTTGAGGCGTTTGCGGTTATCCGCGAAGCAGCCGATCGGGTCCTCGGACAGCGTCACTTCGATGTCCAGCTGATGGGTGGTGCGGCACTGCACTTCGGGTGGGTCGCCGAGATGAAGACCGGCGAGGGTAAGACTCTCACCTCAACCGCTCCCGTGTTTCTCAATGCGCTGGAAGAAAAGGGCGTTCACCTCGTCACCGTCAACGACTACCTCGCTCAGTACCAGTCGGAGCTGATGGGCCGCATCTACCGATTCATGGGCATGGAAGTCGGGCTGATCCTGCCTGGCCGTGGGGCGACCCCAGCTGAGAAGCGAAGAAGCTACGCGGCCGACGTCACTTACGGCACAAACAACGAACTCGGGTTCGACTACCTGCGCGACAACATGGCGCCCAGCAAGGATGCAAAGGTCCAGCAGCGTGGCCACAATTTTTGCATCGTTGACGAGGTCGACTCAATTCTGATCGATGAGGCCCGAACGCCACTGATTATCTCGGGCCGCGTTGCCGACGCTGCAAAGCTTTATTACCGCTTCGCCTCAATCGTCCGATCGCTTAAGAGGGATGTCGATTACGAATTCGAAGAAGACAAGCGCGTCGTCGTGCCCACCGAAGAAGGCATCGAGAAGGTTGAGGCTGCGCTCGACGTCGAGAATCTCTACGACAACGTGCAGGCGAACCTCGTGCACCAGTTCACCGTGGCGCTCAAGGCCAAGGAGATCTATCAGCGGGATAAGGACTACATCGTCCAGGGTGGCGAGGTGAAAATCGTCGATGAATTCACCGGTCGCATCCTTGAGGGGCGTCGATGGTCGGAGGGCATCCACCAAGCCGTCGAGGCGAAAGAGGGCGTGAAGATCAAGGAAGAGAATCAGACCCTTGCAACGATTACGCTCCAGAATTACTACCGGCTTTACAACAAACTTGCCGGGATGACTGGGACCGCTGCCACCGAAGCGGCGGAACTGATGAACACGTACGGACTCGGTGTTGTCCCGATTCCGACGAACCAGCCGGTGATTCGTGATGACGAGGCCGACCTGATCTACAAGTCCGAGGAAGCGAAATTTAACGCGATCATCGACGACATCGAATTGCGTCATGCGAATGGTCAGCCGATCCTGGTCGGCACGGCGAGCGTAGGCCGATCGGAAAAGCTCGGTCGGCTGCTCGACCAGCGCGGGATCCCATGCGAAGTGCTCAACGCGAAACAACACACTCGTGAAGCAGAGATCGTCACCCAGGCGGGTCGTCTCGGTGCGGTTACTGTCGCCACGAACATGGCCGGTCGAGGCGTTGACATCCTGCTCGGCGGCAACCCGGAGGGTCTCGCTCGTACCGACGTCCTTAAGGAGGGGTATGACGAAGGACTGCTGGCACACGAATTCGAACTGCCGATGCCGCTCGACCAGATGCCCGACGAGTTCCAGGCCGATCGTACGAGGGCGCGGACGTTGTATGACGAACGCCTCGATTTCCACAGCGCTGCATGTCGAGCCGAAGGCGACAAGATCCGCAAGGTCGGAGGCCTGTACGTCATCGGGTCAGAGCGTCATGACAGCCGCCGCATCGACAATCAGCTCCGCGGCCGCTCCGGCCGTCAGGGTGACCCTGGCGCATCGCGGTTCTTCCTGAGCCTCGAGGACGACTTGATGCGCCTGTTCGCAACTGGTGCGCTGAACTTCGTGATGGGCCGGGCTCTGCCCGACGACGAAGCCATCGAGGCGAAGATGGTGACCAAGGCCATTGAGCGGGCGCAGACCACTGTCGAGACGAAGAACGCCGAGATTCGCAAAAACGTCCTCAAGTACGACGAGGTGATGAACGAGCAGCGCAAGATCATTTACAGACGCCGAGATCAGATCCTCGACGGCGAAGACCTGCGGTCAGCCGGGATGGAATACCTTGCTGAAGCAGTTGATTCGTTGATCTCAACGCACTGCGCATCGGCAGCCGATGACGAGTGGGACATCGAGGCACTCGCCAAGGAATTGACGCTCTACTGGCCGAACTCGATCACCGAATCACAACTCAAGGGCTGCGCCGACACCGACGAGATCTACGAGCTTGTGATGGAGAACGCCACGGCGCACTACGAGCAGCGCGAGGCCGAGCTCGGCGAAGAGGTGCTTCGCCAGGTTGAGCGCCAGGTGATGCTGCGTATCATCGATCAGCGTTGGCGCGAGCACCTTGAGGAGATGGATTACCTCCAGACGGGCATCAACCTTCGGGCGATGGGCCAGAAGGATCCGCTGGTTGAATGGCAGCGCGAAGGCTTCGAGATGTTCGGTGCGATGATGACCGGTATCGCCCAGGACTTCGTGAAGTACGTGATGCACGTGCAGGTCGTCGAGAACCAGTCGGGAGCGCCAAAGTCATCGGACGGTCGCAACGCCATTGCGGATCCCGCTGACTCCAACCGTGATGGCGTCATTGACGCCGGTGAGTCCGGCGTGAGCAACCTCACGATGAGCTCCTCTGACGATGTTGACACCGACGGGTTCGGGACCGCTGCTGCGACTTCAGGTGGCGGCAACGATGGGAATCTGGCGGCGGTCTCGCCGAACACAATGACCAAGCAGCAGACCGTCGTCAAGGACGACTTCTCCAAAACACCGCGCAATGCGCCCTGTCCCTGCGGTAGCGGCAAGAAGTTCAAGACCTGTCACGGTGAAAGCTGAGCCCGGATCACCCGGATCAACCTGATGCGCGACTTCACCTCCGATATCACCGATGTGCAGCGACGGCTCGAAGAGGCCGAGGCCTACTTGGCGATCGTCGAGAACCGCGAGCGCTTCGCCGTACTTGAAGCAGAAGTCGCGGATCCAGCTCTCTGGGAGAATCAGGACAACGCTCGCAAGCTGAACGCGGAGTACGCGAACCTGAAGGACGACCTCGACACTTTTGATGCGCTGTCTGCGCAAGTGGGGGACATCGAGGTGCTGCATGAGTTGGCTCGAGATGATGACGACGCAAGTCAGGAGCCCGAGATTGAGTTCGAGATCGCCGCAGTCGCCGTACAGCTCGACAAGCTCGAGTTGCGGAGCTTGTTCACCGGTGAGCACGACGATGCTGACTGCATCGTCCAGATCAATGCTAAGGACGGCGGCGTCGATGCCCAGGACTTTTCTGAAATGCTGCTCAGGATGTATGAGAAGTGGTGCGAGCGACGGGGTTTCGAGATCACTCTCAACGGCGTGTCCGAAGGCCAGGAGGCGGGGATCATGTCCGCCGAAGTCACCATCTCCGGGCGTTATGCGTACGGGCTGATGAGCGCGGAGCGCGGGACCCATCGCTTAGTTCGGATCAGCCCTTTCGACAATCAGGGACGTCGACAGACGTCGTTTGCTGCGGTGCAGGTGTGGCCGATGCTCGACGATGTTGACTTCGAAATCGATGAATCCGACATCGAGATGCAGGTGTTTCGCGCATCAGGCGCAGGTGGCCAGCACATCAACAAGACGTCTTCGGCCGTTCGCTACATCCACCACCCAACGGGGCTGGTTGCAAGCTCGCAGGAGGAACGCAGCCAGCTGCAGAACCGCGAACGCGCAATGGGTCGCCTGAAGAGCATGATTGCCGCAAAGGTCGAAGAAGAACGTCAGGCCGAGCTCGATGCGATCGCCGGAAAACAGGCGCAGGTCGGTTGGGGCAGTCAAATCCGCAGCTATGTGATGCAGCCGTACCAGATGGTCAAAGATTTGCGCACCGAAGTCGAGAGCGCGAACGTGCAAGGTGTGTTCGATGGCGACATCGACTTTCTCATTGAGGGCTACTTGCAGCAGCGTCGCGCCAACAACGACGAGACCTGACTGCTTACCGCGGTTGCGTGTATCTGCAAGGGTTCAGAACTTCGTGCCCACCAGAGTCGGGGTGGCGTTCGTCATGGCCGGATGCCACGATCCAGGGGTCGGGCGGCGATACGGTATGCAAGCCCTCCAACTGGGGCGCTTGTTCTCATGATCAGACTTGAAAACGTCACCAAGAGCTACTCCACCGAAATTGTCGCTGTAAAGGATGCGAGCTTCGACGTCGCCAAAGGCGAATTCGTCTTTCTCGTCGGACCTTCGGGTTCGGGTAAGAGCACCCTGCTGCGCATGCTTAACCGTCAGGATCGTCCTGAACGGGGTGCAGTGTGGGTCGCCGGACGGAACATCGTCGATCTGCCAAGCGGGCGGATCCCGATGCTACGTCGCAACATCGGCAATATTTTCCAGGACTACAAGCTGCTGCTTGAGAAGAACGTGTTCGAAAATGTTGCTTTCGCGCAAGAGGTTATCGGCCGACCGCAGCACGTAATCCGGCAGCAGGTGCCTGCCGTCCTCGACCTCGTCGGCCTGGCAGGCAAGGAGGAGCGGTTGCCGAATCAGCTCTCTGGCGGTGAACAACAACGTGTGTCGATCGCGCGAGCGTTTGTGAACCGGCCGCTGATCCTGCTCGCCGACGAGCCGACCGGCAATCTTGATCCCGCCACTGGTGAGGGCATCATGCGTTTGCTCGACCGGATTAACAAAACAGGGACCACGATCGTGATGGCGACACACGACCAGCGGATTGTGAACACGATGCGCAAACGCGTGATCCAGCTCGACCGGGGCATCATCGTCCGTGACCAGGCGCGCGGCGTCTACGAGTGAGGTGACCTGATGTTTTCTCGTACTCGCTATGTCTTTCGTGAGACGTTCGACAGTTTCCGTCGTAACGCAACGCTGACGATCGCGTCGATCATCACAGCGGCAATTTCGCTGCTCGGAGTCGGCCTGACGCTGCTCAGCCAGGAGGGCTTCGACAACCTCCTGTCGAAGTGGGAGGGCGGCGTCGAGATGATCATCTTTATGCGGCCCGATGTCACCGACGATCAGCGAGCGCTGATCGAGAGCAGCCTCGATCAGAACAATCAGTTCATTGAGTCGTGGACCTACTGCGATGTCGACTGTTCGTTGGCCGAACGTGATCGCGTGCTTGCGGCCGAGCCCGGCGTAAAGGACCTGTTGAATGCAGACAACATCCCGACGCAGTACAAGGCTGTGCCGACTGAGGCGACTGACGTGCAACTGCTGCGGCAGGTATCAGAAGCCTTCTCCGAGGGGCCGGGTGTGTTCGAAGTGGTCTTCGCCGAGGACCAGATCTCGCTGATTGAGCAACTCCAGTCGTTCTTCGGATTCCGTCTCTTCCTGCTGTCGGGTTTCTTGCTGCTTGCAGCCATCCTGCTGATCTGGAATACGATTCGAACAGCCATCTTTGCGCGACGCCGCGAAATTGAGGTGATGAAACTTGTTGGCGCAACCGACTGGTTCATCCGTGTTCCGTTCATGCTCGAGGGATTACTGCACGGCGTGATCGGTGGCGCGCTCGCAAGTCTCGGGCTGGGTATCTGGAACTCACAGTGGACCAGCGGCGTTCAGGGGTTCCCACCGAACAGCGGATTCGCATCGCTCGTCGTCACCAGTGGCTACGACAAGACCGTCATGCTCTACATGTTGATCATCGGCGCGGTCGCCGGGGCGATCGGTTCGGGGATCGCTGCTTCCCGCTTCTTGGACGTGTAGCTCCGTCCAGCCGATTTGGGCCAGGTCGCTGAATTTCTGGTGGGCCCCGCTGCACGCGGCTGAGAGGCCGCTCGGGCTTGTGCTCCCCGGAACTCGAACGATCTGATCTCGAATCGGTGAGTTGACGTTCGGGAAACGTCGGGCTCAAGTTGGGTGCGGGGTGGGCGAGTGAAGTTCTCTACGGTGCTCGGATGGAGTACTCGCAGATCCTGTTTAACGTCCATGATCACGTGGCGACCATCACGTTGAATCGCCCCGATCGACTCAATGCATTCACCGGGACGATGATGAACGAGCTGATTGACGCGTTCGACCGCACCGATGCGGACGATGCTGTCCGCGCAGTGATCGTGACGGGTGCGGGGCGCGGATTTTGCGCTGGCGCCGACCTTGGGAGCGGTGGCGACACTTTCGCCAAGGGCGGTAGCGACGTACAGACCGACGTGGGAGTTCCACGCGACGGCGGCGGGTTGGTCAGCCTACGAATCTACGATTCAAAAAAGCCGGTGATTGGTGCAATTAATGGCGCAGCGGTCGGTGTTGGTGTGACCATGACGCTGCCGATGGATATCCGCATTGCCAGCGAGCACGCAAAGTTTGGTTTCGTCTTTGCGCGACGCGGAATCGTGCCCGAGGCCTGTTCGTCATGGTTTCTACCGCGCCTCGTCGGTATCAGCCAGGCGGCAGAGTGGTGCTACTCGGGGCGCGTATTCCCCGCCGGCGAGGCGTTTGACGGCGGGTTGGTGCGCAGCGTTCACGCAGCCGATGACTTGTTGTCTGCGGCTCGCTTGATCGCTGCTGACATAGCGGAGAACTCATCGCCGGTATCGGTTGCGCTCACGCGGCAGATGCTGTGGCGGATGCTCGGCGCAGCGCACCCGATGGAGGCGCATCGGGCCGACTCGCGAGGAATTGCGCTGCGTGGACCGAGCGCCGACGCTCGTGAAGGCGTCGAGAGCTTTCTCGAGAAACGACCGGCGGCGTACACGAATCGGGTCAGCGATGAGTTGCCCGATGTCTTCCCCAACTGGACCGACCCTCAGTTCCAATAACGATTTCGAGAGTCATGGCGCGTGCGGCCTTCAATGTGTGACGGCTGATGACACGAGAAATTCAGCCGGACTGTGAGGCGACTCCCAGTTGGTGAGACTTGGAGCACGCGGTGAGCACCAGCACTGGAATAAGCCGCCTGCGCCAGACGTTTAACGCTGCCGGGTTGGCACGGTATCGCACTGCGCGATCGGTATCGTCAGCTGAGCTGAGCTGAGCTGAGCTGAGCTGCGCGCAGCGTCTGCTCCACCCCGCAATGGTCAGCATCGG
>Ga0115572_10002912_pt1 | contig 13578 bp, 10 predicted proteins | sample COGITO_mtgs_1206_FD_88681 | JGI IMG/M metagenome (GOLD analysis project Ga0115572, IMG submission 88681) | Pelagic marine microbial communities from North Sea - COGITO_mtgs_120607 | ecosystem: Environmental > Aquatic > Marine > Epipelagic | place: Germany:Helgoland, sampling site Kabeltonne... | reverse complement strand
CGTCGAGGGGTTGTCTGCTGGAGTGAGCAAGTTGGGGGAGCGACCCCCCGCCTGAGTGTCCTGCAGGGTGGGGCTACAGGGTTACGAAAGATACGAAAGAAGTCTGCGAGAACTTCACAAACGTCTATTACGGGACCTACTACGGGGCGTCTGTCTGGGCAGACGCAACAGTGGTCAGCGGAAGGGCTTCGTTCAACCGCAGCGACGGTAACAATCCAGTCCAGCCTGTCTCAGCTGGTGTTTCAGCAGAGCACCGTTTAGTTGTGATCGACTTGAGATGCAGATTGGAATGACTGATCACGACCGGATCAGGCCCGTCTGCTCAGATCCTGCAGTCAAATTCCGTTGTTTCTCAGAGCTTTTGAGGTTCGCACTGAAAGCGCCCAGGGGGGTGGCACTAAATCTCTTGCGCCTTCGGTTCGCGGGGGAGGCCGAGAACCCGCTCGCCGAGGATGTTGCGCATGATGTCCGATGTTCCACCCATGATTGTGTAAGCCGGATCGTAGGCCAAACCGCGCCCGACGCCGTTCCATAGCATGGCCTCAGCCCCGAGCGCACGGGCCACGAAAGAGGCAACGGCTTGCTCGTGCTCGGTACAGAAGCACTTTGTCGCAGCAGAAAAGCCCCTGGGGGCCTGACGCAAGACTTCACGGGTAACCAGAATTCGCCCGAGTGTGTAGCCGGTTTCAATCTTGGCCATCTCCTGGCGGATAACGGGGTCGGTGCGATCAACGTGCTCCCGCGCCAACTCGTATAGCGCGCGGTTTGACACGAGCCGATCGATTCCGCCGCGCTCGTGCTCAAGTTGGGCCATCGTCTGTTTGAACGCGCTACCTTCGACGCCAACGAGATTCGCAGCGGAAACTCGCACATCGCTGAACCACACCTCGCAGAAGTGGCGGTTGGTAGTCATGTCGGTAATCGGGCGGACCTCAATGCCCGGCGTGTCCATCGGGACAATCACCTCGCTGATGCCGCGGTGAGGTGGTCCTGACACGTCGGTTCGACAGATCAGGTAGCAGTAGTCGGCCGACTCGCCGAACGACGTCCAGATCTTTTGGCCGTTAATGATGAAGTCGTCGCCGACGCGAACAGCGGACGTGGCGAGGGAAGCAAGATCTGACCCAGAGTCGGGCTCGGACATTCCAATACACCAGGTGGTGTCGCCGGAGAGGATTCCTGGGAGAAACTCGGCTTGCTGATCGGCGGTGCCGTAGTTGATCAGTGTTGGGCCCATCTGGCGATCAGCGAACCACATCGCTGCGACTGGCGCTCCCGCAGCGATGAGTTCTTCGCCGACGATCAGTCGGTCGATGTCTGGCCGTCCGCCGCCTCCGTACTCGGTGGGCCAGGTCATCCCGATCCATCCGTGAGCGGCCATTTCCTTGGCGAAGCCCTTTGAGAAGCCGTTAATCCAGGAATCGTTATGGCGTCCGTACTGTTCGACTGCGTTGGCGGCGACTGTGCGGGCGTGCATTCGCAACTTGACTTGTTCCGACGTCCACGAGAAGTTCATCGCACTCGATGGTAGGTGTCCCGATTGCTGAAGCGAGGATTCAGCCCCGATCAAACGACGTCAGGGGACGAACGGCCAGTCTCGCGACTCCTGGGCCCCGACTGTTCCTTTCGGTCAGGGTCGGCTGGGGACGAACCCTCTGCGACCGCTATGGTGTAGACAAGTACAAGACAAGTACAGTTGCCCAGCCAACGTGCGAACACTCTGACGCTCCGATGAAATGAGCCATGGCATGACCGAGTCCACAATTATTTACACCGTCACCGACGAGGCGCCTGCGCTGGCGACATACTCTTTTCTGCCGGTCGTGAAGGCTTTTGCCGCCGCCGCTGGCGTCGAAGTCGGCACTCGCGATATCTCTCTTGCTGGCCGGATTCTCGCCCAGTTCCCTGAGCGCCTCACCGACGCTCAGCGCGTTCCCGATGCGCTTGACGAACTCGGTCAGATCGCCCTGACGCCTGGCGCCAACATCATCAAGCTGCCGAACATCTCTGCGTCGATCCCGCAACTTGTTGCGGCGGTGACCGAGCTGCAAGAGCTGGGCTACGACCTGCCCAACTTCCCGAGCGATCCGCAGACACCTGACGAGCAGGAGATCGGTGCGAAGTACAGCATTGCCCTCGGGTCGGCTGTCAACCCGGTGCTTCGCCAAGGAAACTCTGACCGGCGGGCGCCCAAAGCCGTCAAGGAATACGCACGGAAGAACCCCCACCCGATGGGGGCATGGTCGAGTGATTCTCAGACCCACGTCGCAACGATGGCGGCTGGGGATTTCGCATCGAATGAGCAATCGGTGACCGTGGACGCGTCGACTGAGGTGCGGATCGAGCACGTTGGACCCGATGGGACCGTGAGCGTGCTGAAGCCGGAATTTCCGCTCCTGGCCGGTGAGGTGATCGATTCGACGGTGATGAGCGTCTCAGCGTTACGCTCGTTCCTTGCCGAGCAGGTGGCCGATGCCAAGGATCGAGGCGTGCTGTTCTCGTTGCACCTGAAGGCAACGATGATGAAAGTCTCCGATCCGATCATTTTCGGGCATGCCGTCGAGGTCTTTTTTGCGGATGTTTTCTCGAAGTACGGCGACACATTAAATGACGCCGGTGCGGACCCGAATAATGGTCTTGGTGGAGTCCTTGCGGTGCTTGATAAGTTGCCGGACGACGAGCGAGTCGAGATCGAAAATGCCTTCGAAGCTGCGTTTGAGTCCGGACCCGATCTCGCCATGGTCGACTCCGATAACGGCATCACCAACCTTCACGTGCCGAGTGACGTCATCATTGATGCATCAATGCCCGCGATGATCCGTGACTCAGGGAAGATGTGGAACATCGCTGGTGATCGTCAGGATGCGAAGGCCGTGATTCCTGATTCGTCGTACGCAGGCATTTATCAAGCGACGATTGATGACTGCATCGCCAACGGCGCCTTCAATCCCACAACCATGGGCACCGTGCCGAATGTCGGCTTGATGGCCCAGAAAGCCGAGGAGTACGGGAGCCATGACAAGACTTTCGAAGCGCCTGGGGAGGGGACGATACGTATCGTCACTGCTGACGGTGATGTGTTGATGGAGCACGGCGTCTCCACCGGCGACATCTTTCGAGCGTGTCAGGTGAAAGACGTACCGATTCGCGACTGGGTTCGTCTGGCGGTCTCTCGGGCCCGTGCTACCGGTGCTCCCGCCGTATTCTGGCTCGACGCAAGCCGCGCTCATGATGCGCAGCTGATTAAGAAGGTCAACACGTACCTCGACGATCACGATACCGAGGGTCTCACGATCGAGATTATGGCCCCGACGGAAGCAACCAAGTTTTCGCTCGAACGGATGCGGTGCGGTGATGACACGATCTCAGTCACCGGCAACGTCCTACGTGACTACAACACTGACCTGTTCCCGATTCTCGAGCTCGGCACGTCGGCGAAGATGTTGTCGATCGTGCCGCTGCTCAACGGCGGGGGCCTTTTCGAAACGGGTGCAGGTGGCTCTGCCCCGAAGCATGTCCAGCAGCTCGTCAAGGAGAACTATCTGCGGTGGGACAGCCTCGGCGAGTTTCTCGCGCTGGCCGTTTCCCTTGAACACCTCGCCGAGGTGACCGGCAACGACGCGGCTCGGGTACTCGGTGATGCGCTCGACATCGCCACAGGTCGTCTGCTTGAGACCGGCAAGTCGCCAGCTCGGCGACTTGGATCGATCGATAATCGGGGGAGCCACTTTTACATTGCGCTGTATTGGGCGGAGGCCCTTGCTGCCCAGACCGAAGATGCGGAGGTCGCTGCCCGTTTCGCTCCGTTCGCCGTCGCGTTGAGCGAGCACGAGGTGACGATCGCCGCAGAGTTGCTCGCTGTGCAGGGTGACGCGGCTGACATTGGTGGTTACTACAAGCCGGACGCCGACAAGGCTTCATCGATCATGCGGCCCAGCACAACTTTCAATTCGCTTCTCGCAACGCTCTGACCCAACAGGTGGCCGCCTTGCTGTTCCATCTGGCGTGTTAGGCAATAGATGGAACATCCAGCGCGTGAAAGCGCTGTGCGGAACGGATCAGCGGTTGTCGATGCCGACGTAGTTGCGCTCGCCCTCGCCGGTGTACCACTGGCGGGGCCGGCTGATCTTTTGGCCCTCGTCGAGCAGTTCCTCGTAGTGGGCGAGCCAGCCTGACATGCGCGGAATCGCGAACAGTACCGTAAACATCTCGACCGGGAAATTGAGCGCCTGGTAGATGAGCCCAGAGTAGAAGTCGACGTTGGGATAGAGCTTGCGTTCGACAAAGTAGGGGTCTTCGAGCGCAGTCTCCTCGAGCTTGAGTGCAATGTCGAGGAGTGGGCTGTGGCCGGTGACTTCGAAGACGTCGTAGGCGGCCTTTTTGATGATCGTGGCTCGGGGGTCGAAATTCTTGTAGACCCGGTGGCCGAAGCCCATTAGGCGACCCTCACCATTCTTGACAGATTCCACGAACGCCGGAACGTTGTCGATCGAGCCGATCTCGGTGAGCATCCGAATCACGGCTTCATTGGCGCCGCCGTGGCGAGGGCCATATAGCGCTGCGGCGGCACCGGCTGCCGACGAGTAAGGATCGGCATGGCTGGACCCGATCACGCGCATTGCGGTCGTACCGCAATTCTGCTCATGGTCGGCATGAAGGATGAACAGGACGTCCATCGCTCGCTCCAGCGCCGGGTCGACCTCGTAGTCACCGATCTTCCACATCATGTTCAGAAAGTTCGCAGAGTACGACAGGTCGTTGTCGGGCTGGTTGAACGGCAGCCCGACCGAGAAGCGGTACATCATCGCAGCGATAGTGGGGCTCTTCGCAATGAGACGCATTGCTTGATGCTGGCGGGCCGTCGGATTCTCGATGTCCTTGGCGCCGTCGTAGAAAGTGCCGAGCGCTGCCACGGCTGAAACGAACATGCCCATCGGGTGAGCGTTGTAGTGGAAGCCATCGACGAACCGCTTGCGCATGTTTTCGTGGATAAAGGTGTGGTTTGTGACGTCATTGGTCCAAGCAGCAAGCTGCTCAGTCGTCGGCAGTTCGCCCTTCATGAGCAGATATGCAACCTCGAGATATGTCGAGTGCTCGGCTAGCTGCTCGATCGGGTACCCGCGGTACCGGAGGATGCCGTGGGTGCCGTCTAGGTATGTGATCGCCGACTGCGTGGCGGCGGTCGACAGGTAGGCGGGGTCGTACATGTACAGGCTCGGATCAAGCTCACGCAGCGCCGACGACGAGAAAACGCCACCCTCGATGGGGACCGTGACTGTCTTCCCGGTGCGGTCGTCGGTAATCGTGATGGTTTCGGGCACGTGGCTTCCTCCGTGGCTCCATGGTCGGACTTCAAGCGCTCGCAGGATCATCTCCGACCGCCTTTGCACATTACCGGCTGGCTCCGCTTGCGGCCTCAATTAGAAGTGCGACATCGACGGGAGTCGAGTTAACCGGGGTAATTGTGTTGGTCGTTGAGTTGCGGCCGGACGGTTTGTTAGTGCCGGGACCCGTCTGATCGTCGGATCAGAACGGTGAGTTGCCGTGTTTGCGTTCGGCGAGCGTCTCTTGCTTGTCGGCTAGCATCTCTAGCGCAGCGCTGATCTCGGCCCGGGTGTCGGCGGGGTCGATGACCGCGTCAATCAAGCCGCGCTCAGCGGCGACGTATGGGTTGAGCAGGCGCTCCACATAGTCGGCTTCGAAATCGGCCTTCTCCTCGGGGCTTGCGCGACGCGCCAGGATCGCGGCTGCTTGCCCCGCCCCCATGACCGCGATCTCGGCCCAGGGCCAGGCCAGACAAAGGTCGTTGCCCATGGTCTTCGAGTCCATCACGATGTAGGCGCCGCCGTAGCTTTTGCGCAGAATCACGCAGATCCGAGGAACCTCGGCGCGGGCGTAGGCAAAGACGAGCTGTGCGCCGTGACGAATCATGCCGCGCCACTCCAAGTCCTTGCCGGGGTAGAAGCCGGGAGTGTCGACAAGGGTGACAATCGGAAGATTGAACGCGTCGCAGAAGGCGATGAACCGAGCCGCCTTCTGCGAGGCCGGAATGTCGAGTGTTCCGGCGAGCACCATCGGCTGATTGGCCAGAATCCCGATCGGCCGTCCGTCGACTGTTGCAAAGGCCGTCACGGCGTTGGCGGCCCAACGATCGCGGACCTCGAGCAGCGATTCCTCGTCGGCGATGGCCGCTGCAACCTTGCGGACGTCGTAGCTGCCGGCGGATGACTCAGGAATCTGAGCCCCGGCTTCAGGACACGAGCGGTCGCCGGGGTCGAATGTCGGCCAGCGGACTGGTTCGACATCGACGCTGGCTGGAAGATAGCCGAGCAGATCGATAGCAGCCTCGGTGCCGGCCGCTCGATCGGGGACAACGAACGTTGCGACCCCGGTGTAGCGAGCGTGACTGGCCGACCCGCCGAGTTCGTCGGCGTCGATTCCCACCCCGGTGAATTCCTCGACCATCACGGGACCGTTAACGAAGGCTGAGGAGCGCTCGGTCATGATTGTGAAGTCCGCAAGACCAAGGAGGAGCGCAGGCCCCGAGACGGCAGGCCCGTCGACGATGACGATGGTCGGAACCACCCCAGAGCACGCGGTGAGGCGGCTGGCAACACGTCCCCAGCTGCCCAGCGCAGCCATTCCCTGTTCGATGTCGGTGCCGGTGGTCGAGATCACCAGGACCACAGGGAGTCGCTGGTCGAGCGCCGCAGCAATCCCGGACTCCAGCTGGAATCCGGTCGCCTCGTCGAGCCGCGCAGGGTCGCCGCCGTCCTCAAACTCGATCCAGATGACCGATCGGTCGGGGATGCCGCGATGGTCGTCAACAAGATTCCGCAATTCGGTTTGAGCGAGACCTGGGACAAAGCGGTTCAGACCGAGGGCCTCGACGGCGGCATGGAGGTCGGTCATTCCCGCTCACCGTACTGCACCCGAAGGCGTCAACGACTCAGCCGGAGCGGGGTACCGGTAAGGCGCCCGTTTCAGGGTGGACACCTGGCTGTAGCTCACCCTGCTCTAAAATTACGCGGCTCAAGGTCTTGAGCGTAACTTGAGTAGGTGCGTTGGTAGCCGGCCGACGGCGACGGACAGAGGCGACGACTCGGCGGGGGAGTTCAGGAACGTTGATCCGGCGGAATGCTCCGGTCAGCCACGTCGGGACAGCGGTCGCAGGAACTATGGTGGCCCCAAATCCGTCTATGGCAAGTGAAGCTAGGAGTCGAACGCCGTCGATCTCTGCCTGGGGACGTAACGAGACGTTGTTCGCTGCTGCGGACCGATCGAGCACCTTGCGAAGTGCTGATCCGGTCGGAGGAAGCAGCAGTGGTTCGTCATCGAGTTCAGCGATGGCAACGGTTTCGGCGGCAGCGAGGCGATGTTGATCATTCACGAGCAGAAACAGATCTTCGGCAAACAGCGGTTCGACGAGTAGCTCCGGTTCGTCGATCGGCAGGTGGATCACTGCGGCATTGAGTTCTCCCGACATGACGTTCGGAACGAGCGACGACGATGCTCCCTCGCGGACGATGGCGCGGACGTCGGGGTGGTCGCCCGCTAGTTGGCGCAGGAGCGATGGGGTCAGCCAGCGGGCGGTCGTGCCGATCACACCGATCCGTGTCTGGCCCGCCACCTTGTCGTGGCGGCTTGTCATATCGGACGTGATGTCCTCAATTTCGTTGAGCACCCGTCGTGCTCGCTCCACGACTCGGAAGCCGTCTTCGGTCAGGCCTCCTTGAGCGCGGTCGACGAGTAGGACCCCAAGTTCCTTCTCCAATCTGGAGATATGCCCAGAGACGTTGGACTGCACCGTGAACAATGCGCGTGCTGCAGCCGAAAAGGTCCCGTGGTCGGCAATCGCGACGATTGCGGAAAGCTGACGAACATCCATCACGAAAAACGATAGCGAGTATCTCTGAAATCTGCTTGCCAGATCACCCGTTCACGTGCATAATTTCACATGGGCTTGTGATCTAGATCACGAGCTCCGCAGATCGCAGTGTCAACACCCCCCATGTTGCACTCGACGAGTCATCCAGCACCCGATCCCCCATCGGAGGATGTTCTCAGGTTGAGAGGCCCGGATCCCCCAATCCGGGCCTCTCCCATTTTTCGTATGCCTGGCCTCGTCCGCGCGTACCAGAAGCCGTCGCAGGTGCAGCGCGCATCCGGTTGTGGGACGCTTCGGGTCGCCCCGCTTCGCCGTACCGAATCGTTTGTCGGATGGCCGGGCGCTTTACGCCGGCGTCTAGGTTGCCCCCATGACTCAGGGCGCTGCGTTCTTTGATCTCGATCGGACGCTGTTGGCGGGCGCGTCGGGAGAGATCTTTTCTGAGGCGATGCAGCGTGCAGGATTGTCAAGTGGGCCGTTCCCGGGGGAGAAGTTCCTGTTCGGTCTGTTTCATCGAATTGGGGAAACACTGCCGGCAATGGCAATTGCACGTCAGGGGGTCACCGTGGCCAAGGGCCGATCGGCTGCAGCGGTACAGGTGGCGGCCGAGAGCGTGGTCGAGCAGTTGGTCGGCCTAGTCCAACCGTTTGCCGAAACAGCCTTAAAGACCCATCGAGAGAGTGGCCGGCCGGTCGTGTTGGCCACCACTACGCCGTACGACCTTGTCAAGCCGTTCGCCGATGCTCTGGGTTTCGATGACGCAGTTGCGACCCGCTACGCAATCGACGCAAACGGCAATTATGACGGAACTCTCGATGGCCCGTTCGTATGGTCGGCGGGAAAGCTCATGGCGATCCAGGACTGGGCTGATCATCACGGAGTCGATCTCGCTGAGAGTTGGGCGTACTCTGACAGCTTCTACGACACACCGATGCTCGACGCCGTCGGCCACCCTGTCGTGGTCAACCCTGATCCTCGCATGGTGCTCGTTGCGGCCACCCGTCGTTGGCCGACAGTGAACTTCGACGTGTCTCCCGGCGTCATCAAGATTCCCGTCGTCGGTCTCGAAGTCCAGGACGTGGCGCTGCGATTCAACCGGACGGCGATCTATCCGTACGCCCGATTCGACATCGGCGCCGTCGACAACATCCCGAGCACTGGGCCGTGCATCCTCGTGGGGAACCACCGCAGCTACTTCGATGTGTCAGCGATGTCGCTCGTGATCGCGAAGAGCGGTCGGCCCGCACGCTTCCTGGGCAAAAAGGAGGTGTTCGATGCCCCGATCGTCGGTCAGGTGGCTGCGGCGATGGGCGGCATCAGAGTCGATCGAGCGACCGGATCCGACGAGCCACTCCAGGCTGCGGCTGACGCACTCGCCGGCGGTGAGATGGTGGTCATGATGCCGGAGGGCACCATCCCGAGGGGGCCGGCCTTCTTTGATCCGGTGTTGCGCGGCCGTTGGGGAGCGGCCCGTCTGGCGCAGATGACCGGTGTGCCGGTTGTGCCGGTTGGGCTCTGGGGGACCGAGAAGGTGTGGCCACGGTCGAATCGCTTGCCGAACATGCTGAACTTCGCCGATGCTCCTGTCGTGCGGGTACGAGTGGGTCCACCGGTCAAGCTGAAGGGCAAGTCGCTCGACGCCGACACGAAGCGAATCATGAAGGGGATCGTCGCGCAGCTTCCCGATGAAGCTCGCGAGCAGCGCACCCCGACTCGCAACGAGCTGTTGGCGACGTTCCCGCCGGGTTACTCGGGCGACCCCGAGCAGGAATTCACCCGACGTCCGGGAGAGGACTGATCGCAATGAGCGTCTCCCCGCTCACCGATGCGCAGGTCGTCGAGGCCGCGACGCAGCTCGCCGCAGCAGCGCGGGATCGCTCGGCAGTCGACCAACTCGCATCAGAACCGGGCAACGTGGCCGATGGCTACCGCATCCAGGCGGCCGGGCATCGACTCCACGGAGACGAGCTCGTCGGGTGGAAAGCCGGATGCACGAGTGAGGCGGCACAGCGGATGCTGCGGGTCGACGCTCCGCTCGTTGGTCGCTACCGGTCCGCACACGTCGAGCAGTCACCCGCAGTCTTCGCCGCCGACACCTTCGTCACGGCGCCACATCTCGAGGTCGAAGTCGGGCTGCGGGCGCTGCGCGATCTGACCGAAATCCCCACGGATCCGCTCGATCTCGCCGATGTGGTCGAGGCGTTTGCCGCCGTCGAGGTGGTCGCCGCTCGGTTGGCAGCCTTCCCGCTAATCGGTGCCGCACAGTTGGCCGCCGACAACGTCATCGGAGCCCGGATGGTGGTGGGAGCGACCCTCGATCTCGTGGCCGCCGGGATCCGCGACCTGGACAGCGCACCGGTCGAACTGATCATCGACGGGGAGGTGACCGCTGCGGCAACCGGCGCCGAAGCACTCGGACACCCGCTCGTAGTGCTGCAGTTGGTCGCCGCCCATGCAGCGTCGATCGGGCAGCCGATTCGGTCGGGCGAACCCGTGATCACCGGGACCTGCACCGGACTCGTGCCGGCACGGGTCGGTGTCGATCACGTCGGGCGAGTCGGCGAGGCCGAGGTCCGCGTCGGCTTCGACTGATCGTCGGCGCGTGCCACCCGACGAACTTCGCCGGGGCCCCCGTCCAGCAACTTTCGGATTGGTCATCGGCGTCGTTGCGTGACGCCGGTTCGACGTGAGTGCGCTTGCGGCGGGCGTAGACGTCTCGGCTGGTGTGCCGCCCTGAGCAACAGCGATCGACAGAGCGTCGAAAAAAGTTTGCGCGCCCGTCATCCGGATCGCGGCGCGGCTCCGAAGACCTTCTGACTTCGCCCAATCCAACAAGGCTTTGGGACGGGGACACTCGTGAACACCCCCCACTAAGGAGAAATGACATGAAGACCACCTCACGCCGCACTCCCCGTCGGTTGGCCGCCGGCCTGGCCGTCGGAGCGCTTGCCCTCGCAGCATGCGGTTCCGACAGCAACGACGCCGACGAGAGCGCCACCACCGAGGCTGCGGCCGAAGAGTCCAGTGAGTCATCGGGCGAAGAGTCCGCTGAAGCCGGCACGATCGTCGATGTTGCGGTCGGCGCTGGAACGTTCAATACGCTCGTCGCTGCGGTGACCGCTGCCGGCCTGGCCGAGACGCTGTCGGGCGAGGGCCCGTTCACGGTGTTTGCGCCGACCGACGATGCGTTCGCTGCGCTGCCTGATGGCCTTGTCGACGCACTGCTTCTCCCAGAGAATGAGGCGGCGCTCACCGCCGTGCTCACCTACCACGTGCTCGGCGCCGAAGTACCGTCGTCCGATGTCGCCCCGGGTGACGTCGAGACGCTGCAGGGCGAGAGCATCACGATCGGAGTCGAAGACGGCACCGTAACTGTCAACGATGCGACGGTGACGGCGGTCGACGTCGAAGCCAGCAATGGTGTCATCCATGTGATCGACGCTGTGCTCGTGCCGCCGAGCATCGACGCCACGGCGCTCCTCGTTGCAGATGCAATGGAAGAGGACGCGATGGAGGAAGAAGATGAGGCCGGCACGATCGTCGACGTTGCTGTCGGCGCTGGATCGTTCGACACGTTGGTCGCTGCTGTGACGGCGGCCGGTTTGGCCGAGACGCTGTCAGGCGAAGGTCCGTTCACAGTGTTCGCACCGACGGACGAGGCGTTTGCCGCACTGCCGGACGGCCTCGTCGAGGCGCTGCTCCTGCCAGAGAATGTTGACGTCCTGACCGCTGTTCTCACATACCACGTGCTCGGTGCCGAAGTGCCGTCGTCCGATGTCGCCCCCGGTGACGTCGAGACTCTGGAAGGCGAGGACGTCACCATCGGCGTCGAAGACGGCACCGTGACAGTGAATCAGGCCACCGTCATTGCGGTTGATGTCGAGGCCAGCAACGGTGTGATCCACGTGATCGACGCTGTGCTCGTGCCGCCGAGCATCGACGTTTCCACGCTGCTCTGATACCAAAGTAGCCAGATAATTCTCGCTCCGACTTCGCCGTCGGTGACCGGACCCGCCGTCCGATCACCGGCGGCGTTGTCGTGTATCGGGCAAGATGCTCAGATGAGTTCGTTGCCTGCCCCGATCGATCTGTTGCCGCACCGTCCACCGTTCCTGCTCGTCGACGAACTGATTGCGATGGAACCAGGTGTCTCGGCGACCGGTGTGTGGCGGTTGACGGGCGATGAGTACTTCTTCGCCGGCCACTTCCCCGGACGACCGACCTTGCCCGGCGTCCTGATGTGTGAATCGATTGCTCAGGTGGGAGCGTGCGCCGTGCTCGCCGGCGAGCGATTCGCCGGCAAGCTTCCGCTGTTCGGCGGGCTCGACGGCGCTCGCTTCCGTCGTCAGGTCGTGCCCGGCGATGAGCTCATCATCGAGGTGCAGCTCGGGCGGATGTCCGCGCGTGCCGGCAAGGGCTCGGGAACGGTCAAAGTCGGCGGCGAGGTCGCCACGAGTTGCGACCTCATGTTCGTCCTGGCCGACGTCTGACCACACAGTGCTCTACACGACGATCCTCTTCGATCTCGACCACACGCTGCTCGACTCACACGCGTCGGAAGCTGCGGCATTCGATGTCACGATGCGTTCGGTCGGGATCGACCCGACGCCCGAGGTCTTCGCTGCGTACCAGGGCCTCAACCAGGCGCTGTGGCGACAGGTCGAGGCGGGGGAGTTGAGCCCGAATGATGTCAAGGTGCTCCGGTTCGAGCAACTCCTCGAGCGAGTCGGGGCCCGTGCGGATCCAGTCGAAATGGGTGCCACGTTTGTCGGTGGGCTCGCCGATCATGGCGAGCTGTACGACGGCGCGTCTCAGCTCCTGGCCGACCTTGCCGTTTCGTGCCGACTTGCGCTGATCACCAATGGCATCGGCCAGGTGCAACGCGGGCGTCTCGACCGGCTGGGGCTGGCGGATGTCTTCGAAGTCGTGAGCATCAGCGGGGAGATGGGAACCAGCAAGCCCGGCCGGGCGATCTTCGACGCAACGCTCGATGCACTTGGCATCGATGATCGCAGCTCGGTCGTGATGATCGGCGACAGCCTGTCGAGCGACATTCAAGGTGGGATCAACGCCGGTGTCGACACCATCTGGTTTAACCCGTTCGACGATGTGCGAGCGGACGGGGTCGCGCCGACGCACACGATCAGCGAACTCGGCGCCGTCCCGGGCATCGTTGCCGATGTCGAACCGACTCGGCGTCAAGGGTTCGACGTCAGCTGAAGGTGCAGTCGTCGGACGGTTGCTATGTGGCCGGAGCGATGACGATTGAACCGTTGTGTCCACCGAATCCGAAGTTGTTCGAGATCGACGGCCCTGGGGTCCAGGGTCGGGCGTTGCCGACCACCAGATCGATCTCCATGCCGTCGTCAGGCGTTTCCGTGTTCGCCGTCGGCGGGATCAATTCGTGTTCGATCGATAGCAGCAGCGCAGCGGCTTCGAGTGCACCGGCCGCACCAAGCGCGTGGCCGGTGACACCCTTCGTCGAGACGACCGGCACGGCGTTGGGTCCGAAGACCTCGGTTATTGCGGCGGCCTCGGCAGCGTCGTTCAACGGTGTCGATGTGCCATGAGCGTTCACCTGGCGGATGTCGCCCGGCTCGATACCGGACTCAGCGAGCGCGAGACGCATGCAGGCGATCGCGCCGACTCCGCCGGGTGACGGCGCGGTGATGTGGTGGGCGTCGGCGTTG
>Ga0115572_10002902_pt1 | contig 13603 bp, 13 predicted proteins | sample COGITO_mtgs_1206_FD_88681 | JGI IMG/M metagenome (GOLD analysis project Ga0115572, IMG submission 88681) | Pelagic marine microbial communities from North Sea - COGITO_mtgs_120607 | ecosystem: Environmental > Aquatic > Marine > Epipelagic | place: Germany:Helgoland, sampling site Kabeltonne... | reverse complement strand
GTTGCGAGATGCGGTGGGAGATCGGGCGAGCGGGGTGCCGGAATTACAGCGGGTGGAAGAATTGGCCAACCGCTTTCCTGCGTGGTCACAGCTGCTTGATGAGAGTTTTCAACGCGCCACTTCGCTGGAAAAACGTCTAGAAGCAGCCTCTGACCGTTTAACCCATGATCCCTATCTGGCTGCCGCTTTTCATGATGTTCTGTCCAGCGTCACTTCGATCCGCTCGGCCGCGTCCATTTTATCTGATACCGCCGAGCTGGAGCCGGCATGGCGTGACAGGTTTCACCGGAACCTCAATGAAGACAGTGCACGCCTTGCTGAGAGTAGCCAGTCATTGGTAAATTATTTTGATAATACCGAAGACGCAGGCACCGGTATTACCACGCCAGAAGACGAGGTAGAGGCATTTTTGAAGGCCCATAATTTTCGGTTCCCCGATTTTGAAAAAGAAACCTCATCTGAAAGGATGATCGAAGTCGAAGCTGATAAGATGCGGTCTGCTGCAGCTCGCTATATGCTTGAGGGCTTTCTCAGACAATACCGACGGGATGTACAAGCACTGTCGGCTGACCGCCTTATAAAGGCGGTGGCCGAATTTGGTATTGATCCGCTGCAGTTGGCAAATGACCTGTCAGTTGATGTGACGCTGGTTATGCGGCGGCTTGCCAGCCTTGATGAAAACCGTATCCCAACTCCGGTCGGGTTGGTGATTTGTGATGCCTCTGGTGCATTAAGTTATCGCAAGCCGGTTGAAGGGTTTGCGATTCCAAGATTCGGGGCAGGCTGTCCGGTGTGGCCGCTGTATCGGTCATTATCGGCACCGCTGCAGTTGTTTGAGACCCGGATGACGCACTCTGGAGATCAAAGTAAAATGTATCAAAGCTTTGCTATTGCCGTGCCAGTTACACCGCCCGAGTATAATCAGCCGCCGCTTTTGCGCGCTTATATGCTGATCCTACCGCTGGTTCTTGGTAAGCCTGACGTCAAACCGCCCCAAAAAGTCGCAAAGGCTCGACACACCCGTGTGGGGGTCAGCTGCCGTCTTTGTGTCGAGGCCACCTGTGCGGCGCGTCGTGAACCTTCCATCCTTGCAGAAGGGCTTTGACTGTTTGTAGGGTGGGAAAACATAAACGGGATGGCACCTTAAGCGATCCGGAAAGGAAGGGACATGGCAAAGCACGTGCTTATTATTGAGGACGAGCCAAATATCGTTGAGGCGCTGAGTTTCATTTTGTCGCGTGACGGTTGGGCTGTCTCCCTTCATGCCGATGGTAACGAGGCTGTTGAGGCCGTGCAGAGCAAGCGTCCAAATCTGGTTATTCTGGATGTTATGCTGCCAAATAAAAGCGGGTTTGATATTCTTAAAGACTTGCGGGACAGCGTGGATACCCGAGAGGTGCCCGTGCTGATGCTTACAGCCCGTGGACAGAACAAAGATCGTATACTGGCCGAAAAGCTGGGGGTTAGTCGCTTTATGACGAAACCTTTTTCTAACGCTGACATTCTCTCAGCTGTGCAAGACCTAACGCGATGATGACATCCAAAGCATCCGAGTATGTGTATCTGGAACGTCGCCGTTATCGCACACGCCGGGTAATTGAGGCCCTAAAGGTCCTGCCGGTGCTGGGGCTTATCTTAATCGGAGTGCCCTTGTTGTGGACCGAAGGGGTTAAGACGTCTGAGGCGATGATTTATTTCTTTTCGGTCTGGATGGTGCTGGTGCTGGCGGCTATCTGGTTAGCACGGCGGCTTGGCGCAAGTGCGATAGAAAAAACGCTGGAGACTGATAATTGACCCCGCTCAATCTGCTCATTCTTGTCTGTATGAGTTACGTGGTCTTATTATTTCTTGTTGCCTTCGCTGCCGAGCGTGCGGCGCTGCGCGGCCGTGGGGCTTGGATGAGTCAGCCTTTGGTCTATACGCTCTCTCTCTCGGTCTATTGCACCGCTTGGACATTCTATGGAGCTGTTGGTAATGCTGCCAGATCCGGGCTTGAGTTTTTGACGATCTACCTGGGCCCCACCATTGTAATGGTGGGTTGGTGGTGGGTGCTACGCAAGTTGGTGCGAATTGGACGCAGCCAGCGCATTACTTCGGTGGCGGACTTGATTTCCTCTCGGTTTGGAAAATCGAACTTGCTCGCGGTCTGCGTGACGCTTTTGGCGGTCATCGGAACCACACCGTATATCGCTTTGCAACTACAATCTGTCACGCTGTCATTTGCTGCCTTTGCAGAGGCGGGGGGCTTGAATGCGCCGGTGACGGATTCAAATGCAACCGCGATTTGGGTGGCCAGCGGTCTTGCTCTTTTCACGATTGTCTTTGGTACCCGTAATCTGGATGTGAATGAACGCCACTATGGGGTTGTTATGGCCATTGCGGTCGAGGCGGTGGTCAAGCTGTGCGCGCTTTTGGCAGTGGGTATATTCGTGGTCTGGGGTGTCTCTGGCGGGGTCAGCGAAACTCTTCAACGCATTGATGCGTCGGCAATTGGCATGGCAGAGATTCACGGAGGGCGCTGGGCGGCATTGACCTTTCTGTCGGGAGCGGCCTTTTTATGCCTTCCGAGAATGTTCCAAGTTCTGGTGGTTGAAAACGAAGATGAAAGCCATCTTCAAACCGCCTCCTGGGCCTTCCCTGTCTATGTCATGTTAATAAGCCTTTTCGTCATTCCAATCGCGGTTGTCGGCCTGCAAACTCTGCCTGAAGGGTCGAACCCGGATCTGTTTGTATTGACTGTGCCGCTCAGTCAGGGCCGGGACGGCCTGGCAATATTATCTTTTCTAGGAGGGTTTTCTTCAGCCACGTCAATGGTGATCGTGGCTGCGATTGCGCTCTCGACGATGGTTTCAAATCATATTGTCATGCCGATCTGGGTACGGGTGACTGGCGGCGGAGCTAGCATGTCGGGGGATGTGCGCAATGTGGTGTTGCTGGCACGACGGCTGGCCATCGCGGGCGTGGTCTTTCTTGGCTATCTGTATTTTTATCTCTCTGGCGGAGGGGCTGCCCTGACCTCGATCGGGTTGGTGTCCTTCGCGGGTGTAGTGCAAGTTTTACCGGCGATGTTGGGCGGTATCTTTTGGCGCGGCGCAACACGCATGGGGGCGCTTTCAGGGTTGTTGTGTGGATTTTTGATCTGGCTTTTTACATTGTTTTTGCCAAGCTTTGCCGGGGGGGTGTTTCTCCCTGACACAGTGGTTCAATTTGGCTTGTTCGGTCTCGATTGGCTGCGCCCTCAGGCCCTTTTTGGCATCGAGGGGTTGGACCCTTTGGTGCATGCGGTTCTGCTCAGCATGTCGATTAATACATTGGTATTCGTCCTTGTGTCTTTGATCACATTGCCGTCGCCGTTGGAGCAATTGCAGGGCGCGCAATTTGTCAATGTCTATCAGCATTCTACCCAGCAAAAGAGTTGGTCCGGCGGGGTGGCGCAAAGCGAAGACTTGATGGTGATGGCTCAGCGCATTCTGGGTGCCAGCGAAGCCCAAGCCCTGTTCCAAAGCGCTGCGGCCCGTCAGGGCGTCAGTGGCTATCTTCCCGAGCCTTCGGAAGAATTTTTGGCCGAACTGGAGCGTGAAATGGCCGGATCGGTGGGGGCTGCCACGGCGCATGCCATGGTGGGGCAAATTATTGGAGGGACGCCAGTGACAGTGCATGACCTCATGGCAGTTGCCGATGAGACGGCGCAGATGAAGGTGTATTCCACCGAATTGGAAAAAAAATCACAAGAACTGGCGCGAACAGCGCTGCAACTGCGGGATGCGAATACCAAGTTGACGCAACTCTCTGTGCAAAAAGATGCATTCCTGTCGCAGATCAGTCATGAATTGCGCACCCCGATGAGTTCAATTCGTGCGTTTTCGGAAATTCTGCGGGGTGTAGAGGTGCTCAGCCCGCAGGAACAGGTAAGATACGCCTCAATCATTCAAGAAGAAACCATACGCCTGACCCGTTTATTGGATGATTTGCTGGATTTAAGCGTTTTGGAAAACAGGCAGGTCAGCTTGAATGTAAGCACAGGTTCTCTGAGGGATTTACTGGATCATTCAGTTGCTATGGCGCGGGTTGGTCGGGATGCCGCAGTGATGCAAATTCAGCGCAACATTGCCGACGAGCGGATCTGGTTGTGCACGGATCTTGATCGCTTGAATCAAGTATTTCTGAATTTAATCGTCAATGCTCATAAATATTGTGATGCAGCCGAGCCGAAATTACAGATCACTGTTCGGCAGTCGGCGCAGCAATTGACAATAGACTTTATCGATAACGGCAGTGGTATTTCTAACGAAGATCAGAACCTAATTTTTGAAAAATTCTCTCGGATTGGAGGTCACGAGTCTGGCGGGGCAGGTTTGGGTCTGGCAATAAGTCGTGAGATTCTGCAGCGGTTGCAGGGCGATATTACCTATTTACCCGGCCAAAACGGGGCCGCTTTCCGTATCCGACTGCCAGAAAGTGTTGTTGGCGGTGTTGCGCGAACTGACCTGTCATCAACAGATTACTAGGCATTTAAATAAAGTATTTGGTAACCTGGTTGCGGCTATCTTGGTGATTAACTACCGCAAGGCATCAGTGAACCTATGAGCGAAGAAAAACCTGACCCAATTTTGCGTCGTAAAGCTGCATTGGTGCGACAAGCGCAGGATGCTAAAAGCATGACGCCTGGCAAAACTTTAAGCTTGGCGCTGGTACAGGCGATTGATCAAATTTTCGGTATGCCCGTTACTGTCAAGGATTTGGTGCACCAGTTACAAACCGCTGAAGATTTGGTTTCTGGGCTGGTGAATAGTCATCTTTTATTATTGATCGACGGGCCGGATTCTTGCCGCGGACTGGTGGCCTTAGATCCACAGGGCCTTGCGGCGTTTATTGAGATGTTGACCATTGGGCAGGTGTCCAACCGCCCCGCAGAGCCACGGGAGCCAACACAGACGGATGCTGCGCTTGTCGCGCCAATGGTTGATTTTCTATTGGCTGATTTGTCGCGGTCTCTCAAGCCTGCAATGGAAAATTGGTGGATTCGCGATTTTAAATATCATGAGCGCGTCGAGGACTATCTGGATCTGGGGGCTGCTTTGCCAGCTGAGTATTTTCAGGTCTTTACGGTCAAATTGGATTTAGCCGATAATGCCAAGTCTGGCAGCTTGGTGGTGGCGTTCCCTGAGCGTGGGACACCGGCAGAACTCATGCCCTCGACAAATATGATGGAGGTCGGTAAAACTGCGACGCTTTGGTTGGACGTTGCTGCCGAATTAAATGTTTTTCTGACCCAGATCACAATGCCTCTTGCGCGTGCTGAAAAATTAACCGTCGGTGACCTTCTGCCTCTGCCACAGGCCATAATGGAACAAGTTATTGTCTGCGCTGATAATACAGGTTTTCAGTTTCCCGCACATCTTGGTCAATCGCAGGGGATGCGTGCGATCCGACTGCTTTGGCCCTCCGCAACCCAAGATCAGGAGAACAGCAGAGGTGTCGACACGGAATTTGAGGATGCGAAAATTTTACGGGAACATACCGCAGTTTTTGAAGGATCAGATGCACAGATGAGTAACGACGGCGAAATTGCCGCTTTGCCGGGTTCTGCCAACGCTTTGTCTGTTGATGAAGCTGCTGGTGATGACGCCTTGCAGCCTCCGGTGGAGCGGCTATCCGAAGCCGGCTGATCGTCAATCGTTCGTCGAAAGCCCCTGCAAAGTCGGTCGCAGACCTGACAGATCATATCCGGCCTGCGCTGCTTGGTTTAGAATTTCGTCCACTGGCAGGGTGCCAATCTGTCCCAGCGCCCAGATCACGGTTGATCGCGTACCTGAGGCGCAATAGGCTAATACGGGCCCGTCGGCAGAATTTATTAGCTCCGACTGCTCGGCAACAACGCTCTGCGTCATTGATTGATGGGTGATCGGCAAAACTGCAAAGTCTATACCGGCGGCGCGCACTGCAGCCCCAATGGCGTCTGCCTGCAGCGCGGCGGGCACTTCTTGATCTGGTCTGTTGCAAATGACCCGCACGATGCCTGCGTCAACAACCGCATGAGCATCAGCGGCCTCAATCTGGGCACTAACAAAGAACTTCTCGGTTATTTTATGAATGTTCATAGCGTGACGTTAAAGCGCAATGACATTTCTGTCCAGTGCCGCAGATCGGTTTCGGTGCGGGCTCGGGCACCAGACGGCAGCTTACATTTTATTGATCGGTACCTTGAGATAGACGTCGCCGTTTTCGTCGGCTTGCGGCATGTTGCCTGCCCGCATGTTGACTTGCAGTGACGGGATTATAAGCTTGGGCATCGAAAGTTGGGCGTCTCGGGCGTCACGCATCTGCACAAAACTGTCTTGGTCTTTGCCGGCGCCGACATGCACGTTGCGCGCTTTTTGTTCACCCACAGTGGTTTCCCACGCAAAGACGTCGCGTCCGGGAGCCTTGTAATCATGGCACACAAAAATGCGGGTTTCGTCCGGCAGTGATAGTATTTTCTGGATCGATTGATATAGCGTCGCGGAAGAACCACCCGGAAAGTCGCAGCGCGCGGTGCCAAAATCTGGCATGAATAAAGTATCTCCGACAAATGCCGCATCGCCAAGCACATAAGTAACGCAGGCCGGGGTATGACCGGGTGTGTACATAACATCCCCCCGCAATTGCCCAATATGAAAACTGTCACCTTCATTGAACAGACGGTCGAACTGGCTGCCGTCACGTTCAAATTCTGTGCCCTCGTTGAACACTTTGCCAAAGGTATCCTGAACCACCTTGATCTGTTCGCTGATACCAATTTTTCCACCCAGTCGCTCTTGTAGATAAGGCGCAGCAGACAGATGGTCGGCATGGGCGTGGGTCTCAAGGATCCACTTTACATCAAGCCCCTCGGATTTCACCCAGGCGATGATCTGATCGGCGGCTTTGGTGTCTGTCTGGCCTGAAGCATAGTCAAAATCCAAAACGCTGTCGATGATGGCGCAAGATGTCCCTGATGGGTCTCTCACCACGTAGGAGGCGGTGTTCGTTGTAATGTCGAAGAAAGACTTTGTCGGTGCGTGCATTGCGTGTCTCCTTTCGGAATAATCTAAGCAGGCGCAAAAGTCATGCAAGGGAGAAAGGCATTTTTTTTGTGACACTATCAGAAATTTATCCTGTCTGGAATGCAAATCATAAAACATCGTTTCTAAAAATTACAGGATCAGGCCTGTGTCCGGCTCAAAAAAGTCTGAAGGTGGAAGGTGTAATCAGGCATGCGGGAATCGTGGCAGTTTGCCATGAGGAAGTTCGCCCTGAAAATGCACCTTAGCTTAGTAAAATTCCCACAACCACCATCATTAACCCGATCGCGGATAGCAATAATGCGGCCAGATTTCTCGGCAAAATCTGCGCCATAACCAGCCTGAGCTCGTCGTCTGGTAAATTTGCATTGCGGGCATTTCTGACCTTGGCAATACACCATAACATACCCACAAGACTGAAAAGCGTCACTGCGGCGCCACCCCATATTAGAACGTACATCTCGAGCCTTCTTCGCTTTCTAGACGAACCAAGGGTATTGGACCCGCGTGTCTATGGCAAGACGTGCCTGTGAAAGATCTCGATTGGCGGCTTGCGGCGCAGGGCCGGTGCTTGTATCGGTCGGTCCAAGTGAAAAGGAGAGATCAATGACCGACGAGAACGACGCCAATTATCGCGTAACCGCAAATGAGTTGCGCCAGTTTATCGAACGATTTGAGCGTTTGGAGGCGGAAAAGAAAGATATTTCTGATCAACAGAAAGAGGTGATGTCTGAGGCGAAATCGCGCGGGTACGACACAAAAGTGATCCGCAAGGTAATCGCACTGCGCAAGCGTGACAAAGACGATATCGCCGAGGAAGAGGCCGTGCTGGAAATGTACAAAGAGGCGCTGGGAATGTAAGTGGTCAGGGCGGACGGCCCCCAGCTTAGACTAGTCTCCATCTCCGCTCTTGTGAATGCCATCTCATTGAAAAACCGCGCAAATCTGGTAAAATCCTTGTGGGCCGCACGTATTGATGCCTATGATCATGGGTGCGGCGCCGACAAAAGGCCACAGCCTTTCCACAGTGGTGGAAACCGTGATTTTTCTTCCTTGCAGTATTGCTGGAATAATTGTCGAGATGCGCTGTCGTCGATCTAGCGGGTCATCATTTGGCTGCGATGCAGACGCGAATATGGCGCTGGTTTGACTGCACCATCAGTCTGATTGAACGGTTGATTTTCCGCCCGCTCTGCCCATTTCACTATTTTTTTGCGATGATACTGTTTCTCCAGCCCAAACCATCTTCGGTTTTGCCAGCGGGACGATATTCGCACCCAAAGGCGCCGGTATACCCAAGTTGTTGGAACTTCGGTAATAAACGTGAATAATCCAGCGCGCCGGGAAATGGCTCGGCACGAGCCTCGGCAGCGGCGATTTGTACATGTCCAATCTTGTCGGCATGCGCTGCAAAATTACTCTCTAGGTCACCGCTTTCGCGGAACACATGATAACAATCGAACATAATCTTCAAACGCGGATGGTTTATTTTGTCGATAACGCAGGCAGCCTGATCTATGCTACGCAAGAAATACCCGGCCAGTTGTTCGTGACAAACGGGCTCTATGAGTATGGTGAGCGGAACGCGTTCTAACGCATATCTTAGGGTGTCTAAAAAGGTATCCAAAGCGCCGGGATCTGCAGTGATCCCCGCCAGTATGTGTAATGCACTTGCCCCGATATCTTCGGCAATATCCCCGGCTTCGGCGATATCTTCGCGGGCTCGGTCTGCCAATTCAGGGATTGCCGCGCACCCGAATGTCTCTCCCATGCGCACATTCATGCTATTGATCGGCAAATCGATATCGAACAACAGGTCTTTCAGGTTCTTGCGGTCCTCAGAACGCACTTCATCGTGAAATTCAAGCGAGGTAAAGCCATATCGCTTCGCCATTCTGATCCGGTCAGGAAAGGAGAGATTTTTCCATAAATATCCAGTATTGGCGGAAAATTTAAACCGCGTCATTGCTGGGCAGCCCCCCGTTGGATGTGTCACACTCGACGTTACCGTTTAATCTTGGAGTGGTCCATTGTTACTTCAGCGGCTCTGATCCCCCCCCGTTTTCACAGAGGGCGGGGTGGAGGCAGGTATTTCATCAGCGCATGCGTGACGCTGTTATAATTGAGAGCTTACACATTCGAGAATATCCGCTTCATCGTGGCCGTTGCCCAGACATTTTGGGTCGACGCCGATGTTTTCAATTCCATTGAACGAGTGGGATGGCGATGTAGTAAAGGGGCTGTCGTTCCTAACGGGCAGGTCTCGATGGACAAAGCGAGCAACGCCCTGAAACGGGCAAATGGATTTCCCAAAACCAGAAGCCACCGTCGAAGCCGATATAACGGAGTTGCCGAACTCAGGTTCGTCAAGGGTTACGTATTGATGCGCAATAATTTTCAGCCCGGATGTTTGTTCCTCTGTGACAGGCGCTTGTTTTATCGTTTTGGCCAAACAAACTTGGGTGGATCCACGCCCTCGATGCGTGTTTCCCCGAACTCTTTAATTAACGCCAATTTCTGTGCGCCTGCATCTGTGAGTGCTTCAATAAGTTAACTTGCGTGGCTGACAACAATGACTTGGCTTTCTTCAGCAGCCCGTACAATCAACCGAGCCAATGCGGGAATCAGGTCGACATGAAGGCTTGTTTCTGGCTCATTAAGAATCAAAAGTGAGGCAGGTCGCGGCGTCAGGAGCGCGGCTGTCAGAAGTAAAAACCGCAGGGTGCCGTCCGAAAGCTCAGCTGCGCGGAGTGGTCGAAGCAAACCTTTTTGATGCAGCCGCAATTCAAAAAAACCATCCGTTTCGTTAATTTCAATCCTGCTTTCCGGAAAGGCATCATCAATCGCGTCGGCCAGAGCGTTGACGTCCCCCAACTCAATAATCGTTTGCATAGCAGCGGCAATATTGGTTCCGTCTTCGGCCAGTCTCAGGGTGCGGGTGCCGACTTGTGGCCATCTGCTGCCTGCATCACGATCCGTTCGCAGCTGATCATAGAACTGCCAAGATCGAATTTGATCGCGTAGATCATAGATTTCAGGGGCTTCTTTTGGACTTGCAGCATGGGTTATCATACTGTCGAACGGAGCTAGATTTGACGCCAGCGTGGTTCGGTTTCCGTTGATATCCAAGCCGGCGACATGCGGACCGGTTCGGGTTGCAAGCGCATTTGACCGCTTCAGGTGTTCGCCCACCCAAATCGCTTCTGCCTTTATTTCGGGATCTCGATTAAACAAAGAGCGACCCGGTGCTGGAAGCCCTAAGTCGATCGCATAGCCAAAGTCATCACTGGCAAACCCTAGTCGAAGGCTGATTGGGTCTTTACGTACCGTTCCCTGCAAGGGGTAATCTCCCCGCTTGACGGCTGAAGAAATCCTTTCAGGGCCTGCCCAAAGGGTTGAGGATAACCCTCCTTCTATGGCCAGAGCATTTGTAACTGAGCCTTGGCTCGCAGAAACAAGCAGTTGGATTGCCCGGTATAGACTTGATTTACCGCTGCCGTTGGGGCCGGTGATGACGTTCAACCGTTCGAGTGGGAGCGAAATATTCCTCAAAGAACGGTATCCAGATACGGCAAGTGTTATCAGCATTTTCTATTCAGCAATTCTGTTTGATGGCCGCGTCTGTTCGGTCTGGCTAACACTCTAGTGCCCCATATCACATCACAGAGCACTTGCCCTTCTTCTGTTTGCGGCGGTCGTATTCCAATGATCGAGCTGTGTTGGTTGTTCATTTATCAATTCTATCCATATTAAAAAATTGTATTTGATCGCAAAAGAAATTTGCGGATTTTGTGATTATAATTTCAACTTTGCAAACCAAAAAGACGACGAATCTTGTGGGTGAAGATGTCAGAATTTCCGTACCGATGGTCGCCTCAGAGTTCAGTCAGGGTTTGGAGGCTGCTGGTCTCCGTTTCAAGAAAATACCTGCGCACAAAGTTAATTTTGGCTGTCAAACGATAGTCTACCTCTTTTATGCAAAATGCGCACTTTTATTGATGTGTAATGAATTGACACACCTTCAAAACCGACGCGGGCAGAGCAGGCAATTGCATAATCCACCTCTGTTACATTGGCCAGAGCATTTCAGTATAGGGTTAGATAATGAGAGATGACACATCTACGCTATTTCGCTAGTTTTTTGAGAATGTGAGATTAAAGGAGACGAAGATGTCGCTCAGGAACACCCCGCCGGTTAAAATTTACGGGGATATGCGCATTCGGGCTTTTCGGGTGGTTTGGATTTGTGAAGAACTTGGCCTGCCGTGGGAACTGGAGCACGTTTGGCCTTGGTCAGATGAAATCTATTCGCTGAATCCTTTAGGCAAAGTGCCCGTTATCATTGACGGGGATGCCCAAATTTATGAAAGCGCGGCTATCCTCAATTATCTGGCTGAGAAGTATCAGGACGCCGCAGGCCTCTATCTTGTGCCAAAGCCGGGCACCAAAAGGCGTGCTCTTTATGATCAGTTTCTGATGGTGATATTTTTGGATATTGAAGCGCTTGGTCTTTGGACACATCGCAAATTCATTGACCTTGCTTTGTATTCCTCTAATTCAGATCTTATGGATAATTTGCAATATATTCACATTCCAGAAGCAGCATCGCCGGCCAAGGTTACTTTTGAGCGCTCTTTGAAAATTTTGGCTGAAGAACTGAAGAAACATAAGTTTCTTTTAGGCGATAACTTTACGGCTTTAGATATTCACCTCCTGCGTGACCTTGAATGGGCTGATGCGCTTGATTGGCTTACGGGCAACCCCGACGAAAGCGTTCTGCGTAGGTATTATGACGATGTTCGTATGCGTGAAGCCTATAAGACATGCTGGAAATTGCGGCAACCTTTGGACCTTTCGAGTAAAGCATTGAATACTTTCACACCACAGAATCAATCTCCTCCAATAGGGTTGAAATAAGGCAATTGGCTTGAAATATATGACAGTGTGTTCCTGTAAGGTGCTAAAAATGTTATCTTTTTTCGACTGTGGTTCTGGTTGATTTATTGGTTGCTTGTGCGTTGCGGCAGACCGCGCGATGTGGAGTCGTAAACATTAAGGCCTTTTCTGAGCAGCTGCTATAGTGGGCAATATGAAACCATTGCGCCTTTTATGAAAGTCGCGCCTGACGTCATGGAGCAGCGCGATATACATCGGGCTGTGGCACTCAACGCGCCCCAAGTTTCTTGCTTGGTCCGGAATGAACTTGTGTTTTGGTGTGGGTGGGTACTGAAATTAAATCTTTGACATCCTGGAAACCGAATTATCTGATTGTGAAGACAGCGCGTTGCGTTGCCCCTTTGGTACCGGGTATTTTGAGTTCATATTGCCCCGGCTTGATCGCAATAAAGGTGATTTCTGCTTGCCCTTCATGGTCAAATTCAAGGCTATCCAGCCCAATTGGACGGATCTCGATATCATTGATGACCACTTCGTTCAGCCAGACACTACGGAAAAATGCCGCGCCCTCAACCGCCAGTTCCGCTGAACCGTCTGCAATGATTTTTAATCTGTAATAGCCACCTGACTTCAAAATATAAGGGGCTGAGGCCAAGGGTTGTCCAGACGCCAGAGTGATTGGAGCCAGATCCGTTCTATTGCGCTTGTCTAGTAATCCAGCGAAACCCAATTCATGGGCCATAGCGCTTATGCCGGTGCTTATCAAAAGTAACATGGTGATGAGAGTGAGACGCATTTTTTGATACTCCTTTAATCTTTAATCGGCTTTGATTGCGACGCCCCATGGCTGCCGGCCCACCTGAGATGATTTCAGAACTTTCAGTGTTCTGATATCAATGAATGAAACATCATTGGAATTACCGTTGGTGGAGACCAGCAAGGTTTCGGCGCTATTCAGCGCCAATTGCCAGACACGCTGGCCAACCAGAAGATAGTCGATCGCTTTGTCGCTCTTTGCATCAATTACGGCTATGCGGTTTGATGGGCCAAGAGCGACAAAGACATAGCGTCCATCCGAGGTTGAAATCACTCCGACCGGTTGCAGCGCTTCTGGCACAATCCCCGGCACTGCAAAGCTGATTTTTTTCACGATCACCGGTCCGTCTTTGGCGTTTGGATCTATCACACTAACCGTGCCACCGATTTCCGAACTGACGTAAAGTTTTTCCTCGTCTGAGGTGAAATGCGCATAGCGGGGCCGCTGGTCTACCTACACATTATGCTCAATCTCATAGCTTTCAGTGTTTATGAAATGGGCCATATTTGTTGTCTCAGAGATGTTTACAATACAGCGCCCGTCCGGGCTGACCCCCATGCCTTCTGGTTCCACTCCAACCGGAATTTCGGCAATGATACGTCGCAATTTCACATCCACCACGGTCACCAGATTGTCATCTTCGTTTGAGACATAAAGCGGATTGCCGCTTGGATGCAGCTTGGCGAGCTCTGGATCCGGACCAGAGGGTAAACTGTACAGTAGCTTATAGCTGCTGGTGTCAAACACGCGCACGGTGTCGTCATCTGAGGCGCAAACATATAAGCGAGTACTATCGGGGCTGATTGTGATCCCACGCGGCCGATTTCCGGCGTTAAATTCTGCGGTC
>Ga0115572_10002901_pt1 | contig 13606 bp, 10 predicted proteins | sample COGITO_mtgs_1206_FD_88681 | JGI IMG/M metagenome (GOLD analysis project Ga0115572, IMG submission 88681) | Pelagic marine microbial communities from North Sea - COGITO_mtgs_120607 | ecosystem: Environmental > Aquatic > Marine > Epipelagic | place: Germany:Helgoland, sampling site Kabeltonne... | reverse complement strand
CTTCCACCACAGGGGATTCCCGGGCGATTCCTCAGCCTAGTACTAATCCTGCGCAGCCATGCTTAAGTTCGATGTTCTAATGGGTATCGCTGTTCTCAGGGCGCTATGAGCGGAAGATATCAGGTAAAGGGGCTCTTCCATATATATACCCGGGTGCGCAAGTCGTTTCGGGGCTTATGGGTCAAAAGAAATTGAGTTTTGGCCAAGCAATCGAGTTTTGGCAAAAAATTCGAGTTTTTGGCAAAATACACATCGTCCCGTATAAATATATTTCATCACTCGGCGATTTTCCCGGGCCACTCCGACGGGCGCCCCGACCGACGGTTAAGATGGCGGACCCACCGCTCGTGGGTTTGGACCCCGCGTTCGACGGCGTGCTTCGTCGCGACCCGCGGGACCCGACCCGATGCGAGTACTTCCAGGACCGCAACAAGCGCTGGCCCTTCCACTGCGACGATGACGGCTTTGAATTGCTCTCCAGGCTGCTCGTCGCCGCGACCCCGGTGGTGGCGGCGACGCAGGCCAAGATCGAGGCGGCGCACGGCCCTGGCGCCGGCAACGTCGTCGCCGAGGGTCAGCAGATATACGCCAAGAAGCCGAACATGGGCCAAGAGGACGTCACGTGGTCGCAGAGGGAGTACGGGCATCTGGGATTACAGAAGGAGTACCTCCGGTACAAGTCCGTGCAGAGGCTGACGGAGGCGTGGGCGTGCCTGCAGCGCGCCAGGAACTCCGGGGTGTTCGCATCGCTCACCGAGGGCCCTAAACCCGATGGAGGAGACAGACAGACGCTGCGGTGGGCGAGCTTGGGGGGCGGGCCCGGGTTCGAGCTACTCGCGGTCCGATGGTTCTTTGAGCGCCACTACCCCGCGTACGACCTCGACCTGGTGTCCCTGGACCTCGAAGGTAGCTGGCAGCCGTGCGCGGAAGGTCTCGGTCTGCGATTCAACGTATGGGACGTCAACGACGGGGACGGGCTGGAAGATGCCGCGGGGGGGCACGTGGACTTCTCGCTAGTGTCCTACGTCCTCAAGATGTACATGGCCAACACGGGATGCGCCAAGTGGCTCGGGGGCAAACTCAACGCCCCGACACGACCGATGCGCGCCGCGCTGGTGGTGTCCAGGGATGAGAACCTCGAGGCGGCGTGTCAGCTGATGCGTGATGTCGGTAAGGTGACGGTGGTACCGCTGATGGACCCGAGCGGGGGCAGGGACGACAGGCAGATCGCCTACGTACCCGCCGGGACTGCACCGAGCTCAATCGCGCAAAGAGAGCGGCTCACCTTTCCAAACGTGCCGTACGAGGAGCACAAGAAGAAACGCGCGCAGCACGGTAAGGGTCACAGGGGAGGTGGCGGCGGCGGAGGTGGCGGCGGCGGTGGATGGAACCGGGGCGGCGGCGGCGGCGGTGGAGGTGGAGGAGGTGGAGGCGGTGGAGGAGGAGGCGGGCACTGGAACCGTCGGGGAGACGGCGGCGGCGGCGGAGGTGGAGGATGGACCCAGGCGGGCAACAGTCGGGGCGGCGGCGGAAACAGGGGCGGCGGCGATAGGGGCGGACGGTGGTAACATCGGTGTTCTCTCTTTCGTCAAACGTCAACGTGGTCTTTCTAAGTGTTGTAAAAATGAATGTGAAAATCGTAATCTCATCTAAAACGTCTCCGCCGTCGGTTCAATCACCTGGGCTTCGCCGGGTTCTCCACGTCCTCGAACTCGACGTCCATGGAATCCAGCGACGTCGACATGTCCATCGAGATCGACCTCGGTTCGCTCAGCTTGCGCAGCTCCCTCTTCGCAGCCTCGTCCAGCGGTTTCTGCTCGTCCCGTTCGTTCCACCTCAGGCACCGGCGCAGGGACGAGATGAAATCGCCAGTCTGATCCGCGTAGTTGACCGTCGGAACCGGGAACTGGGACATGCGAATGAACACCGAGTCCCCGGGCATCAGCTCCGCCCGCTCCTTCCCGTCGAAACTCACCCACGCGCTGCACCGGGCATCGTCCGCCACCCTCAGCTCCACCTCGACCGAGTCTGGTAAAATCACGGGCCTGAACGAGAGCGTGTGAGGGCAGATGGGCGTCATCAGGATGGCCGGCACGTTGGGGTGCACCATGGACCCGCCCGCGGACACAGAGTACGCGGTGGAGCCGGTGGCGGTGGCGAGCATGACGCCGTCAGCCTGGATGGTGGTGATGAGCTGCCCGCGGTCGTACGCCTCAATCTTGGACAAAAACGGTGATGGGCCGCGGTCCACCAAAACCTCGTTGAGGATGGTGAACGTGTGCGACGGTTCGCCGCTGCCGCCGTTTCGATCCGAGTCCCGGGCCTTCACCAGGGTGCACTCCAGCCGCATGCGCAGCGTGATCGGGATGCCGCCCTTGACGTTCGCAACCTTCTTCGTGCCCTTGCCCACGGACTGGAGCAGCGACTGCGCCATGCGCTCGGGCGGGTGGTTCGTCAGGAAACCCATGCTGCCGAGGTGGAAACCCAGCACTGGGGGCACCGGACCTTGGAACAGCTTGGACGCGTGCAGAATGACGCCGTCGCCGCCGAGGCACACGATGAGGTCGAACGTGCCCCAGTGCTCCTTCGGGATCCTCCCGCTCATCTCGTCCACCCGAAGGGGCTCGCAGGTACTGCACACGTACTCGCGAATCTCCTCGGCGTGCTCGCTCTCGTCGTAGGTACCGGCATAGTCCCGAGGGGCCTTTCGTCCGGATCCCTTGGCCTTGGCGGCGGCTTGGACGTCCCGCGCGTGTTCCCGCTCGTGTCGCATCTCCTCCAGCACCGACGCCTCCACGACAACCTGGAAGCCCATGGACAACATGGCGTGCGCAACCTCCACCAGGTTCTGCAACAGCGCCGGGCCGAGCTTCTTCAAGATGAAGATGCGCTTCGGGGGCTTGCGCCACACCAGCACCAGCTGCTGGGTGGACGGGTGGGAAATCTTCAGCATGCGCTCCTCGATCTCCTCCCGCGTGCACGTGAACCCGTCGGTGCGGATGACGTACATGTCGGGAGCCTGGTCAAGGTCCGAGTGCTCGCCGATCGCCACCGGCTCGTCCTCCCGGGCACCACCCGACCCGGTACCTTCAGGGCCGAAAGAAGTCGCCGGGACCCTGTTCGCGGACACCACGTCGACGTCGTCCTCGTGGAACCCGGCGCCCTCGTAGAAAGAACCGCCCCTCGTGCGCGTAGGAGCCGCGTCGTCCGAATCAGCCGTCTGCTCGAAAACCTGTTTACCGTCGTCGCTGAGGTCGACGGATGCGGACGCCTCCACCACCCGGTAGATCGGGTCCCCGCCCTTCCGTCGCTTACGCTCGCTCTCCTGACTCACCCGAGACACGTTCTCGTCGGCGGATTCACGTCTGGTGCGCTCCGCCACCTTGGCCCGCTCCGCGCTCCACGCCGCCTCCTCCTCCGCCTTCTTCTGCTCCGACGTCTTTCGCTTCTGCGCGAACCTATCGGCGAACGAGCGCACGAACGCCTCCTGCGCGATGGATCCAAAGTCGCAATTGAGTGACTCAAGCGCCAACGCGTCCTCCACGTCCATGCCGCGCGAGATGCGCCAGCAGCTCACCATGCTCCCCGTCCGCCCGATGCCAGCCTTGCAGTGCACCAGCATCGGGCGCCGTGCGCTGTCGTCGGCGATCTCGATGAACCGTTCCACAGCCTCGAACGAGGGGGGCTCCATGTCCGTCACCGGGATGTGCACAACCTCCAGCGGGGACTCCACGCTTCCAATCTTCCCCTCGTTGCCGTCGATGCCTCCGAACGGCCGGGTCCACTGGTTGTCCCTGTCCTCGAACCGCAGGTCGACGACTGTCTTGAACCCGCGGGATACCATCCAGGACCGGCCCTCCGCCGTGGGCTGACCCCCGCGGTAGAACGCAACCACGGGGGGTTCCACCGCGCACAGTGTGTCTGCTGAACCCGATGGGGTGTTTAAACTGAACGGGTCGGGCAGCGCGTCGACGGTGAAGTCGAGGTGGACCGTCTGGAAGTTTGGTATGGCGGTGGCGTTGGGCGCGTCCGCGGCGCGCATCTGCGGGTGGCACACGTCCAACGACGCCGACCGGAGGGACTCGAGCCTGTGACGGATGCTCATGGTGCACGACCCCGGGCCGTGTTTCTCGAGCGTGAGCCGGAGTTCCCACAGCGCCGCCCTGAGGCGCCTCAGTTCCTTGCGTCGCAAGGCCATGTTGAACTTGCCCGCGGTCTCCGCCGCGTTCGCCGCGACCACCACCTCGGCCACCGCGTTCGCCACGTCACCGTAGCACTCCTCGATACCAAACGGAGTCATGTCCACGACGCACTCCTCGTACATCCTATCCCCGAACGAGCTCTCCACCGCAGCTTCGAGCCTGTCCGCGAGCTCCGGTAAGGTCTCGCCGGGGAACTGCTCCAGGCTGAGGCCGGGCGGGGCCTTGATGGCGCCTTTGCCCTTCTTATCCTCGGGGATGTTCCACGGGATTCCCTCGGCGTCGAGCGTGGCGCGCGTTTTCATGCGCATCTCCGCCCTCCATCTCCGGTGGGCAACCACCCGGGAGACGAGACGGCCCGCGGGGATCGCGCGTACCTTGACGCCGTGGGCGCGAACGAAACCGCGGGGGGAACGACGGTCGACACCGTACGTCCCGCAGACGGTACGCGTCGCCATGACGCGCGCGCAGGCACTCATCGTCGCTCACTCAACCTCCACTGGAGGGGCGCCGAAGAAATTTTGACGGAAAGGGTCCTTTCCTTCGGAGATGTGCCGCGAGCGACGACGCGCGCGAGTCTCCGCTCTGCCGGTGTGTTCGGCAGAAACCTCGGTGCCTTTCGCTCGGACGTCCACGAGGAAGTCACTTCGTGTCGCAAAGTCCCCACTCGGCTCCCCACTCAGCCTCCAGACGGGTCGCGTCGCGTGTGTGTGCCGAGTAAGCCTGAAGGTGTTTGTCATAGTCCATGAGGACCCCATGACTCAGGCAGTCAGGCGGGAAACACAGGATCAGGTTGGCGGGTGACAGCGTGGCATTCGAGGCGGCAAATATCTGAGAAATTTGGTCACCGGCTTCGAAGCTATGGAGTTTTAGTCACCCGAAAACGGCCGATTTGGGGTTTCAGAGATGTTAAAAAACTGACCACCTTCAAGTCTACTGCCTGTTCGGGTCGTCGCAGAAGGAGTCCTCGTTGGGCCACACCGTCCGTGGCGTCACGCAGTTCATGTTCCGGCACGTCTTGAAGAACGTGTAGATTCGCTCGGACTGTTTGGAGTCCGGGGCGATCAGACCCGGGACGTGCTGGCCGTCCTGGAAGCCCTTTGTACTCTCGCCGAGTTCCACCACCAGAAGTGCGGGACCGGCGAGTTTCTCCTGCAGACCGGCGCCGTCCACCCCTGGGAAGCCGTCCTCGTCCTTACCACCCCCGAGGAGTTCATCCACCTTGACGTACGCCACGTCGTCCTGAAGGTACTCGAACCTCGGGTCCCGGTCCAGGTCGACCTGCGGTATCACCCCTTCGTTGCAGTCGAACTGGACGCTCTGGCAACACGCGCCGTACCCGGGCTCACGGAACTTGACACCGGAATGTGGTCCCCCGCCCCCCGCCGCACTGTCCGCGTCGCACGTGCCAGAGACCACCACGTGCATCCTGTCCTTCACACCGAGGAACGTGCCGGGAGGGCCTCGTTTCATCCACTTTGAGGTGCAGTCCAGCGCGGGAACAACCGGCCGGCGACCCGCGGCGAGCGCCAGCCTCACCACGTTGGCCACCGCGGCGCCGTATACACCGGTAGCCTCCAACGTGTTCTCAAGCGAATTGCCAGCTTTTAACCCGTGGACGGCCAACGCACCCCCGCGGTCCAGCTCGGTCTGCAGTCCATGCAACGAACGCTTGCGGAAGACGTCGGATCCGTACTGCCACCAGCCCAGGGACTTGAACGTGGTCTGCTTGGCGAGGCCGCCCACGAAGTGCGCCACCGCGATTCGCGGCGGGTACAGGTTCCAGTTACCACTCAATCCCTGTAAATTCGCATCTCCGGCCACACCGCTCCAACCGGCGACGAGCCACGGGGGCGCGGCGGCGATCTTCTCCGGCGCCGCTGACGCTTCCTCCTTCGTGAAGTGATCATAGCACAGCAGCTCCTTGTACTTGACCGAGTGCGAGCCGGTGTTTAGCCGCATCTTGTCACCCCGGGCCGTGACCGGCACGTCGCCGGCACTCACCATGACCCTCCCCTCGTCGAACGCGGCGAACTCCATCGGATACCCCTGGTCTTTCTCCCACTTCGATCGGAGCTCGTCAACCGGCTCGATCTGCCGCTGCATCGACCGCCGCCGCATGTCCTTCCCGTAGACGCACGACTCCAGCACGTCGTTGTATATGTGCTGGTCCCACAGCGCCTCCTTGGCGCCCCGCACCACCTCACCGTCCCACCGCTTCAGAGGCTCGGGCTTGTGCTCCAATATCTCCATCATGCGGGTCACCGTCTGGTTCAAAACCCACCGCACCCGACCGTCCGGCCGAGCGTTTTGGGCGTAGATCCACCCGATGTTCACGCCGTTGAACTGGTTAGTTTCGTCCTGGGCGAACAAGGCGTACTCCGCGAACGGTCCTTTTAACAGCGGGTACGGGTTGACCCTGAAGGAAACGTCGGTGTCGATGTACATGGGGTTGTACCCGAGCTGAACGAGCCGGTCGAGGAAGTGGAACCGTACCCACCACAGCCTGAACGGCGTGGCGCCTTCCTCGTCCAGTAAGTTGTACGCCGCGAGCCTCTCGTGGTTCTTGAGGTAGCTGGTGTACCCGCAGGTGATGCCCCACGGACCGTTCATCAGCAGCTCGCAGCTCTTGGGTTCGTTGGTGACGATCATGTAGTGCTCGATGCCGACGCTACGCAGGTTGGCCACCGCGTTGGCGGCGAGGATGGCGCCGCCCTCGTTGGCGACCATGACGATGATCTCCTTGCGGAACGACCTCTTCTCAGCCGCGGCTTCTAGCGCGCCGGGGGCGGACAGGTCCTCGCCCGTGAGCGGCTGCGTCTTGCCGATGCTCCTCCACTCCCCGCCGATATCGTCCGGGACGTTCGGGAGGGGCACGGGGCCACCGGGTCTCAGGGTCGACTCGGTTCCTTCACCACTCGGCGCCCCAGCCTCTTCACTCGGCGCCTCAGCCTTCTCACCCTCCGTCTCCTGTGTTGTCTCCTCCTTCGCTTCCACCACCTGCGTCTCCACGTCCACCTTCTCCACGACGGGCTCGTCGTCCTTGAGCTCATCCACGTACCGCTCCTCGTTGTTCATCCAGTCGTCCTCAGTCGTCGTATCGGTCGGTGCCTCCTGCGTTTTGGGCGATGGGTCTGCACCGACGGTCGAAGAAGGCGTGGGCGTCGCGTCGGGGGTTGGCGGGGCCCGGTCTGTCGGCGTCACGGGCGGCGGGGGAGGCGAGGGTTGGACGTCCGCGTCCTTCGCCGGGGAATCCGCGTCCTTCGTCGCCAGGATCTTGTCCAGCGGAACGACGCTCACCTTCGGCGTCCGTCCAGCCATCGGGACGGGCGCGGCCGAATCGGGCGCAGGGGGCGCCGTCAGCACCGGCGCCTTGGGCCCGCCCTTCCTCCCCAACTCCAACTGATTCGACGCCACTTGACCCGCCTCCGTCTCATGCACCACCCCCACGCCCTCCGTCGCCTTCGGCCCCAACACGGCCGCCCTCGCCGCGAGCCTCATGGCGTTCACATCCTCGTAGAACACGGCGGTGACCAACACTAAGATCCCCAGCACCGTCCACTGCAGGGTGGGGAGGATGCGGAGACACCAGTGCCGCTCGACGACGGGCGCCTGATCCGCGGGTGGCATGCCGACCACACCCCGCGATCCCCCTCCCGCCACGATCGCACGCACACGTGTCTAAGCTATGTGTCAACTCGATCGACGAGTCTCAGATTTTAGTTTGTAAATTTAGTCATCGGGCAACTCCACTCCACGCGGGCGAAGAAGAGCACGTCGTCGTTGGCGCTCACGCGTCGTTATATTTGCATTAAAAAAGGCACTACATGGATCGGCACTTCCATCTTCCAGAATATAACATCTAAAACGTCATCACATCCTGTTCGACTTCGACCTTCGCATCGAAGTTAGCATCCGTCTCCGAGGATACGGCGGCCCCCTTCCGCTCGCCTGCAATCTTTCTGCCAGCATATGTTATGTATACCATCATGAACTGCCCGCGCAAGTCTTGCGCGGGGTTCCTTTGTACTCTTGTTTCGTCATCACACATTTCTGCTCTGCTTCAAAGAAGTTTCACTGGTGTTTCTCACACGGTGTTTCTCTCAAACCTTCTCTCGACCGGGCATCAACGGCTGTTGACTGGTTAGTCGTAGCGGTCGAGCTTGATCTGCATGGGCCTGTGCTCGAGCTCAACGCCGTTGAAACCCTGGATCGCAGCCTGGGCCTGCTCGCAGGTCTCGAACTGCACGGTGCCCCAGCCCTTGGAGCGGCCGGTGTCGGCGTGGCAGACGGATTCCGCCTTGATCACGGTGCCAACCTGCTGGAACACCTGCCTGAGGTCCTCGCTGGTGGTGGACCACGGGAGGTTGCGAACGACAATCTGGAGGCCGGAGGACGCCTCGGGGCGACCCGCGTTGGGACCGCCGGACTTGTTCGCGCCGCCCGCGCGCTCGAGGCGCACGATGATGGAGCGGCCCTGGAGGTCGGAGTTGTGGAGGGTGGCAATGGCGTTGTTCGCCGCGTCGGTGGACTCAAAGTCGACGAGACCCCAGCCCTTGGACCTGCCGCCGGGCTGCCTGGCAACCTCGGACTGGACCACGGTGCCAACCTGGGAGCAGTGGGCTGTTCGGGAGTTGGGAGTTGGGATTGGGAGTTGGGTCAGCGGGTTGAAAATTAGGAACATTCATGAAGAGAATTCAATTCCCAGTTTTGGTGGGAAGATTCAGACGCTCCAAGGAGGGGGCGCCCGGCGCGGTTTAGGGCGCGGGTTCGACCCGAGCGGCGCGGGTTGGGGGTATCGAATGAACACTCACCGATGAGGGACTCCTCGTTGGTCTCCCACGCGAGGTTGCCGATGTAGCAGCGGGTGCCGTCGGGGGCGGGGGTGTCGCCGATGGAGGCTCCCCTGTTGCCGCCGCTCTTGGAGGGGGCGGACTTGGTGGGCGCCTTGTCCTCGCGAACGGTGATGTTGCGATCGCCGAGGGTGTGACCTGGAGTGAATGGATGGGGGTTAAAAAGGATAGGTCAGCGTCGTGTTCGGTGTTTCGGGGAAAGTCAGACGCCCGCGGCCGCGATCGCGCGCCCCAAGGCGGCCGATCATCCCGGGACAATTCATTCATCCGAGGGTCTCGGAATCGGAACGCATGGCCCGAAAAGAAGGCGGCGGGAGGCGTCTTCGCGCCCGCACGCGCGGACGTGAACCCGCCACTCGTTGACGTGGAAGGCGGGGGTACGGGGAGCCATTCACGCACCGTCGAGGGTCTGGATGGCGACCTGAGCCTCGTTCACGTTGGAGTACTCGACGATGCCGTAGCCGCGGGAGCGGCCCTGGCGGCCGGTGGGAATGTCCACGAGGGTGATGGTACCGCAGCCGGAGAAGATGCCGCGGAGCTCATCGACGGTGGTGGACCAGGGGATGTTGCCGACGTAGAGGCGGTTGGTGGGACCCTCAGCCATGGTGCTCGAAAGACTTATACGCGGTTCGTGCGACCTGCGACGGCGCCGATGTGTGTGACGATCCGATCGGGCGAATCGGGCCAAAAAAAAGTTGGTTGGAAAACCCCAAAAAAAAACCGATTCGAGTGGCGCAAAATGCACGAAAACTCGTAGGGGCAATTAGTCTGGCGGGACTCAAAAAGGGGGATTCCATCAGCAGCAAAACGCGTGGATACGGCGACGGTTCGTGGGGACTTCTGTTGGTTCAAAGGTGATTGCACTTTTCGCGTCGTCGTCAAACGCACCAGGTACCTAGCTCAGTCCGTCGCCCACCGCCTCGCGTCCTCCTCGGCGTCCACCGGGTGGTACCAGTCCGGCCTCTTCACGTGCGTGCTGAGCCGGTAGTTCAGGAACACCTCCTCGTCCGCGATCGGCCCAGTCGCCACCAGCACCAGCGTCGGCACCACAATCTTCTCATCGTCGTTCGAGTCCCCTTTTCCAGCCGTCTCTGTGTCCTCCTTCTCGCCGAACATGCGGGACAAGGCCCCACCGAACCCCTTACCCTGTTCCGTACGCGCCGCCTGCCGCCGCACCGCCTCATCGGCACCCAGCGGCACGGGCCACCGTCCTAGACCCACGTTGGGCAGGTACGGCCGGAGCGACGCGGTGTCGGAGTTACTTTGTCCCTCGTCCCCGTCGCGTGCGTCGAAGACCACGTCGACGGATGCCACGTGGACGTTGGGCGCGATGCCCTTCGGTGGGTGGTTGGCGAAGTGCGCCAACGCGAGCGGGTGCCGCCTGTCCACCGCCCGCACCGCGGCTCGAGCCTCCTCCAGGTCGCTCGGGTCCAGCGGCGTCTCCCCCGCCGCCAACGCCAGCCAACTAACTTCCTTCTCGTGTTCCTCGCCACCCTCATCGAGTGCCTCACCGATGGGCGCGCCGGGCCAGGTGCCGAAACCCTGAACAGCCGTGCCCTCAGTCGACTTCACACTACGACCAGGTGACCTGGACCAACCGCCATTCAAACCCCACGGCAACGCGTCCACCACCGCTCCGTCGAACCTCGACACCAGGTACGGATTGTGTTTGGCCACCGTCGGGTACCCCGGCATGTGCCGTACGTTCTCCGAAGAGTACACCACCCCGGGGTAGACGCACACGATCTCACCCGGGTCCACGTTTCCGCTGACGAACAGCCCGAGACCCGAGTTCGGTCCCGCGGTGGACGTTTGGACGTGCGCCGAGAACCCGCATCGTCGGAGCAACTCCCGCGAGACGGCATCGCGCGCGTGTGGCCCGGTTCCCTTGTCCGCGCTGGCCCTCAGGGCACCGCGCACGGCGCCGCACATGAAGTGCATCTGGGTGGTGAGGTTGTGCGACACCTTAGCCTTGAGCTCGTCGTACGTCAGCCCCTCCCCTTCCCTCAGCACTGCATCCACCAGAGTCTGGCCATCGCCGTCGCGGGCCTGGAAGGTGGTGAGGACGAAAAGCTTGTGCAGGTCAGCCAGTTCCTGGGACCGACGCGCCCCGCGCAGGTGGTCGCTCGCGCCCTGCTTGCCGAACCTCTGAACTAACCCTCGAAGCATCGCTACTACCTTGGATGCCGCGCCCCGTAAGTTGTGTCCGATCGCCAGAGGGGAAAATACGATATCTCGGAGGGGGAAAACCAAATGGCGGGGTGCCTTTTTGGGGGTCAAAGCGACGGACGCCCGAGGCACGGACCGTCGACGGGGCGGGTCTACGCGAGTGGTGGGGAAGCATGGTGGACGTCCTGGCCGCCACGAGCGCGGACGTGCACGCGCTCCTCTCCCAGCGCGCGTCCGGCCCGCTCTCCGGCCGGCGCGAGAAGACGGCCCGGCTTCTCCGAGAGTTTGTGGATGCCAACGAAGATGCGAGGGCGTCTCCCAACCTCCGGGACGAGCGGGTGGACGAGCTGGGGGGTATCACGGCGCTGATGACGGATACGGATCTCCCCGGGGATCAGGACCTGGCGCTCCTGGCGCTCAAGACGCTCAAGATCCTGTCCAGGAAGGAGGACAACCGCCGGGGGTTCGGCCGTGAGCTGTGCCGCGCGGTGGTCCGTCTGGCGCTGACCCACCCGCGGGCGTCCCACGCGGTGACCGCCGAGGGTGCGAACGTGGTGCTGAACGCGTGCTACGAGAAGGAGAACGTGGAGTACGTGCTCCAGTGCGGCGGGGTGGAACCACTGGTGCGCGTGGTTAAAGACACCGGGTGCTCGATGCGATGCCGGTCCGCCGCGGCTGGAGCGGTGCAGTCGGTGTGCTTCCAGGCGGCGGGTCGGTGCGTGGTGCGGGACTGCGACGGTGTGGCGGCGCTGCTCGTGCTGCTGAAGGAACTGGACCGAGGCGAGGGTCGGGGCAATTCAAAAGACTCGACGGACACGAGTGAGGAACGGGCGAGGGCGAAGGCGAGGGTCGTCGGCGCTGTGCACAACGTGAGCGGCGACGACGACGCCATCCGACTGATTCGCGTAGGTGACGGCGTCCCGCACCTGATCCGCGCGTTGAACTCCGAGGACGATTGCGTGGCTTGTAGTGCGGCGGGTGCGACGCAGAACGTGTCACGTGAACGGGCGAGTCGGGTTTTGTTCCGCAGGGGCGGCGCGGTTGAGTCGCTGGCGCGGTTGTTGGGACGCGGCGGCGACTCGGCTACGCAGGCGCGGGCGGCGGGTGCGTTGCTGAACATCCTCGGGCCCGAGCTGGACGACGGACACGGCGGAGCGGTTAGTAAGGAAGGTGAGGTAAACGAGGACGAGAAGGAGAACGACACCGGGTCAGAAGGGACAGGGACAGGGAGTAGTGCTAGAAGAAGTGGCAGGTCGTCGGGGTCGGGCCGGCCGCCCGCTGATGGGTCGGAGCGTCGGGCGTTGGGTAAGCTGCTCTCGTCGGCCATAGCGCTCACCGCCGTGTGGGACGGGCTGTTCGAGACGGAACCGGCGTTCGACTTTACGTAGTTGAGTGGACGAGTTTAGTCAGTTCGAAACATACGCGGGGTGGTGTCGCGGCGCCGACGTGCGAGTAGCTGTAAATTATTCCAGACCGAGTCAGACGGGAGCCACCGCCGACGCACGTAAAATCCCCAAATCGCCCCGCCGCCGACACTGAGTGACGCGCGGGACACTCGCCATGGTCAAGGCACGCATGCGCAAAAAGGTGGCGGCCGCCAACCAGGCCGCCACGGAGATGGATGGGGAGGATGACCCGGGCTCGAAGGAGGAGGCTGACGCGGAGCTGGACGCGACGATGTCATCGCTGGCGGGGCACCAGAAGAGGAAGGTCACGAAGCGGGCCAAGTTCCTGGAGAAGATACGCGTCGCCACCGCGAATAAGATGAAGAAGAGCGGGAAGAAGAAAGGGGTGAGCGCCGCGTTCTCGGACTTCGCCACGCTGGAGTCCACGCTCGGGGAGATCGCGAGGAAAGGCATGAGCCCCGGGCGGAAGGACAAGCCCGTGGTTCTCAGGGCCAAGGCTAGGACCAAGCTGGCGGCGACTGAATCGCGGCGGATGCAGCAGGTGTTGGCGCACCCGACGTTCCAGACGAACCCGATCGCCGCCATCAGCAACCACATCGCAGCCTCTCTCAAGGCCAAGCCCCCGGAGACGAAGAAGCTCGCGCCGTCGCTGGAGGCCAAGGCGGAGGCGCTGGCGGGTCGCAAAAAAGGAAAGAAGTCTCAGAGGACGCACACGCAGGTCGTGGACGACGCGAGCGACGCGGTGGCGATCGCGACCCAGGCGCGTGCGAGCGATGCGGCGGATCGGGGGATCAATTTCAGAGGCGGGGATGCTCACCTCGGGGTGCGCAGGTCTCACCAAAAGAAGGGTCAGGGTGGGAAGAAAGGTAGCAAACGCGGGGAGAAACGGAAAAAGGAGACTTGGTGAAACAATAGACTACGTGTCAATACGAGTTACACGAGACGGGTACACACGCACGCACACGTACGCACACGTGAT
>Ga0115572_10002900_pt1 | contig 13609 bp, 16 predicted proteins | sample COGITO_mtgs_1206_FD_88681 | JGI IMG/M metagenome (GOLD analysis project Ga0115572, IMG submission 88681) | Pelagic marine microbial communities from North Sea - COGITO_mtgs_120607 | ecosystem: Environmental > Aquatic > Marine > Epipelagic | place: Germany:Helgoland, sampling site Kabeltonne... | reverse complement strand
GGTCCTGGGTTCGAGCCCCAGCCAGGTCACTTTCTGCGCACATGGCGGAATTGGTAGACGCGCCAGGTTGAGGGCCTGGTGGGAGTTAAATCCCGTGGAAGTTCGAGTCTTCTTGTGCGCACTCCTTCCTTTTTTGTTTTTTTTTGTTGCTAATTAAAAAATATTCCTAACTTTGTTTAAGCTTTTGCTAATGAAGATTGAACAATATGAGTCGGATAAAAAGTAATTTCTCCATAAAAGACCTTGAAAACATTTCTGGGATCAAGGCCCACACCATACGTATTTGGGAAAAAAGATATAAACTGTTGAGTCCTGACAGGACAGATACCAACATCAGAAGATACAGCCTTTCAAGTCTGCAAAAACTCCTGAACATCACCCTACTTTACAACCACGGTTTTAAAATATCTAAAATCGCCAGTCTCGATCGGGAAGAAATTCCCATCATGGTTAGAGAAATTGCTCTCAAATCGAACTCAGAGCAGGTTTCTATCAATGCACTTAAACTATCAATGGTTAATTTTGATAAGGTTTTGTTTGATGCTACCTACGAAGAAATCTTATTGCAAAATGATTTCGATTTTGTGTTTATCAACATATTCATGCCTTTGATGAACGAGTTAGGAATCTTGTGGCAGACCAATGCCACCAGCCCTTCTCACGAACATTTCATTACCAACTTGATCAAGCAAAAAATTCATATTCAAACCGAATTTTTGCAAAAAGAATATATTCCTCAACACAATAATAAAGTTTTTGTATTGTATTTGCCAGAGGACGAAATCCACGAGATGGGCGTGCTATTCCTCAATTATTTTATATTGAAATTTGGATACAGAACCATCTTCTTGGGTCAATCTTTACAGACCGAAAGCTTGGAAACCTTATTGAGCTTCAGTGGTGACTTTTGTTTTGTCACTTATTTGACCGTTGAGCCCAACAAGGAAATCATCGATCATTATATAAATGATTTTTACCAAACCATTCTAAAAGACAACAATGCTCAATTGGCCATTATGGGTCCTCAGCAAGTCCATATAGATTTGACCAAACTACCCAAAAATATTCACCTTTTCAAAACGGTTGATGCCTTCCAACAAAAATTCCTGGAAGCTTCTATTTTTGTATAGTCCTATTTTTATTTCTTGTTTTTTATTAGCTTTACTATAAGTTAATACTATATCCAAAATAAATTGAAAACTCATTTTGACTCCATTTCCTACGAGTGCAGTAAATTGGTCACCCAACGCTACAGTACATCTTTTACGCTGGGAACCAGGATGCTGGCAACCAAACATCGAAAACACATCTATAACATATACGGGTTTGTCAGGTTTGCCGATGAAATCGTAGACAGCTTTCATAACTTTGACAAAAAAGATCTCTTAAAAAGGTTTGAAGAAGATCTTAACCATGCTTTGGACAGCAAAATCAGCTTGAACCCCATCCTCAATTCATTCCAATATACGGTTCACGAAAACAACATTCATCGGGATTTGATCGATGCTTTTTTAAAAAGCATGAATATGGACTTATACAAACAGAAATACAACACTGAGGAGGAGTATCAAGAATACATTTACGGATCAGCAGATGTAGTAGGATTGATGTGTCTGAATGTTTTTTTGGAGGGAGATAAGGATCAATATCAGCAACTAAAGCCCCAGGCAATGGCTTTGGGAAGTGCTTTTCAGAAAGTCAATTTCCTTAGAGATTTAAACGCAGATTTTGAAGTATTAGATCGTACCTATTTCCCCAACCTTGACTTGTCTAATTTTAACGAAAAAAGTAAAGCCACCATCATCGCTGAGATTGAAAAGGATTTTGATCATGCCCTTGAAGGTATTTTTATGTTGCCCGAAAGTGCCCGATTGGGAGTGTATACAGCCTATAAATACTATCGAAAGCTGCTTCTTAAACTCAAAAACACCCCCTCAAGGAAAATTCAATCGGCTAGGATACGTGTTCCCAATTATCAAAAAATGAGCGTATTGGCACAATCTTATCTCAAATTTCACCTAAACCTATTATAAATGGAAACCTTTCTGTGGATCGCAGTATTATGCATCACTTTTTTGACCATGGAATTTATGGCGTGGTTCTCTCACAAGTATATCATGCACGGTTTTTTGTGGGTACTCCACAAGGATCATCACAAAAAAGACCACAAATCGTGGTTTGAACGCAACGATTTGTTTTTTATATTTTACGCAATCGTGAGTAGTTCCTGTGTGATCATGTGGGGTGAATACAATTTTTGGGCAGGTCTGCCCATAGGAATAGGCATCTTTATTTACGGTCTAACTTATTTTTTGGTACACGACATTTTTATTCACCAAAGATTCAAATGGTTCAGAAATGCCAATGGCCGATATGCAAAAGCAGTAAGGAGGGCGCATAAAATTCACCACAAACACTTGGGTAAAGAAGACGGAGAATGTTTTGGAATGTTATGGGTACCTATGAAATACTTTAAAAACTGATCACTTTTTGCGCCAATTGTTGTTGAATTCACAGTCGTAAAAATCTTTGTTTAGACTGATGTAGGTCAGCTCTATTTTTTCCTCCATCCATTTTTGGATGGCTTTGAGCTTCTTTTCCTTCAAGGCCAAATCCTTTATTTTGACATAATCCTTCGAGTAATCTGCAATATGTTCGTCATAGCGATTGGTTACCTTGAGTATTTTGTATTTCTTCAGCCCTGAGCGATCTTCATCCAATAAGGGAACCGAAATTTCCTCGTCCTCCAAATCTCTAATTTGATTGTAAAGCACAGGATCCATTTTAGTGAGTTCAAACCTACGGTCTCCTGTAGTGGGGTTAATGATCGCACCGCCATTAAGTCGAGTTTCTTTTTCACTGGAAAATTGAATAGCAGCGTCCTCAAAAGTAATTTCTTCATCAATAATTCTGGTTCTGAGGGTGTCCAAAAGTTTTCTCGCTTCCTCCAATTGGGCGTCGTCTACCTTGGGGGTCAAAAGAATATGCCTTACATCAACTTCTTGCCCTCTGATCTTTTCGACCATAATGATGTGCCAACCAAAATCTGTTTTAAAAGGATCTGAAATTTGTCCTTCTTGCATGCTAAAGGCAATATCCCGAAATTCCTTTACCATTCGAGGTTTTTTTCGATGCAGAGTATATTTACCTCCACTGGATCGGGATCCAGGGTCTTGAGAATACAATACCGCTTTGGAAGAAAAACTTAAACCTCTCTCCTCTACATCTACCTTAAATGATTTGAGTTGATTGATGATACGTTCTTTCTCTTCCTCGGTAACTTTGGGTTCTAATACAATTTGTGAAATTTCCAGTTCCGTACCAAAAGTGGGGAGTTCATATGTAGGAATTTGCTTAAAAAAACTTCTTACCTCTTCGGGAGTAATCTCAATTTCATCGACAATTTTGGCCTGCATCATGGAGGACAACTTCTGGATTTTGTTGATTTGAAACAACTCATCCCTAAAAGATAGTTCATCGGGCTTTTTATAAAATTCCAAAACTTTTTCAATACTTCCCAATTGATCCGTAAAATAGGCAATACTCTGATCTACATAATCGTAAATTTCCTGATCGCTCACTTCCAAACTGTCTTGAACAGCATTGTGAGCATAGAGTTTGTCTTCCATCAACTTGCCCAACAATTCACATCGGGTAATATTTTTGGCCGACATCCCTTGGGATTCCATTTCAACAATGGCTTTATCGATATCAGATTCGAGGATAACATAATCCCCCACTACAGCCGAAACCCCGTCTACCTTAATCCTTTGAGGTTTTATAGACTGACTTCCTTGAGCACAAACACTTGTAGTGTCAATTAAACTAAATACGGACAAGCAACTGATTAATAGTATTTTAATATTTTTCAAATTTCTTAGTTTTGATGGCATCTTGCAAAATATCAATGTCAAATGATCTTAAAAATTCAAGTTTTCTTTGATTAAATACAATATTACTTATGGTGTTTTCTACGTAGGAAATAGGAGCAACATTGCCTCTATCCAATCTTCCAGCCAATTGGAACAAATATAAAACTAAACTGTCTTTCACTTCAAAATAATTCGGGCTTTTTAAAAAACGATCTTGTTGCTGTTGATCCAAGTGACCCAATCGCTCTCGTACTTCGATTTGATTCAACCATATTGAATCTGACAAAAAGTAATTGGAAAATTGGAAAGATAGAGAATCTAGGAATTTGACATCCTGAGTGTCGTATCTTTTAAATCGCCTTGTAATTTCTCTTCGATCCACATTATCTAGCGGAAAAGAAACATATCTAAGCCTGTATATAGGCTCCTTTAATAAAAAATTCTGCTTATTTTCTTCATAAAACGTACCAATTAAAGATTGAGTCGTTAGTGTGTCCATGGTCGATTTGAGCACAAACTCTCTATAGGCATTGATAAACAGGCTATTTTGATAGGCATCAACCAAATGGGTCAATTCTGAAATTTTCTCTTGAGGGAGATTGATTAAGGATTTTTCGTAGAGTAATTTCTGACGCGCCCAGTTATTGATGAAATCACCCACCTTAACCAAACTGTCTGCTTCGGAGGCAAATGATTCAAAGTTTCGCTCTATATCTGACCGATAGAGGTAGTGATTCTCTGCCCGAGCGATCAGACGATCCTGATTAGAAGATGTAATGGAATTACAACCCATTAAAACAGTAAAAAGGCAACACAAGATCGCCCATTCTGTAAGTTTTGAACAATTAATTAACCTCATTGCACTTTTAACGGTTTTTTTTTTAAATATTGCATGATTTATTAACAATTAAATTTATCATTCTTAACAAAGTTTTTAAGTTATTGATTTACAGATCCTAAACATGTTAATATTTTTTTGAACTTATTAAAAGAAGTTGTAAATTGCTATCTAATTAAAAGCAGTGAAAAATAGTTTACCCTCTTTTTGCTTTTTAATATTTTCATTAGTTTTCTTCAAAGCTAGTCCAAATCTCCCCTCTCATATTCTCAACCTTCAGTCAACCCACAAGTTGGACGAAACAGTCAGCGTAATTTATCAAAATAATACCCTTTTTATAAAAGGTATTCATGTCAACGGAAATCTCAAAATTTATTCAATCATTGGCAATATGATCATGGACATGAACATTCAGGACTTCTCTAAAGTTGTCATTCCAATCAATTTAGAGAGACAAAACCTCTATATCATTCGTATCGAAACTACCGACAACAGAATTTTTACACACAAAATTGTTGCACATTAATTAAGGGCTGTAATTAGGCGCTTCTTTGGTAATGCTGATATTGTGTGGATGGCTTTCTTTGATTCCAGAGGCTGTAATGGTCACAAACTTACCTTTTTCTTGAAGGGTCTTAATGTCTTTGGTACCACAATAGCCCATCCCCGCTTTTAGCCCGCCAATGAATTGGTGGATGCTTTCGTTCAAATCTCCTTTATAAGGTACCCTACCCACAATTCCCTCGGGAACTAGCTTCTTTATATCGTCCTCGACATCTTGGAAATAACGGTCTTTACTTCCTTTTTTCATGGCTTCTACAGAGCCCATCCCGCGATAGGTTTTAAATTTTCTTCCTTCAAAAATTACAGTTTCCCCCGGAGACTCTTGGGTTCCGGCCAAAAGAGATCCCAACATGACAGCATCTGCTCCTGCAGCAACGGCTTTAGGGATGTCTCCAGTATATCGAATCCCTCCATCGGCAATGATGGGTATATCAGTCCCTCCAAGGGTCTTATACACTTCTGTAATGGCCGAAAGCTGAGGATAACCCACGCCTGCTATCACCCGTGTAGTACAAATAGATCCTGGGCCAATACCCACTTTGACAGCATCTGCACCCAGATCGGCCAAATATTTTGCTGCTGCTGCAGTAGCAATATTACCGACCACCACATCCAAATCTGGAAAAGCATCTTTTACAAGCTTTAGCGCCGCAGCTACACCCTTGGTATGTCCGTGGGCTGTATCAATGACAACAGCGTCCACGTTGGAGTTGACCAAGGCAGAAGTACGTTCCAATAAATCGGCAGTAACCCCTACAGCAGCCGCTACACGCAACCTGCCAAATTCGTCTTTATTGGCATTGGGTTTGGCCCTGTGTTTTGTGATGTCTCGAAAAGTAATCAAGCCTACCAAAATATTGTCGGCATCAATGACTGGTAATTTTTCAATTTTGTGTTTTTGGAGAATGACCTCTGCCTCCTCTAGAGATGTACCCTCCTTAACAGTAATGAGATTTTTGGAAGTCATTACCTCAGAAATGGGTCGAGCATCGTTCTTTTCGAATCGCAAATCCCGGTTGGTGACGATTCCCAACAATCGGTTTTGGTCATCAACGATGGGAATTCCACCAATTTTATAGTGTGACATATTGTCCTTTGCGTCTTTGACAAAGGAATCAATGGTCAGTACCACAGGATCAATGATCATTCCCGACTCTGCTCTTTTAACCGTTCTTACCTTATCGGCTTGATCCTCAATGGTCATGTTTTTATGCAACACCCCAATGCCTCCTTCTTGGGCCATGGCAATGGCCATTCGACTCTCAGTTACAGTATCCATGGCCGCAGAAACCACGGGGACATTCAAACGAATATTTCTTGAAAAACGAGAAACGATTGATACTTCACGAGGAAGAACTTCTGAAAAGGCCGGCACCAACAATACATCGTCGTATGTAAGGCCTTGACCAATAAATTTGTCGGAGATCATAAGCAATTAATTTTGAAACTAATTGCGTGTAAATGTACGGAATTTATCCGCATTACAGCGAACTCGGCTTTTTTAATAAATCGTTAAAAATAAATATTACAGCTGCGATATAGGAAAGTGTCATTAATATTCCTGAGACAACCACAATGTAGGAGATCCAAGTAAAACCCATCCATATCAGATAAATTCCACCAAAAGTGACCAGTATAGAAACAAAAGGCTCAATACTCAATAATTTTTTTTGAAAAACACTTTGTTCAGTACCCCACAATAAAATTCCTGTGATAAAAAAAATCATACTGATGGACAATACATGAGTGTGAAAAATGGTCAGCATCTCTCTACTGCTCTTTTTGAATTTGAGTACTTGAGGCTCTTCTTGATCCTCATTACCATTGTAGTTTTCTTCTATCCCGTGTGGGGTTGTCGCCTCTGTTTGAGCAACAAAAGCCAAGCCCGAAAAATAGCCAATTGAGAGTAACACCAAGAACACCCCCAAAAAAGACTTAACGGGTCGTGCCAAATTTTTAATCGAAAAAGGATATGACATCTTTTATCGGCTAGCCACTGCCAGTTGACGTTGTAACTGGGAGTAAACATAATTGATTGAATGGGTCATGGATTTAACAGAAATGGTCGCCCCTGAAATGGCACTGATGTTATCTCCATACACAAATTTTTCTCCCAGGGTGGTGTCTTTAAACTGTGACAACCATCGATTGCTGGAGATTTCCCCCCCATAGTCTTCTCGGTAAACCATAATTTTAGCCTTCTTTTGAATAAAGTTCTGATCGAAAAGAATTAAATATTCGAAAGTGTCGGTTTTACTGGGAGCAGAACCCAAAAACGCATAACCTAACAACTCACCTGATCGGTTGATTTTATAGATTTGATGATCGGTTAGGTAGGTACTGTTTTGAAATTGAAAACCTGGAGTTCCTGTAACTTCCTCTAAATCGAAATCTTTACAAAGAAAAACTTTAGTGATTTCCTTTTGCATACGTTTTTGAACCAGTTTGGAAACATCAAAATCCAAAGGGGTGTGCAATAAACACATAAGCGCAATGAAAAAATTGGTGATCAAAGAGGTCATATTCTCAAATTCTTAACAAATATAAAAGTGCATTCTTGAAATTCCAAGTTTATTTAGATTAAATTTAATTAAAAATAAAAATTAAAACCAAACTCCTACTCCCATATTGATCTGACCTTTATTACTGTCTACGATTGCAGTAGATTTATTTTGATAATCAATTTTGAAAACGGCACCAGGAGCCAAGTGATAACTCAGTCCAGTAGTAATCTCTTTTCGATGAAAAGAAGGGTTTTGAACAACATTAGAGGGTACTGATTTATGGGTGTCAAAATTCTCATAACGAACAAAAGCAAATAAACGTTGTCTGTTGGTGATAGGTAGAAGGTTGTAAGCGCTTTCAATATAATAACCCGCCATGCTTGAAGCCAAATCTTTAGAAGTCAACTGATTGTATTGAAAAGCATCTTTTATGGAACTGGTAATGTATTGACCTCTGGCCGTAAATCTTCTATAACTGTAACGTGCATCGAGACCTAACATAGACATCCCCACTGTACTACCAGAAGTATCAAAAACCTCATTCGCAGCTTGTGTTTTTCCAAAATATCCAGACAAGCCAAGCCTCAGTCCGTTAACCCCATAAAAATCAAGTTTCATAGACAAATTAGGGGTTCTAAAAACGGATTCAGCACCTTTTTGCCTTCCCGATCTGAACCCATTGCTTCCTTTGATCAAGCCTCCACTTCCATTGTGAGAAAGGAAACCATTAAATATATATGCCTGATACCTCAAAGACAATGCATCAGATCTTCCCGACAAACCCATTCCAATTTCCCTCCAAGTCGTAGGAACTAACTTATTGTCCATTGATGGACGCTCAACACCATTGAAGGTAGTGGGTTCATGGTATTCATTGATAATACCCATAGGAACCAGCATCAAACCAGCTCGGACATTTAATGAATTACTGAGTGCATAATTAACAAAGGCCTGTTCAATATAAACCTCTTTCACGTGTTCAAATTCAACTTCAGTCACAAACTGAGTACGATCGTCAAATTTGTATCCGAAAAGTAGAATCAAACGCTGTACATCAATTTCACCATTTGCAGATTCTGGCTGATTGTACAACACCTCTGCATAACCTCCAAAAGTCATACCATTAGGAACTGCTTCCAAATTTTGTAAAATTCTTTGATATCCATTGATTTGAAGTAAATTTTGACCTTGATAGGTCGATAGGCTATCAGACGCTTTTTGCGAAAAGGCACTCATACTCAACAGTATAGCTGTCAAAATATTAAATATTCTAAAATTCATATGTTTTGTTTTTAATTAGACTTATTATAAATAAGGGACAATATTAAGACAAATAAAAGAAATAAAAAAGGTTCTGTATCGATTTTTTTAATGATTGAATAATAAAATTGTTGGAGCTCGATCAAAAACAATTAAAGCATAAATAACTATCTTTGAAAAAGTTGAAAAGAGAAATGATCGAGAGCTTAAAAGAAAACCTGATGCCCCTAAAAAATCAGTTAATCCATCATCCCCTATATGAAAATATTCATGCCAAGGAGGATCTAAAAACATTCATGGAATCTCATGTTTTTGCCGTATGGGATTTTATGTCACTGGTTAAAAAGTTACAATTGGATTTGACCACCACCACCCTACCTTGGCAACCACCGGTAAATAATTCTGCCGCAAAATTGATCAATGAGATCGTATGGGGAGAAGAAACCGATTTGGACAAAGACGGCAATTCGGTCAGTCATTTCGAAATGTACCTCAATGCCATGCGACAAATTGGTGCAAATACCCTAGTTATTGAAAACCTATTATCTCAACTCCAAAACGGAAAACATATTTTCGACATCATAAAACAGATGGAGCTCCCTTCTTATGTAACCGATTTTTTACGCTTTACTTTCCAAACCATTGAAGAAAGCAAGACCCACAAAATCGCTGCAGTTTTCACCTTTGGAAGAGAAGATCTAATTCCAGACATGTTCATTTCCATGATCAAAAGGATGAATCGAGAAAATGAACACAATTTCGATCAAATCATTTATTATTTCGAAAGACATATAGAGGTCGATGGGGACTCCCATGGCCCTATGGCACTAGACATGATCACTAACCTTTGTGGTACAGACCCCCTTAAATGGGAAGAGGCCATTTCCGCCTCCAAAACTGCGCTCCAAAGACGCATAGCCCTTTGGGACGGCATCAATCTCCAAATCACCCAAAAAGAAAAAGCCTTAACATGATTCGTTTATTTTTAATTTTACTACTTTCCTTTAGCATATCGCTCAAAGGTCAAGATTCATTGATCACCAATTTTGCCAACACCATCACTGACAAAGAACTCCAAGAGCATCTCTATGTCTATGCCTCCGATTATTTTGGAGGGAGAGAAACTGGGACCAAAGGCCAAAAAATAGCCGTGGACTTTCTCAGGGATTACTACACCAGTCAAAATATTCCCCCTGCAGCGGGAAGTGAGCACTATTTCCAAAAAATGACTTTGAAATTAAAAGGAAATACAGTCGATACAGAAAATGTAGCCGCCATCATAGAGGGATCAGAATTCCCCAACGAGTACATCGTGCTTTCTGCCCATTTGGATCACATAGGAACCCATAACGGACAAATCAACAATGGAGCTGATGACGATGGGTCAGGTACAGTGGCCATCATGGAAATCGCCGAAGCCTTCAAACAAGCATCACTCCAAGGACACCCCCCAAAAAGATCTATTGTGTTTCTCCATGTCAGTGGAGAGGAAAAAGGGCTTTTGGGCTCCAAATATTATGTGGAAAATCCACTCTACCCCTTGGCGCAAACCGTCGCCAACCTCAATATCGATATGATCGGAAGGTTGGATCCCAAAAGAGAGGACAAAGACCCTAACTATATTTATCTGATCGGATCGGATAAACTCAGTCAAGAATTACACGACATATCAGAGGCCACCAATAAAAAATACACTAAGTTGAAGCTGGATTACACCTTTAACACCGATGATGATCCCAATCGATTTTATTACAGAAGTGATCATTACAACTTTGCCAAAAACAACATTCCCGTTATCTTCTATTTCAATGGTACCCACGAGGATTATCATCAACCCGGAGATACCCCTGACAAAATCAATTATCCCTTACTTAAAAAAAGAACTCAACTCATTTTTTATACACTCTGGGAGTTGGCTTTTAGAGAAGAAAGGATAAAACTCAACTAAAAGTGTTTACTGGTTTTTTACCTATTTGATCAATTTTGTATTTTAATTATTATTCTTTTTAGGTTTTAAACTTAATTAGAGTGTTGATATACAGCACTTTAATTGAATTTTAAAGAAATTTGATCTTCGGTTAAGGAAGCGAAATATAATCTATTAATTTTACTGAATAGATAATTTACCTATTTATGAATAAGTATTCAGTAGTCGCCTTTCTTCTCTGCATTTCTATTCACTCACAGAAACCTGAGGACGTTTTTCCACTTGATTCTCTCCCTTATGATGCGATCATCAACTCTACAATGGGTGGAAAAAGAATGAAGTATTTTGGAAAAATCGATTTAAATTTCAGTCAGGCCTACTTTGAAAATTGGGTTTCTGGTGGAGAAAGTTCTTTCAGTGGACTTATTCATATTGATTATAACTTTAATTATTCCGACAGAAATGGATGGGTTTGGGATAACAATTTGATGGTCTCTCTTGGAGGGAATAAAGTATCGGGAAGTAGTTTGGTTAAGAAGGCAGATGATCGGTTCGAAATCAATTCTCAACTGGGAAAACAAATCAACCCCCTATGGAACTACGCGGTCTATGTCAACTTCCGGTCTCAGTTGCTTCCAGGCTTTCGATATAGCACCCAAGATGGGGTTGAGATGAAAGAAAAATTATCTCGATTTTTTTCGCCATCAGTCATCCAATTGGGGCTGGGATGGTATTATAAAAAAAGCAGCAACCTATGGTTCAACATTTCTCCACTATCAGGAAGAGGGATTTTGGTAGGATCTGCCTATACTCGAAATTTAGCTCCAGGCCAAAAATATTTCGGCGTCGAAAATGGGAAAAATTACGTTTTGTATTTGGGAAATTCCATCAGTGGATTTTATAAATTTCCAATTATGGTAAACGTAAGCATGGAAAACAAATTCAATGCATATGTCAATTATATACAAAACACAAAGAATGTTGACTTTGAACTCAACAGTATCATCCGAATGAAAATTAACAAGAGGATGTCTTCCAATTTAATCGTTCATTTACTGTATGACGACGATTTGGTTAGTGATTTACAAATTAGAGAATTATTTGGTTTGGGTTTAAGTGTTGATCTATAACTCGTTTATTTTTTGATGAAACCAATCCAAATCGTAATAACTTAAGAATACCGTATAATTCTCCCCTTGTCCTCTTGGCTCTATCTCGGCCAATATTTTTTTTTCTTTCTGGATCATTCTTAGATAGGGCTTGTTTTTCTCTTTAAACAGGGGATTTTCCCAATTCGGTTGGGCATAGACCATTTGAAATCCTTTGGACTCTAAGTGGTTTTTTGAAGTTTTTAGTAATTTTTCTGTTTTCTTTACGTCTAGAATGGATTTATTCCAAATGGTAATATGGATGAGTTCATCATCTTCAAATATCAAAGAACCCTTTTTCAGTATAAATACATTATTAGGTCCCAACCTCAAATTATTAAATTTTTTCTTATCCTTTTTCAATAAAGTAAATGCCTCTTTTTTCGACATTTTAAATGAAAAATCGTCGTACAACTTGGTCTGCGCATGAACAGATATACTCAATGATAAAAGAAACAACAAGAAAATCTTATTTCCCAAAATGGATATGGTATGTTTTTGTTAGACAACGTCATTATTCATGAGATATTGTGTGATCCTCTTATCCATTACAAAAGTTATGAATGGATCAATCAAAAAATCTTTCATGTCCCATATTTACTCCTAAAACCCAATTTTCTTAAATTATTGATATATTTGAAGTGAATTAAATCTTATTTATGAAAACAATTAACTTTCTATTGCCCATTTTCATCTTTACTTTTGGGTTTTCTCATGCTCAGCAAACTCAAGAATCAAATTCAACTCTAGATAGCTCTTCTGAGACATCAATCGTTCTGGATTCTGTTCCTGACACCTATAATATTAAAAGGTTTTCCTTAGGGTTGAAGGCGGGTGTTCCCAATATTGTCTCTGTCGGGGCACAATATACCCTTCCCTTTCTGAACAATCATCTGGCACCTTATTTTGAATACTCGAGTTATTCACATGATGATGGAGAAATTGAAGGAGATTTAAGTTTTTCCGAATTTGGAGCTGCCTATTATTTTAACACCAAAGGAAAAGGATTTTACCTTGGCGTGGGATTATCAAGTCTTAAAATAAAAGCATCTTACAATGATGTTTCTTTAGACGAAGGTAGAACCGGATCAGGAAGTACTGACATAGCACTCAATACTACCAATTTCAAAATAGGACTCAAAACTGGAGGAACCATTTACTTTAGATTGGAATTGGGTTATGGAATGGGTAGTCTGCCCCAAACAGTTGACTTTACAGCAACTGACAACTCCAATCCATCATACACAGAGATCGTTACAGAAGACATACCCGAAATTCCAGGAATATCCGAAAATGGATTAATCATTGGAAACATTGGTTTTGGAGTGTCATTCTAAAAATCTGTTTTAAGAACAACAAAAAAGGGTTGCAAATGCAACCCTTTTTTTATGGGTGGAAGACCGGTTTCGAACCGGCGACCTCTAGAACCACAATCTAGCGCTCTAACCAGCTGAGCTACAACCACCATAATTCGGAGGCAAATTTAATGACTTTTT
>Ga0115572_10002899_pt1 | contig 13614 bp, 14 predicted proteins | sample COGITO_mtgs_1206_FD_88681 | JGI IMG/M metagenome (GOLD analysis project Ga0115572, IMG submission 88681) | Pelagic marine microbial communities from North Sea - COGITO_mtgs_120607 | ecosystem: Environmental > Aquatic > Marine > Epipelagic | place: Germany:Helgoland, sampling site Kabeltonne... | reverse complement strand
CCATATGCATGACGAGACCGACTACGATCAGTATCACGGGCACGAGTACCCTTTCATCGGCTGGAATGAGCTGACAAAGTATCCAACCTCGGCTTGCTATGATGTGATGATGTCCACAAACCGGTCTTCCTTTGTGCCTGAGGAGCACACGCCCCGGAATTCGAAGACTGGCCAGTACGAAACCCCCAATGGCAAACCGCTCGACCCGATCCCGATGATTGTGTTCTCAACGACCAATCCATTTGGAGCAGGGCACAATTGGGTGAAGCGTAGGTTCATCGACCCGGTCCCGGCAGGTGAGGTAAAGAGGATGACCACTGAGATTTTCAACCCCAGGACTCAGAAGAGGGAGAATATCACAAAGACCCAGGTGCGTTTGTTTGGTTCGTACAAAGAGAACCGGTATTTATCGCCTGAGTACGTTGCGGAGTTGGAGAATATCACGGACCAGAATCGTAAACGAGCTTGGCTCGAGGGCGACTGGGATATTACCGCTGGTGGTGCGTTCGATGATGTTTGGAACAGCGATTTGCACATTGTGCCGAGGTTTCAGGTGCCAGGTTCGTGGAGAATATGCCGTTCGATGGACTGGGGCTCGAGTCACCCGTTCTCTGTCGGCTGGTGGGCGATATCGAATGGTGAGGAGGTTGCTATATCTGAGGATAGGACAGTATGTTTTCCAAAGGACTCACTTATCCGAATTGCGGAGCTTTATGGCGCGGATTTAGTGAATGGTGAGCAGTTTGGCCACAATAAAGGCCGGAAGCTTTCAGCACGGAGATTAGCGCAGGAGGTTTTAGAGGTCGAGGAAGAATTGACCATGTTGGGGTGGATAAGAACCAAACCTGAGCCAGGACCGGCGGATAATCAGATTTACAATGTCAGTGAAGATGAATCTGGCTCAATTGCTTCGATGATGGAGGAAGAGGGAGTTGAATGGACACGGTCTGACAAGAAAGCCGGATCAAGAGCAAATGGTTTTCAGATAATGCGGGACATGATGGAAAGATCAACAGACCGTGAGGGTGCAGGGCTTTACATTATGAACAACTGTGAAGCTTTTATAAACACAATCCCAAGCTTGCCAAGAGATGACAAAAAGCTGGACGATGTTGACACAGATGCAGAGGACCATGTTTACGATGAAGCGCGATATATGGTTCTTGACGCGAGGCCACAATGGGCAAAGTATGTAAATATTCGAATGCCGGTATAACGGCAAGAGGTTTGCCTATATTTAGATTATAAAATTACCAATTTTCCCACATGCCAAATGTAAATTACGTACGCGAAGAGGTTGTCCAGGCCAGGAAGATCTGGCAACTGATTGATGACTGTGTAGCTGGTGAGCAGCAAATTAAATCAAAAACACAGCAGTATCTACCAATGCCAGTGGCTGAATCCGATACGGACCAAATGCTATCGCGTTATGCCTCGTACCTGAAAAGAGCGATGTTCTATAATGTGACCGCCCGGACTCTGGATGGGCTTGTTGGGCAGGTGTTTTCGAAGGATCAAACAATTGAACTACCCGAAAACATTGATCGCTACATGGACAACATCGATGGTGCCGGGACAAGCCTCGAGCAGCAATCGAAACTAGCACTTCAGACAGTTTTAGCAAAGGGCCACGGTGGCCTACTAGCGGACTTTCCCAACAACCAGGGGTTTGTATCACTTGCTGAAATTGAAAGTAATTTGATCCGCCCAAGGGTCTTAAACATTGACCCTGAGGATATAATTAACTGGCGTATGCAGACGGTCGGTGGTGAGTCGCTTCTTTCTTTGTTGGTGATCGAAGAGGAAAAGATTGTTGAGGACGACGGTTTTGAGTTTGATAAAGAGTACCGTTGGCGCGTGTTCCGGTTGGTTGAAGGTGAGAATGGCTACCAGGTTGAGGTAACCCTTTGGAGAGCCCCCGGCGAGGACTTTGAAACGACTGATGACTTCTATATTGAGGAAGGCCCTTCGATAATGACCGACTACAGTGGTTTGCCGTTGCAGCGGATCCCTTTCGAGTTCATGGGTAGCACAAACAATGAGCCGGTAATTGACAAAGCACCGATGCTGGACTTGGCCAACATGAACATCGCGCACTATCGCAACAGTGCTGATTATGAGGAGAGTTTGTTCTTGGTCGGGCAACCGACCCTGGTCATCTCTGGTCTGACTCAGGATTGGGCGGACAAAAACATCAATGGTAAGGTAATCCTTGGTTCCCGGTCGGCGATCACTCTACCAAAGGATGGCCGTGCTGAGATGTTGCAGCCACACCCTAATGTCATGCCAAAAGAGGGCATGGAGCACAAGGAGCAACAAATGAAGGCGGTTGGTGCCAAACTGATTGAGCCCAACTTCTCTAAGGTCACAGCAACCGAGGTCTTGATGGAAGCTGCTTCGGAATCTTCAATTCTGACAAGCACTGCAAACAATGTTTCATCGGCTTACCGGAAAGTACTTATGCACATGGGAATGTTTATAAGTGAAACAAATCTTAATGAAATAAACTTCGCACTGAACACAGATTACACTGTAACCAGCATGACAGCCCAGGACCGCCAGCAGTTGGTAGCCGAGTGGCAGGGTGGCCTAATCACATGGGATGAGGCTAGAGAGACTCTTCGAACAACTGGTATTGTGACCGAGGAAAATGAAGTTGCACGGACAAAAGTAGAAACAATTGATGCTGACTTGATCTAATGCCAAAAAAGGAAGACCGGAAACCTTTAGAGGAAGCAGCAATACTGGCCCAAGTTAACCTTGAGAGGCTCAAGGTTGGACTAGTGCTTAAATTTAATAGTGCCTTTGCCAAGGAAGCAACTTTGGTAAGGTCTACTTTAAATAATCTCAGTTATGATTTAAGTGAAGCAAGTGTTGCACAATCTAAGAAGCTACTTTCGAAACTTGATAGAACTATTTCCAAAGAGTTTAAAGTTGCCAACTTAGGGCTTGAATCCGAGCTTCAAAAGATATCCGCTTTGTATGCAGGGATTGAGGCAAAGGATTTAATAGACTCAGTAACGGGGGATTTAAAACTCAAAACCATAACTGCAAAGCAAGCATTTGCAAAAGCCAAAGCTATGGCCATGGGACACTCCGGGGTATTACTTCAGGACTTTATTAGTTCCTTTGCTGCCACGGAAACCAAGAGGGTAGTAAATACAATTCGTAGGGCCTTCCAGGAAGGTAGAACAAGCCAGCAGACAATAAGCGAGGTGGTGGGCACCAAAGCGTCTAACTTCAAGAATGGTATTCTAGAGATATCCCGTAGGAATGCTAAGACCCTGGTATCAACCTCCGTACAGCATGCCTCGAGCGCGGGTAGGATGGCCCTTTGGGAAGCCAACAGTTCTGTGGTTGAAGCCTATGAATGGCTTTCAACATTGGATAGTAGAACGACCACAAGCTGCCGAAGCCTGGATGGTTCAAAATTCGAATTGGGGAAGGGACCGGTACCGCCGATCCACTTAAATTGTAGATCAACAACGGTGGCGGTACTTGGCAGTGAGTTTGATTTTCTTAAGGAGGGTGCCACCCGGTCGGCTGAGTTTGGCCCGGTCAGTGCAAAGAAAACTTATTACTCCTGGTTGAAGGACCAATCTGTTTCTTTTCAAAATGAAGTACTTGGGCCGACAAGGGCCCGTCTTTTCCGGGATGGTGGCTTGAGTGCCGAGAAGTTTTCTGAATTAAACTTAGGCAGAACTTTCCAGCCTTTGACCCTTGATGAGATGCGTTTGAAAGATCCAAAGGCATTTAAAAGAGCAGGGATTTAATTACTTGCATAGAAACCAGTTTTTGTACACCTTTGTTTCGAACCGGGATTTGTAATCCCTGAAAAGATCGAAACTTATGAAATACAAACTAACATCGGAAGAACATTCGGCCCTAGAGGAATCAAACAAGGGTCTTTATTCGGAGCAAAATGATTCATTTGTTCTCCAAGTCGAAGGACTAGAGGACCACTTTGTTTCAAAAGAGAAAAAAGATATTGCTGAGACGCATCGTAAAAATGCCGAAAGTAGACTCCAGGAGGCTGAGGCCCGTGAAGCTAAACTACTGAAGGATATTGAGAAGTCCAAGGGTGGTAAAGATGAGATTGAGTTGATTCGGAATCAACACATCAGCGAGCTAGATAAGATCCGCGCTGAGTATCAAGAAAAAGAAAATCTCAGTAAGCAGGAATCATATAAGACCATGGTTCAGCTTGAATCGGAGAAATTTGCCCAGGAGCATTTCATCGTTCCCTCAGCCATCCGCCGTCTTTTTTCCGACCGTCTGGCGGTTGAGGAAGTAAATGGACAGCCTGTAATCCGTACAAAAGAATTGGACGGCACACCTTCTATTAAGTCTGTTGAAGATTTAAAGAAAGAATTTCTTGATAATAAAGAGTTTTCTCCTATTATCAAAGCATCCTTGGGTTCTGGCAGCGGTGCTGAAAAGAACGAAAGAGGGGGAAATTTCAGCGGTGCTGGGAAGGAAATCGACGTTCTAACTGCAAGTCCAAAAGACTTGGTGCGGGCAATCAGCCAAAGAGCCAAGTAAGTTGGAGTTGTTCTACTTAACAAACAAACCGTAAATTATTATGTCTCTACAAGTATTCAATGAATATCTTAACACATCCCGCACAGAGGTTGTTGCTCAAGCCGTTGACAAGTTCAACGCCGCTTCTAATGGCACACTGACCCTCTCTGCTGGAGCTAACCAAGGCGACTACAATGTAGAAGCCTTCTATACCGCTATTGGCGACCTAGTTCGCCGCCGTAACCAATATGGTTCGGGCGCAGTTACTGCTTCTGATATTGCACAGCTCAATGAGAGTTCTGTCAAGGTTGGTGCCGGTACTCCCCCAATCAACCACCCACCAAGCTGGTGGACTTGGATGCAGAAGAGCCCAGAAGAAGCTGGTGTTATTCTTGGCCGCCAACTTGGTGTTGCACAGACACAGGACTTGCTTAATACAGCAATTTCCGGTGCTGCCGCTGCCATCCAGGGTGTTGGGGCTAGTGTTGTCTATGATGGCACCGCAGCAACTGCTAGTCTTTCTAACCTGTCGAAAGCAAGCGCACTCTTCGGAGATCGCTCTCAAGCTCTTGGCGGTTGGATCATGCACAGTAAGGTTTTCCACGACCTTGAGCAAGCGGGTCTTGCTAACACCTCTCGTTTGTTCACATTCGAGAATGTCAGCATCATGCAGGATGCATCCGGCCGTCCGTTCGTCGTAACTGACAGCCCAAGCCTACTGCTTGAAACTCCTGACCCAGATGAGTACCTCACAATGGGTCTCGTACGTGGTGCCGTGAACGTTGAGATGAATGGTGATTTCACCGATAATGTACAAGTTATCAATGGTGATGAAAATCTCCTTCGTACTTACCAAGCTGAGTGGTCTTACAACCTCGGAATCAAGGGTTTCGAGTGGGACCAAGCAAATGGGGGCAAATCGCCTACAAATGCTGCTATTGGCGCGACAGCCAACTGGGACAAGACCGCAACAGATATCAAAGACACAGCAGGTGTGATCTTGAAGTCTCTGTAGTATCCTCAGTAAATAAAGTCTTGAAAGACACAAGCCCCACCAACTATAAATTGGTGGGGCTTTTCTTTTCCCAAATACAAAATCAATTATGAAAAAAATAACCAAAAAAATATTATATTTTATCAGCGGTCCTGCCCCAAGCGGTGGGCAGATCAAACAGGCAATGGACCTTGGTGCTTCCTTTAGGAACGCCACCCTTGTAAATGAAAATGAATGCCTTGAAAAATGCGATGCCGTTTGCGGTGAGGTACCAAAGCAATACCAAGGTTTCCCAATTATCAATCTTGAGACTAAGCCTGAGCCAGAGAAGCTAACTGAAGCGGAAGAATTAAAAAAACTTTTAACAGAAAAAGGAATAGCTTTTAAAAATAACAACTCAATTAAGACTCTTAAAACGCTTTTAGCCGAAGAGATGTTGGAGCAATCTTAATTGCTTGCCATCTTAGCCTTACTATGTTTCCTTGTTGGTATGGCTATTATAGTTGAAGATGGTACTGGTCTAGCGAATGCTAATTCCTTTGTTACTGTTGCGGAGGCACGGGCCTACGCAACTGACAGAGGGATTACATTGCCAGCGGCTGACGTTGAAGTAGAGAGGGCGCTCATTAAAGCGGGTGACTATATGTTCCGTTATGAAAAGAACCTAAAGGGTTCGAGAGTGACCACAACACAGCGTCTGCCATATCCAAGGTACCCGGTTAACGTGTTTGGCACCGTAATCCTAAAGACAGACATACCAATCCAGCTTAAAGAGGCTCAGATCGAACTAGGCATTGAATCATCGGCGGGAGTAGCCTTACGACCAAACGGTTCTGGGCGCGAAGTCTTAATGGAAAAGGTTGGGCCAATCAGCACACAGTATTCCGAAACCGGCAGTGGCTCGAACACCCCAACTTTTTACAAGGCTCTTGATCTACTTGCACCCCTCTTAAAATCTGCCAGTGGTTCCTTTATGGAGGTAGTAAGGGGATAGTATGGCTTTTGAATACAGTACCATGCAAGCCACGGCCGAAAGGCTGCTGTCGAACTATGGGGAGCAGATAGAGTTTCGTAGTGACATACAGGAAAGCTATGACCCCGTATCTGGCGTAGAGCAACTTGAGTATGTAAAGTCTTATCGGACTGGAGTATGTCTACCATCTGTTGAGAGTGGTATGAAGTTCTTTGATGAGGCGTTTATGGCCGGCTTGGTCCTAGGCAAAACCAAGGTTTTCATTGTTTCCGGGCTCGGCCAGGACTTTGACCCAAAGATTGGGGACCAGATATTCTACGATGGCAAGCTTTGGGATGTTGGCACCGAGGATATTAACACAGGGGTCATGCCATTTAGACCAGTCGCAAGTTCGAACATAATTTTCACAGTTGGATGCAGACTGTCGGGCCAAGACCCCGACTCAGGCACGGACGTTGGGCCACTGTCAGACCTATCTTTGCAAGAAAACAGACTTCGAGTGTTTGTTAATGAAACTTTCCATACATACTTAAAGAATTTTTAATGAACAAGTTTGAGGTAGACATGAAAAGGTGGGCGGAAAAATCCACCAAGGAGATACATGATTTACTGTCGGGGGTCATCTTAGAATTGTTTTCCGCCATTATAAGGGATACACCTGTTTTAACCGGTAGGCTGAGGGGTAATTGGATAGTATCTTCGATGGCACCCAAATTTGGGGTGTTTGATATGAAAGACCCAAGTGGCACCGTCACCACTCACAAGATTAAAGGTGTGCTAGCTGGACTGCCCCTTGGCAAAGATGTAGAGGTGTATATGACAAATAGCCTTCCCTACGCCTACAAAATTGAATATTTGGGGCACTCCAAAGTGAAAGCCCCGGATGGCATGGTCAGAAAGAATTTCACAAGGATAACACAGTTGTTGAAATCTCGCAATTTCTAGTATTGGATATTTAAGTAATGAGCATATCAAATATCAGAAAAGCTTTTGTAACCGAAGTAAAAACTACTTTGGATAATTTGGGCTTCACTGGTAAGATCAAATGGGAGAATCGAGATTTTGATCCATCTGGGTCCCCAGAATGGGCAGGTTTTAAATTTGTTGCGGCTGAACCGTTCGTTATCACGCTTGGCCAAGGGGGCGATGACCGGCTAACGGGGTTTGTGCAAATTGATTTAAATGTTGCCCAGGACTCCGGCGATGGTGCCATGGATGTTTGGGTTGATGCCTTCAGGCAACAGTTCCCAGCCGGGAAACCTTTGACCTACGGGGACAGCTCCGCTTTAGTCTTGAACACAGGCGTTAATTCAGGGACAATGTTTGACAATTGGTTTAGAAAATCTATAACAATAACATATAGGGCTGATCTGCCCAGGGCTTTAATCTAAAAATAATAAAAATATCATGGCTGATTCATCTCGTCACAATCTATTCTTCGTTCCGGAAACAACTTATGGTGTAACACCATCGGTTGATCCATCATTTTCCGATGTACGCCACACTGGTACAACCCTGGCGATCACTAAAGAATCCTTCCAATCGGAGGAGCTACACGCTGACCGACAGATCCGGGACTTCCGACATGGTGTTCGTGCAGTAGCGGGTGATGTAAGTTTTGAACTGTCCTCAAGTTCTTTTGATGATTTGCTAGAGGGCACCTTTATGGGTTCGTGGACAGGCGATGTTTTGAAGGCTGGTGTGACTCGCCGATCCTTCAGTCTGCTACGTCAATTTACTGACCTGACAGCTAGTGATAAACCTTTCCATCTTTTTAAAGGTGTTGAGTTTAACACATTTAGTTTGTCGGTACCCGCTTCCGGGATCGTGACTGGTTCGTTTGCTTCTATTGGTCAAAACATGGAAATCAATTCGGACATGTCAAACTATGGCACACCAACTTACGGTACACCTGATACCACAGCTCCTTTTGATAGCTTCACTGGTACAATCACGGAGGGTGGGATCGCAATTGGTATTGTTACTGAGATCTCATTATCTTTGGAAAATGGTCTAGCACCTCGTAATGTTATTGGTTCGGATGAAACAATCCGCCCAACAATTGGCCGTTCAAACTTGACCGGTAACATGACAGCATATTTTGAGAATTCAGTTCTTCTTGAAAAATTCTTGAATGAGACAGAATCAAGTCTCACGTTTACACTAGCGGATGCTGCCGGTAACTCCCTCCAATTCGAAATCCCCAAGATCGTTTACAATGGTGGCCAACCTGATGTTTCCGGCCAAGGTGCAATTACATTGTCCCTGCCATTCCAAGCTCTGTATGACAGCATTGATGAGAGTCAAATTGTAATTACCCGTTCATAGAAAAAACCTAATACCCTGCCAGCCGGGTCTACTTAACCCCTCACTGTAAAAAGTGGGGGGTTTTTGTTGACATACATAAACGGTTTTCATTTATTACCAGCATGAAAGAATTCTTTACTAAAGACGCGGCCAACGAGGGGGTAAGAATCCCACTATATTTACCGTTAGGCGATAAGTCTGAACACGCAATCACCATCTATGGTGTTGACTCAGATGAGTTTTATCACGCATTACAAAGCGAAAAACGAAAACTATCTTTGATCGAAATGGAGGCAAACCTCCTTAAGGGAAGAGAGCGGTTGGACTTCATTAATGACAAACAGCGCGAGTCTGAGTCCATTGTCCTGGCCAACCTAATTAAAGATTGGACTTTCGAAATGGAATGCACCATCGAGAACAAAATCTATTTTGTAAAAAATGCCCCTCAGATTGGAGAGCAAATAAATAAAATCTCCGGAGACAGAAAACTTTTTTTCGCTCTAGGGCAAGAGAGTTAGAGAATTTTGCTGAGTCGGAATTCGAACTTTCTTTGCCCCTTGAGGGTTCCAGTTCTTCAAAAAGGACACACTTAAACAAGGTTTGGGAGCAGACCGGCAAAAAACCGGATGAGCTTGAGAAAGCTCCCAAGCCGCCCAAAGAGCTTCTCTACATTTGGGATTGGTTTATTCAGCTAATCCAGTTTGGGGAGATAAACTGGCAGACCTTACATGCCTGGGTGGCCATGCGTGGCTTTAAACCTAATGCGTTCGAAACAGAGTTGCTTTTAACCTTAAATAGGCTTTATATTAATCGCAACCATGGCAACAGACGTAACACAACTACTGATAAAGGTAAATAGCGATCAAGTCGCTAAAGCGGGTAATCGTGTAGACAAGCTGGGGAAAAGCTCCAACAAGACAGCAAAAGCCACAAACAGCCTGGGGGTTGCCTTCCGCAGATTTGTTGGGCCGGCAGCGGTGTTGTATGGCACATTTAAAACCTTCTCCGACCTTTTAAAAACTGGCTCGGCTTTCGAGACTTTTGAGAAGCAGTTAATTGCAGTGACCGGGACAACCGCCTTGGCAGCCGCAGAGTTAGATTACTTGACGGACGTTGCAAACAGAAATGCATTGTCTTTAAGGGAGACAATTGGCCCATATGTTCGAGTTAAGGAGTCAATGAGTAAACTCGGCCTCGAGGCTGAGGATACTCGGACCCTGTTTGAGGGTGTGTCAAATGCGGCGGCAACTTTTGCCCTAAGCGCCGATGAGGTTAACGGTGTACTTGTTGCCTTTTCACAGGTTGCCTCCAAGGGGAAGGTACAGGCGGAGGAGCTTAGAAATCAGATCGGGGAGCGCCTTCCAGGTGCTTTCAGTTTGGCGGCCCAATCACTTGGTGTAACAACCGAGGAGTTGAACAAGATGTTGGAGACTGGGCAGGTTCTGGCCAAGGACTTCCTACCTAAGTTTGCCCAGCTCTTAAAAGAAAACTATGGTAACAACCTGGCGGACAAAACAGACACCCTTGCGGCTTCCGCACGTAGAGCCGGAACAGCATTTGACCTCCTAAAGAAAGCGATTTTTGATTTGTCATCCGAAACAATTGGCGAATTTGTTTCACTGAAAGGTATTTTAGATGCCACCGCTGAAAAAGTAAACATGGTAACTGGTGCCCTCAACTTCATGAAGGATGCCAAACAGGCCAATGTATTCGTTGAGATCGCCGAGGATTTAGGTAAGCTCGCGATGGAGATGGAGGTATTTGGCCAATTTAAGTTTAGGGATGATAAGCTGGACAGCCTGGTTGCAAAATTCAAGGATATCGCGGGCACCGCCGAAAAAGGTGAACTGAGCAACTTTATGTTGGCTATCAACCTTGGTATTGCAGAGCAAGAGAATGCATTAGATAAACTAAATAGACAAATCGGTGGCAGTGGTGCGAGTAACGCCCAAAAGAAATCACTGATACAGATACAAGAAACTCTCGTTGCGCTGAGACATTTTGAGAAAACACTCCCTGGGATTTTTGCGGAAAAAGAAGGACCAATCGATATTGGAACCGCAACCAGGAACGGGGATGAGGAAGATCCAAAACAAAGCTTAGCATTAGAGCGTCTTAAAAAGTATTTAAACGCTGAGTGGGAGGCCCGTGATGCCGCATTTATCGAAGAGGAGCTACAGCTTGAAGACAAGCATGCCAGGGACCTTGAGCTACTTGAGAAGTCACTGGAGAACAAACAGCTCAAGCAGGATGAATACAATGACCTCAAAAAGAAGTCTGAGGCAAAGCTACAAAAGGACATGGAAAACCTAGCCAAGAAGGAAGCGATGAGTTCCCAAAGGCAGCAATTGTCAAATTACAACCAACTCCTTAGTATGACCGGGGATATAACTAGCGAATTACAAGGGATGGCCGAGGAGGGTTCATCAGCTCAGAAGGCTCTGTTTTTTGCTTCCAAAGGTATAGCCATTGCACAAGCAATTATTAATACTGAGCTTGCGGCTACAAAAGCGTTGGCCGAAGGGGGAGCAATAATGGGCATACCAATGGCAACTGCAATTAGGGCTTTAGGCTACACTTCGGTTGGCTTGATGGTTGGACAAACAATTGCCCAAGGTTCTTCCGGGAATTTTGCTGATGGTGGCATCGTCCCCGGGGGCAGCTTTAACAACGATAATGTCACGGCCAGTGTAAATTCAGGTGAGATGATCCTGAACTTTGCTCAACAAAAACAGCTTCTAAATATGGCTAATGGTGACCGCAGATCTTTAGGCCAAGGTGTAAACGTGAATGTCATAAACAACTCTGGATCCGAAATTGAGGTCCAGGAGGATGAGGGTAAGAATGGTGAAAGGATGATTGAGATCATAGTTTCCAAGGTTGAGAAGAACATCAGCAGTAAAGTTCAACAGGGTGGAAATAGATTGAGCAAATCTTTTGAGGGCACCTACGGATTAAAGAGAGGTAACTCATAATGGCACCACAATGGCCAATTGCTCTTCCTGTGATTTCAGCAAAGCTTTCAGCTTCTGTAAGCACCAACGTGGCCCGGACAGGTATTAAAAGTGGGTTGCCCAGGCAAAGGAATCGATTTAAGAATCAAGTTTCTCAGTACAGCGTGTCCTGGCTTTTTACCGATGCAGAGTTTTACACTTTTGAAACCTTCCACCGGGTGAACCTCACCAATGGTAATCAGTGGTTTGAAATTGATTTACCAGCTACGCAAGGATTTCAAACAGTTTTGGCTCGGTTCGTTGGGGGTGCATATAAATGTTCAAACAAAGGAGTGCTGAACTGGTCCGTAAGTGCAAAACTTGAAGTTGAAAACAGCTACGGGTATACTTCTTACCCATAAAATTAAAAACCAATGCCTGTACAATTCCCATCTGGTCTGCCAAGGGCCTCAAATAAACTGAGTCTAGGTGTGAAAGATTCAACAATCCGGAGTGTTTTTGACACTGGTAGGTCACGGCAAAGGTCCAGGTTCGAAAGTAAGAACACCTTTTACAGTGTGAGCTGGGTGTTTACTGATGACGAATACTCAACATTTGACGCTTTCCACAGGTTGGCGATAAACAATGGCAATGACTTCTTTGATATCGAGTTACCAACGGGGTCCGGTGTGGAAGTAGTCACGGCGCGTATAGTGGAGGGTGAGTACAAAGCGAAAGCCAAAGGTAATTTCAATTGGGTCATAAGCTCACAGCTTGAGGTTTTAAGCTCCCTTTAGGGGCCAATATCAATTGACAAGAACTAATTTTAAATATCAAATAAACAAATCATGTCTTTAGCAACCGAACTACAAGCAATAATTGACAAAATATCTGAGGACGAGGTTCTCCTCTATACGTTTGTAAATGGGGATATTAACACTGTAGTCAACGGTGCTGGGGGCCCATACCCATCACTTGCTAAACTTACAAGTGACCTTTCTACTGCTTACACCAAGCAGGAGGTGGATGACTTCCTAGCGTTAAAAGCAACACTTGAATCCCCGGCATTGACTGGAAACCCAACCGCCCCAACACAGAGTCCCCTTGATAACTCAACAAAAATTGCAACAACAGCTTATGTTGACTCTTCAGTAGGGCCAAGCGATAAGGGTTTTTTCCTAACAGAGGCCGCATTGGTGGCCGAGTACCCAACAGGTCAAGATGGATGGTACGCCGTTGTTGGCGAAACCGACACCGTGTGGACTTGGGATTCTGACACAATGGCTTGGAAAAATACCGATACAAATTCACAGGGAACTGTCACTTCCATTGGCATCACTGATGGGAACGGTATTACATCAAGCGGGGGACCAGTTACACTTTCCGGTGATATCACTGTCGGACTTGATACCGCAACACAATCAACACTTGCAAGTGTCGCAGACAAGGCCCCAATTGCCGATCCAACATTTACTGGAACAGTTACAATTCCATCTGCTGACATTACAACTGCTGACTTTAATGCTGCTGGTTTAGGTGGTGAATTAAGCTGGAACAACCAAGAAAAGACACTGGATTTGGTTACTGGTTCAGACAATGTTACTGTTCAGCTTGGCCAAGAGGTAGTCTTGTATGCTAGAAACAGATCTGGAGCAACAATGTCCGATGGGCAGGTTGTTATGGTAGATGGCTCACAGGGAAACAATCCAACCATTTCATTGGCTCAAGCCAACACAGTTGAGAATGCTAGAAAAACAATTGGTGTTGTGACACAGACTATTCCAAACAATTCAAATGGGTTTATCACACTAATTGGTAAGGTTCGGGATTTGGTTTTGGACAATGGCACTTACAGTGAAGGGGATGTTGTTTACCTTAGCGACACT